>Ga0302165_10000318_pt1 | contig 18576 bp, 15 predicted proteins | sample I_Fen_E3_2_FD_193499 | JGI IMG/M metagenome (GOLD analysis project Ga0302165, IMG submission 193499) | Peat permafrost microbial communities from Stordalen Mire near Abisko, Sweden - I_Fen_E3_2 | ecosystem: Environmental > Terrestrial > Soil > Wetlands > Permafrost | place: Sweden: Abisko...
GAGGTTGGTTCTGAGACTGGTTTTAATATCTGCTCTGATATCAGTTCCATCGAATCGGATTTTCCAACTGAAACGTCCAAAACCACCTGCCCATCCTGAATGCGGATTTTTCTAGTAACATATGATTCAACTTCCTCATAATCATGTGTTACTAACAATATCAGCTTATTTTTTGATATTTTACTGAGAAGCTCAATTATCTGCTTTCCAGTCTCACTATCTAAGTTGGCGGTAGGTTCATCAGCAATAATAATATCCGTATTCTTAGCTAAAGCACGCGCTATTGTTAATCTCTGCCGCTGCCCACTCGATAATCGTGCCACCTTCTGATTTGTGAAATCACCCATCCCTACTTTCTTTAGTATATCCAATGCCATTTGCTTTGCTCTATGTACATCTATGCCTTGAATCAAAAGTGAGCTTTCAACATTTTGAAGTGCACTATAATTGTCAATTAAATTGTTGTTTGCAAATACAAATCCTATCTTATTTTTTCGGTATTCCTCCCAATCTTGGGCATCAAAATGTGATGTTGGTTTACCATTATAATACAGTTCACCATCATCATAAGTATCCAGACCACTTATTATATTAAGTAGCGTTGTTTTTCCACTTCCACTTTCTCCAATAATGGAAACAAATTCGCCAATATTGAATTCTAGCTGGATTTTTTTCAATGCAGGAACTACTGCATTTGACGAATAATAATATTTTGATATATTCTCCAGTTTTATCATTGTGCTCCCCCCCTTTATTGCTTCCCCTTATTGCTTCTCCCTATTGCCTCTCCTTGCTATCTCATTCTAAATATTATGCTAATTAACAAGCCCTTACTAATTTTATTATTGAATAATCGGTTAATTAATTTTACCATATTTATACATTTTATACAATATTACTAAATCAAAAAATTATTAATTTAACAAACGTAAAAACCCCGCAAGCGTTTCGATTGCAGGGTTTTTGTAATCATATGAAATTATAATCTTTTATCTTTTTTAAAATTCAGAAATCTGCTTCTCCATTTTTATAAATCAACTATTAATTTTAATTTAAATCATAAATTTTCATTTTTTCAACATTATCTCTGATTTTCTTATTCCTATTATGCAAGAAGTATGCAAGTAACATAATCCATGTTGGAATATTATAAAATACAAATATTAATATCAGTGTAAAAGGTGTTTTATCGATATCCGTTGCATGATTAACTATGTAACTCTTTACCGTATTTCCTGTTGTTCTATCAAAAGAATAATATGGACTTATTGCTGCATTTAAGGCATATACAATTATAAATATTATTGTTATACCCATTGTTATTATTGGTGGAATTATCTTTTTCCAATTCTTTTTCAGTTTTAACACCTTCATAATATATATGCATGGCAAGACTATAAAATAAAGAATTCCAATAATCAAAATTCCATAAATCGCACTATTTAACATAATAATCACTCCCCTATCATTTTTTTGTATTCTGAAATTAAAATTTTCGCAGTATCAAAATCAATTTTATCATTTACAGCCAACCTCTTTATTATTGCAATATATGGTTCATTTTCTGTCTGTTCACTTAAGTGTATTTTTTGTATCAGATTATCCAGACGGATACGTACCGTGGGATAGGATACCTCATACTGTTTTGCAATTTCTTTTAAGGACCCAGATGCCATAACAAAACTTTTTATAAATGATACATCTTCATTTTCAAGATTTTTCATCCAATCCGGAACTAATTCAATTGCCATTTCGCTCTCCTCTCTTTAACATTGTTTATTTTTTCTTTAATAATGTTAATAATATATTAATACAATATCAAAGTCAAGTTTAATATTTATTAAAAATACATCAATTTAAGATTGCTCCATTCACTTAAAAAGCTACTCTAAAAAACCACTTAAAAAGCCCGCAAATCAATGTTTGCGAGCTTAGAAATTCTAATTATTATAAAAAGTTATATTTACTGCGCCACCGTAGGACTTTTCGTTTTACTACCAAGGTATTCCTCTACATTAAAAACATCCCCATTTCTAATTTTGCTCATCAGTTCTTTTGCTGTATTAATTGAGTCATAATCTGGATAAGTTACAGACATTTCCTGAAGTGTAGGTTCATTTGGATAAAGATTTGATCGCATTTTCGGTCCATCAAAAGCATTTACGCTGTACATCTGTACATTCCATGCTGTTGAATCATTTAATGTATCTTTTAAAATTGCAGTAATCGTGTCCTTAGGCATGCTTGTCATAAAAAATCCTGCAATAGAGTCCATAACGCTTGCATAATTTGTTAGGATTGCGGGTGACTTTGCCTTTGCAAGAATACCTTGGATAGCAAATGTCTGATTTCGTCCACGTTGATTATCCCCATCCGGGAAATTCATACGCTCTCTGCAAAAAGCAAGTGTTTTATCACCATTACAGTTTGCATTTAATCCAACTGTAAAATTATATTTAATAATGGAGGTATCATGATGCGTTGTAAATGCAACCTCGGAATTAATGTCAATTCCTCCAAGTGCATCAACAATTCCCATCGCCCCTGTAAAATTAACCCTTAGATAATAGTCAATATCAATTCCATACAGATTTGCAAGTGTCGTTAACGAAGCGTCCATTCCAAAATTACCTGCATGCGTAAGTTTATCTTTTTTTATCCCTTTTTCAGATAACGTATATATATCAATAAAATAATCACGAGGCGTTGTAACGAGTAGGATTTGTTTCTTTTCAGGATTAAATGTTGCAATAATATTAACATCGTTCAATCCTGAAGCGCTAACCGCCCCATATTCATTCGTTCCGCCTATATAGATTGTAAATGGTTTCGTTATGACGTTTTTGACAGAATTTTTATCTACTTTTGTCTCAACTTTTATTGTGTCAATAACTTTAGTTTTGTCATCAAAATCCTTGGATTTTGCTACAACATCTGGCCTGTAGGTTTCATTTAATATGATGGCTTTAACTGTCCCATTATACAATGAATTTACAAGTGCAGTCCAGTCCTTACTTGTAGAAGTCGTCAGCGTCGTTCCAAGCTGAGCATTCATCTGTGAGATTGCATTTTCACTGATGCTTTTATCAACTGAACTGTTATATCCAAAAGAATATTTTTTGGTATCACTCAATTTATTAGCTGCATCGGTTTTTAGCACAATGATCGAACAGTAATTGGACTGGATATCAGAGCCTGAAATCCCCGCAAGCATACTACCAGTTTTATTGACGTAAACAGAACCTGTACATAATATAATTATAAGAAAAGATGCAAGCAGCTTTCCTAATATATGGGCTCTTGAAAACTGTGATGTAACATTGTAAGCGGTGATTAAAATCATCACAATTATCAGCATTATCATATATTTGGTAGGTATAACATTAAGGCCTAATAGCAGCCACAAAAATACAATCGTAACTATAATTTGAAATGCAACAAGTGTAAATCCGACTACACGGTTACGTAATCGTTTCTTCCTTTTTAGGCCCTTGGGACCAAGTGCCGATGATCGTGTGAAAAGCAAACTCATATTTGATCTAAATTCACCCCGTGATTTTTGCATGATATCATTCCCCTTTCATTCATTATATAACGATTAATAAAACCAATCTAAAACTAATTGTACAATATTGGCAAAATAATACAACTAAAATCTACCCTTAATTTCAATGCATTATCATTGTATCCCCAATTAATCTCTACTATACAATATTACTCTTCATGTCTCTATTTTTGCATACAAAAGGCCTTCGAAATCCAGATATTTCAAGGCCTGATATATGTATCTAATTTAAATTATTTTCAGTACTTTTTCTCAAATCTCTATTTACATATTTTTTAAATTGCTTCTTAACGCATCCAACAATATATGCAATAGCTAATGGCAACATTAAACCAGCTATCAAATACAAAATAGTATATTGTTCTATTCCTTTGGGTAAATAATAATAGAAAATATTCGTTTTATATTCTAGCCAATCAAAGTTTGGAAACAAAGAAAGATATTTATTACCGAGAGAAAAGATGAATTTCAAAAACATAAACCCTAAAAATTGATGTATCATAATAGAGAATGTATGATTTGCTATATAATTCATCAACTTACTATCTTTTAGAACCGGTACCAAAACACGCGAAATTCGTAACCAAAAGGCGATTCCTAAAGTTCCTACAACAAAAGGCATATAAATATTATCAAAATCATTACACCAACTAGCTGAGTAAGTGACCGGGACACCATATTTTGTTATCACTGCCAGCTGAAGTATAAAAACGATTATAAAATAAATGACATTTGGTGCAATATCTATTTTTTCAAGTTTTGCATTGTAGAGCATCCCTAAACCAAAAAACGGCATAAAATATAACATTCTGACTAGCACAAGTAACCAACCTGAATTATATCCATTCATTGAAAGCCATGCTCCACACAATCCTGCTGTTAAATAGAGCGCGAAAATCAAGAATTCATTTTCTATTTTCAACTTTTCCAAAATTTTTCTAAAGATGATATTGCAAACTTCTATCATAAATAATGGTATTAAAAACCAGCCAGCCAGATTATAAGCAAACTGATGTCCTGTTGTAATCGGCGTTAACAACAAATTTCTAATTGTAAAATCCCCTCCAATTGTAAAGTCCCTATATCTTAAGACATATACAAGAACACCATAGAATACATTCCATAAATAAAGAGGTACTATTAGATGTATAAATTTGTTTTTTATATAATGTATGATGTTGCTTTGACGTGTCCTTTTATAGAAATATCCTGATGCAAATACAAATAATCCCACATGAAATGCATATGGGATAAACCAGTCATTAAAAAGCGCTATTCCACCATTATTGTCTGTATGTCCGGCTACTATAAAAATAATTCCAAAAAAATATAATATCTTAAATTGATAATTCACTGCTTGTTTGTTTACATCTTTAGATAGTTCCATCTCATTATCGTCTCCATTTTTCATAAATATATTTAATTTTAATTGAAATACCTATAAATGTAAATAAATTATGAATTATTATAGAATGTCAATTTATGTAACTATTTAAATTTGTTTCTATTTGCTAAACTTCTCTCCTAGTTCCGCCAAAATAAATTCAACTCCTTGTTTCTGATCTTGTATGTCAGTTCCAATTGTATTTGTTACCAATGAAAGTTTCAAACATTGTTTTCCTACATAAATCTTTACCACATGTCTTCCTGGCAGCAGACTTTTCTTAACTTTCGCCTTATCTATTTGCGTAAAAGGGACTGCAAACGCATATTTAACTTTAAAACAATCAAAGGTTTCCATAACATAGAACACGAATCTCAAATTTGACATTCCTACATAGCAATATTCATTAGATAAAGCACCCATTGCACCACCAAAACTTCCGCCAACAGCTGCGAAACTCATCAATGTTTTTGTATCTGCCATAAGGCATCCCCATACTTTTGCTTTATATGATTCTCCTTCTATTAAAGCTTGTCCTAACAATTCATTTTTGTCTTTTTCATTTAGTGATTTCATTTTTTCTCCATTCGTGATTCATATTTAAAATCCGCAAAAATAATAACTATATTTAATACGGTCTTCTGATGCTATGTTTTGAAACGTTAATCCGGTCGATTATTAATTCTTTCCAGAATTAATTTCACTTCCCTTATACCCTATTTTAGCACAAATAGATTCATATATGTAAAAAGCTCTCAGCATAGGGAGCTCTAGGATTACATATGTAAGGATATGTGATTTATTATAGCTTCATTACCCTAATAGATGAATTCGGATCTTTATAAACTGCAATACAAGCATTAATTCCAAGTAATAACCAGAACACGGGGCTTACAGCTAATGAACTGTCATTGGCAAGTAGAAATATCATATAACTAAAATTGCCTAATGATAATCCTATCAAAGTGGTGGTTTTTAAACTATTTTTGCTTCCACTTTTATCTTTTAAATACAATTTTATAGAGTTAAATATTATAATCACAAAAATACCAATCGCACACAACATACTTACAATACCGGTCTGAGTTGCCGCCTGCAAGTAAAAACTATGAGGCTTATCCACAACCAGCTCCGTTGTTCCCTGAGAATTCAACAATCCAACAAAATCATACTGTTTAAAATAGAGTTCAAACGTTCCTGCTCCATGTCCTATTAATATAGTTTCTTTCAATATCGGTATGCTGTTAACCCAGAAATATCCTCTCCCTGTAGCAATTGAATAAAATCTATCCAGTCCAAGGTTATTGCCTCCGATGTTTTTTACAATTGTTTTGTCTGAAAGCATTGGATAAAATATATTATTGTACATATAGAAACGAATTGGATCTTTATACCCGAGATTAATGGTCAGCGCATTATTTTCAATGTATGCACTAATTGCCTCATACTTATCTTGGAAATATATTTTATTGTCGTTTATATTTGGATTTAACAAGTTATTAGTACTGTCGTAAAATTTTATTGCCGAATCACCTGTATCACTGGAATTGCTTATCTGAGCAACAAATTGGGAATCCTCACCCTGTAACGTAATCATATTACCATCAACAATGATATCCTTAAGAACATATGTTGAATCATTTTTTATTGTAGTCGTACTGTTTGTAGCACTTGAAGTAATAACATTAAACAATTTACCACTAGATATCATATTGAGTGAAAAAATAGCTATAATGCAAAATAATCCTAAAGAGAGCTTCAACCTACGCTTGCATGTCTTTTGAGTAAAAAATATAATCATCATTATTATTTCAAATATCAGGAGATAAAAAGCAGATGTCGACCTTGATGTAATGGTTGAAAATATCATCAATGCTGCTATAACGCCATACATTATTATCTTAGAGTTCTGTTCTTCTTTTATAAAGTATCCGCCAATAATCGGGAAAATCAAGATACAAAATCCCCCAAAATACCCAGGATTGTAAAAGGTCAGGCTCACCATATTAACAAAATCAGTTGAAAAACCTTGTGGAAATATAATCTGCGCAATTGGTCTATAATAGAAATCAATCAAGGTTAAAATCACAGTTATGAGTGCAAGTAATATAATCGTTTTTTTTAAGATTTCGATACTTTTTTCGGTTCGAAATGATAGACTTGCCGCAATAAATATTATCATATAGCAACACAATATGATTGCACCCTCGCAACTGTTCATATTCCCAAAAAAAGCCGTCATTTTGTACTTAGAAAAAATAGTTGAGATGATAACCAACATAATATAACCGCCAGTAAATGTATATAATTTTGTATATCCAATATTTTTAATATAAGCCCCGATATTAGTTGTTATCTTATTTTTAATACACGCAAAGAAAAACAGACCCAAAATAACAAAGACTGTAAATATTGTCAAAAAGCCTTTACCCACCAAAAAATAATCAGTAACTCCTTTAATAGACATCGGAATAACTTTTTTTTCTTCAGATGATGCATTTAGTTGTACTTTGTAGCAAACCCAGGGTAGTATTAATAAAAATGAACATAATATTATTGAAACAATATAGGTAATATTTAATTTAGACTGTAAATTGTTTTTTTTCATAAATACCTCTTTACAAACTTTAAATAGCAAAAGTCCTTAAATCATCTTAGGATTTAAAGACTTCTGCTATATTTATAATAAGAACTTTACTAATTCAAACTATTCTTCGTTATATTTCTTTTTATTGAATGATAACATTGTAGAGAAACATCCAGCAGCTACTATTGCAATGATCACACCCAATATTATAGGTGATCTATCAAATGTTGCTGGTGATGTTAGTGCTGGTGTAGTTGCAGCTTCAACTGTCGTTTCAGCTGCAACTACTGCTACCTCCTGTGCAACTACAGTTGGAGTTATAACCGCAGCAGATGCTAGTTCTTGTTGTGTTGCAGCTTGAGGAACAGCACTTGTTAATACCGCTGATTCATCTGATAACACATAAATACTAAAGTGATTTGTCTCGAAAGCAATAGTACCATCAACAATTGTAGCCTTCATATCTGTTTTCGTTCCATCAGTTTCAATTCTATAAACCTTAAGAGCACTTGTAGCGTATGTGGATGGAATTGTAATCGTAATCTTTACGGTTCCGTCTGGTTGGACCTTCATATTACTAGCTGAAAGCAAATCTATATCAAATACTGTGAATTTACTAGCAATATTTGCCAATGCATTTTGTGCTCGTACAAAACGTTCGCCATCACTAGCCTTTAATGTTGCGGCACACAAGAACGCTCCATCTGGAATTATATTACCAGCAGCTTCAATGTGCATGTCTAGTTTTTCTGATACTGTAGCATCTGCACTGTTGGTATTAGCTGTTACAGAAATATTTGCTTTCTTGATCTTATTACTGTCAGGAAGGATTTCATTTTTTGTGGCATTGTCTAATGTTTTTGCACTTAATTGAGTAAGTTTTAATTTTCCTGTTGTTTCGTCTTTAATAACACATAGTCCATTTCGATATATATTTGTAAAATTATTATAGACGCGTTCACCCGCTAGATTAAACAGAGCATAATTAGTAACATGCTTAATAGTATCACTCTTATAACCAATCACAAATGTAATATCATCAATTTTAATAACAGAGCTAACTTTATATTCCTCCGCCAAAGTAAAAGATGTTGTTGTTGTAACAGGAGCTCCACAAGCTTTCAAATTACTATCATAATAATAATATATTGAAGATGGATAGTTCTCATAACATGAATATTTGAGTACCCCATTGGTAACATATATCGAAACGCAGTATGGAGGAGTAGTTATAACCTGCTCTAATTTATTATTATACAAACCAAAATATGTGGTTGTACCGCTATTTCTATAATCATATATATGCAATATATTATAACCATTAAAGTCACTCCAGAGTACGAATGACCCTGTAATTGCGACTCTAAATAATTCAATATTATCCTTGCCATAAAAGATTGTATTTGTACCATCATCAATGGCATATTTACCATTATCACCTAAATAAACCGCTTCATAAATCTTAGTTAGATTGTTGTCATATACGCCTCTATAAGTTACACCACCCACAGTTCCATCAAGTACATTATAACCCTTGATTTCACTCCACGTTATAGTTCCAGTACCTGCAATCTGAAATAATTTTGTTCCGTCTTTTTCATAAAATGTTACATTTGTTCCATCGTTAATCAAATATCTTCCAGTGATACCACTTTGCATTGATATTCCATTATAATATCCAGTAATTTTACTATAATAAGAACCATCTAAATTCAATAAAGTTGATTTTCCATCTGTATTAGATGCTAATACAACATTATTTGCATAACAACCTGTAGAAAAAGCAATCCTAGCAATACTACTATCTGAATTTTTGATTGTACTTACTTTATTACCATCATCTGAAACTATCGTGTACAATGACTTGTCAGCATTTGCGTATATCCCATATCCGTATGTACCGCTTATATCTACACTATCTAAATTAGCCTCTGTCAGATCTTCCGCAGATAAAATCACTTCGTCCTTAGCTACTGCTGTTGTTGCTGTTGTGGAATCATCTGCCATAACTGTTATTCCTGCATAGGCTGAACTGCATATAACGATTGCTGCAGCTGCTGCAATTAATAATCTACTTTTTCTCATATTTCTTTGTACCCCTTTGATTTATATTTATACAAAACATACCATATTTATACAAAATATGCTATGTTTTTATTTAAAAATAACAATATAATTATTAAATGCTGTATTCAATGTATAACACGCCTTTTTTACACGCAAAAAGCCCTTAAAATCAATAAATTTTCAGGGCTTGGTTTCGTAATATTAAATTTTTGCTAATCCTTTATCCAACAATATTTCTCTCTATACTCACTTGGTGAACATAATGTATGTTTTTTAAAAGTCCTCCAAAAATTGGAGTTATTTGTAAAGCCAACACGATATATAATTTCAGATATCGGAATCATCGAATCTCGCAACATTGTCGCAGCTAACTCAATCCGCATTTCTATTAAATACTCATTAATAGAACGCTTTGTAACTTTATAAAACTGATCATTTAATGTTGTCCTATTTGTTGTAAATAGCGTTGCAAGCTGTTGCAGCGTGATTTTTTCCTTATAGTTATTATTCAGGTAATGAATCACACTTGAGATATTTTCTGGTATCTGATTCAGTTCGCTATCCGCAGTATTTTTATTAGAATCAAAAAGTCTAGTGATTAAAACGAGCAATTCCAGCAAATATGACCGTGAACGACAAGGCCAATATACATCTCTTTTTTCTACCAATTCCCTCTCAATAAATCCAAATAGATGGGCGACTTTTTGAAAAACATTTTCTTCCATTTCGTAATGCCCTTTAAAGCAATCATCCTCTCGGTATAGAAATGATAAAAGAAGGTAGCAATCCTGAACCGTTGCATTTGAGAATCCATTCTTATCCCCTCTAATATTATCATAATTTAATATATCATTAATAAAGCTAGGCTCAAAATATATACTCTTAACCTTTACATCTATGCAATTTTTAAATTGAACACTATCATTTTCATTTATACAAAAAAGTGTATGCTTGGAAAATTTCATATCGTAGTCACCAAAGCATATCGTGCCAGAACCTTGCTCAATTAAAAGTAGTCGAAAACAATCATACTCAGCGTTCTCCTCCAAATTATTTTGTGAACCATAATAAAGAAGATGTTCATAGCCTTCTCTGACTATCCAACTGATTTTTCTATTATCCATACCTCATATACCCCCTAATATTTTATATATTATATCATATCTGTATATTGATTACATAACTCATTCTGTAAATAAAAGCAATTAAAAAAAGCCTATACCAATTGGACTGCCCCTTGTCACTTGACAAGGGGCAGTCCATTATAAAACCTTGGTATAAACTTTCCTTAACTATGATCTAAATATTAGGTGATCTAAATATTAGGTGAGCTAAATATTATTTCATCTGACTTAATGTAACAAATTGCTTTTCCAAATCTTTTTTCACAATAAATTCGTCGGTTTTTGTCACTTTTGTTCCATCGGGCAATTCAGTTAATATCTTATCAAGCGTTGGTTCTTTGTAAAATATAACTTCTGGCTTATTACTATAATGTTCCGGAATAATCACTTTGATATCGAGGTTGTACAATGTTGTAAAACTATCTTTATTTTTAACGCTACCATATTCACCTGCGTAGGCTAAAATAACATCTGCACCCTTAACCGCTGCCTGTGCCTCTGGACTATCAATATTATCTGTTTCTCCCATATTTACAATTGTAAGCCCATTTTCTTTGTATATAAAAATAGTATTGCTTCCCAAATTTGCTACATGTTGAGATGCATATCCTGTAATTTCAACATCTCCTATTGTTACTGGTGTACTAAGTTTTGATAGCCTTAATATCTTTGGCTTTCCAGCAACTTCGCTTATTCCATCTATATGATCCTCGTGCTCATGTGATATAGTCATAACATCTGCTTCTAATTGAGGGAATTTTCCAAAGCTAGTTTGATAAGCAGAACCATACGGATCTGTCACTAACCTCGTCCCATCAGCAAATTTGATATAAAAGCATGAATTTCCTACATATTTGATACTTAGCAATCCAGTTGTATCTTGCAAAGTTGTAGTAGCACCGTTTTCTAACGTTTTATCGCCATTTTCTATATTCGTAGAAACTTCCTTACCCAAAGCATTATCGCTACTACTGTTTTTGGAACACGCGGTCATAACACTAACGATAACGATTATAAATAATAGCTGCGCAATTCTTGTAAACAACATTTTTCGTCTCATGATTTCCCTCTTTTCTATGCATGAAATGTTGAAAAGTATGATATCTAGCTGCTCTTTTCTCAATTTCTTATAAGAAAATTATACTAAAATAATTACGACGATGACATTGCTTATTCACAAATTCACTTTGCTTTTTTACAATAAATTTTAACGTATATTATAGTAATCCATATTTTCCATCAAATGGCCTAAATCACTTAATATAAATGACACTAGGCTTATTTTGATAACTCCACTCCATAACTCATTTATTTACAAGATACTCGATATCATTGACTCTGACTTTTACGACTCTATCTAAGTCGATTACTGGATCCATCATATTAACGTTTTGTTTCCCTTTATTAATAATTATATGATTTAATTATTTTTATTGCAACAGAACAATTATATGATTTCGTAAAACAAAACGAAAAGAATCCAGCAACCGCAATGCTTGCTGGATTTGACAAACCATTTTCAAAATTCTTCCACTCTCTTTGAAATCAACAATTTACATAATGCCGTCCCTTTGGCACAATCAATGGTGAACCAGAAATTGGATCTTTTATCACTACACAATCGAGACCAAATACATTCTTTATTAATTCTTCTGATATGATATCAGAGGGTTGTCCCTGTGATATAAGATTTCCATTATGAACCGCAAAAATATAATCTGCATAGCGTGCAGACAAATTAATATCATGCAATACCATAACAATAGTAGTACCACGTTTTCGATTTAAATCAGTCAACAGATCTAGTATCTCAATTTGATATGTTATATCGAGAAATGTAGTTGGTTCGTCAAGAAGAAGAATGTCTGTTTGTTGAGCAAGCGCCATCGCAATCCAAACTCTTTGTCGTTGTCCACCAGATAATTCATCCACACTGCTATTTGCTAGCTCAGTTATATTCATAAAATCTAGTGCTTCTTCGACAGCCTCATAGTCCTTTTTTCCAACTCCCTTTAAAAATGTTTGATAAGGAAACCTTCCCCTTGCTACTAAATCTGAAACCATAATACCCTCGGGAACAACTGGAGATTGAGGCAGAAGTCCCAAAATCTGGGCTAATTGTTTAGAAGGTATTGTCCTGATTTCTTTCCCGTTCAGGGCGATTTCTCCAGATATCGGTCGAATTAACCTAGCAAGTGCTTTTAATAACGTGGATTTTCCACTGGCATTCGCACCTATAATGACACTTATTTTATTACTTGGTATTACTACATCCATACCGTTTAAAATGATTTTTTTATCATATCCAGCAACTAGATTTCTTGCCTTTAACAATTGTGTTTCACTCATGCGCCCCCGTCCTTTCGATTCATTTTTATTAACAAAAACAGAAGATAAGGTGCACCTAAAATACCGGTAATCACTCCAACTGGAAATTGCGTATGAAACGCAAACTGTCCAATCAAATCTGCTCCAAGAACTAACGAGGCTCCGACCATTCCTGAAGGTAATACATTAGATACTCCTGTTCCAACAAGCTTTGTCGCTATCGGCCCCGCCAAAAAAGCGACAAACGCTATGGGCCCTGTAATTGCTGTAGAAAACGCAATTAGAAATACAGAACTTAATATCAATAAAAAACGAGTTTGATCCGTCTTTAATCCAAGTGTAATAGCACTGTGTTCTCCTAATTCCAAAATTTGAATATGTCGTCCAAGTAAACTTATAATAATTCCAGAGAATAATACAACAATGAAAAGCAACGGGATATTTTTCATTCTCATCCCATTCAAGCTGCCACTAAGCCACCTCATTGCACCGGGCACATCATACTGGGACGCCCTGAGTAATAGAAAAGATATGATAGCATTTAACATAGCCTGTATGCCTATTCCAATTAGGATTAATCTTCCACCGGAGAAACTTCCTCCTTTAGAAAGCACATAAATCAAAATTGCGACCAATAGACCTGAAACCACTGCAGTTATAGACACAATATTCCCACTTATATTTAAAACTAGAATGCAAAAGACTGCTGCCACACTGGAACCAGCGGTCACGCCAATAATGTCTGGACTCGCTAGTGGATTTCTTAATATCGTTTGAAAGGTATTTCCAGCCATACCAAAAGCCATACCTGCCAAAAATCCAGCTAACATACGGGGGAGTCGCAAAGTATTTATAGCAAATGACGCCCCCTTAATCTGCTCACCAAAAAGAACTTTGATGATCGTTATTGGTGGATATTTTGTGTTACCAAGCATTAACATAGCTCCAGAAAGACATAAGGTCAATACAATCAAAATGACGGTGACACTAATCCATCGAAAGCGTCGGCGTAAAAATCCCGCCCTAATAATATCTGTATCTTTCTTTTTCAAATTGAACGTACCTTCTCTCTTTTTGCAATATATATAAGGATTGGTGCTCCAATAAATGCTGTAACAATGCCCGCTTCAAGTTCACTTGGACTTCCAATCAGTCTTCCAATAATATCAGCACTCGTTAGAAGAATCGCACCTGCAACAGCTGACATTGGAACAATATATCGCAGATTCGGTCCACATATAAGTCGCATAATATGTGGTACAATAAGTCCCACAAATCCTATTGGCCCTGCCAATGCCGTAGTTGCACCACACAACAAAACACCCGCCAATGCTCCAAAAAATCTTACAACTCCTGTTCGTACACCTAATCCTTTTGCTATATCATCACCTAATGCCAATGCATTTAATGCTGGCGCTGATATAATACCTATTACTGTACCGACAACAAGAAATGGCAATACCGTTATAATGCCTTCCCAAGTTGCACCGCTCACACTTCCAACCTGCCAAAATCGAAATGCATCCATTACATCCGTACGAGGCAAAATAATTGCACTTACCAGCGATGATAATGCGGCACTTATAGCCGCGCCCGCTAATGCAAGTTTTATAGGTGTTGCACCACCATATCCAAGCGAACCTATCCCATATACAAAGATTGCAGTAACAGCAGCTCCGCACAAAGCGAACCATATATATTGACCAGCTGTACTTATTTGAAAAAATGCTATTCCACTTACAACAAATAAGGATGCACCTGTATTTACTCCTAAAATACTTGGATCGGCAATTGGGTTGCGAGTGATTGCCTGCATGAGTGTACCTGAAATACCTAAAGAGCCTCCGGCTATAATACTAAAAATAGTTCTTGGAATTCTTTCACGAACCACCAATGCATTAAAAGATGAGTAGTCTGAATTAAATAATGAATAAAGTACCTCATAAAAGCTCACATGTCTTGACCCATATGCGAGTGACGCCAAGCAACTTAGTACAAGACAGATCAAACTTCCTGTTAATATAGTAATTATTTTACTGCGCTTCATTCTATTTTATCAGCTGCCTCTCCAAGTATTTTCAAATAATCATCAATTGTGGCAGGAATAGAAAGTGCACTTGGTGTTCCTGATGCTGCTAAAGGTGTGTTGTTTTCAATTAATGCAACAGAACCTCTCTTAATAGCAGGAATAGTACCTACAAGCGCATCTGCCTGCAACACTTTTAGCAAATCATCATTACCATAGGCTACTATAATGTCTACGTCTTTTAAAATATCTACATTTTCTGCACTTAGTTCAACAGAAAAGCTTTTATTCGTAGCACTTAAATTTAATACACTTTCAGGAAATTTCAATCCTAAATCTGTAAGATATGCTGCGCGAGGATCTGCCGGAAGATAAATATAGAATTTACCTAAATCTGTCGGATCAAAATAGAAAAATGCTGCCGTATTTCCCTCGATTTTCGCGTAATTGCTGGTTTTTTCTGTAATTAATTTTTCTAAATCCAAAACCAGTTGCTCGCCTTCCTGTTTCATGCCCATTCCTGCGGCATCCATTTTTATCTGATCACGCCAAAATGTCTGATATGCGAGCGTAGGATAAGCAACAACTGGGGCAATCTCGCATAAAAGATTATATTCTTCTTGCGTAATCCCGGAATAAGCAGCAAGTATAATATCTGGTTTTGCATCACTGATTGCTTCGTAATCTAGACCAGCTGTGTCATTAAATAGATTTGGATTTTTTTCACCCAGTTCCATTAATTTATCTGCAGTCCAAGGCAATAATCCACTACCATCCGTAACTCCATAATTTGCTTTTGACATACCCGCAGGAATGACACCTAATGCTAGTGGCACATCTTGATTTCCCCAGGAGATCGTAACCACACGCTCTGGTTTGCTTTCAATCACGGTTTCTCCAAACGTGTGATTTATAGTGATTGGATACTGTGTAGTAGAACTATCATTATTAACATCCGATGATTGGGATGATTTTTTTTCTTCCTCTTTGGAAGCTGTAGAACAACCTGCTAATGAAAAGACTAGTATAATACCTAACATCATAGTGCCTAATTTCTTAAAATTCATTTTTTTCTCCTTGTGCCCGTTATTTGTTAGTCTTAACTAACTTACGTATTATATGACTAACTATGTGTTTCTGTCAAGTTGTATTACACTACTTATTAGAATATTTTAGTATTTATCAAAAAAAAGCTCTGCATATATAACATTGCAGAGCTTAAATCTCATGAAGATATTAAATTATTATCTTTTTCAGAAATATAATCGATCTAAAACAAAGGATTCCAATTACTCATTCTTAATTCTTAATTCTTAATACTTAATACTTATTGCAAATAAATTCTTACTCCATACCACTCAATAGCCTCAACCTTCGTGGTATCTACAAGCGACGGTAACATCCATCCATATGCTACTGTCTTTTCGCCTTTCTGGTAACCACCCTCAACCTTAATGCCCGCAGAAATTCTTGTGCCATCTTTCATGATAATGTATGGGCTGCTTATCTCCCCAGCTACCGGGAAGCTTTCAAATTCCCATGTATCCATATTTAAAATAGTAGCATTAATCTTTAGCTGTAATGATGTCAAATCTACGTGATTTACTGTTATCGTATGAAGATTTGTTTTTGTTTCAGTTACTTTAGAATCCACATCTTTACTTATTTCAGTATCCATCTTGTTCGCATTCACATTAAAATCAAATGCCCATTTTCCTGTATATCTTATATTTTTTGTTTCAACCTCATACGATTTATTATATATCAAAGTGTAGTTTGATATATTTTCCATAGTTGTATCAATATTACCACGTCCGCCTGGATTATACATATCATCTGCGCTAACATCAAGTGCAATCTCTATCCTTCCATCTGGTAAAGTTTCCTCACTCATTACCCACTTTTGACCATCACTTTTCTGACTCATCAATTTTTGAGTATTAGGCATCCCTGTGGTCATATTCTGGAATACTAGCTTTTGTAACGCTTTCGTATTTTCCTCTGAACCTGGAACTATCGTTATATAGAAACATTTATCCTTATCTGATAAATCACGAGGAGCAAATCCCATATTATCAATATAAGCTTCAGGATATTTATCAGAAAAATAAATCTTCTTGGTGCCTGCATTTAATAGCCTCATACCTGCATCAAATGAATACTTTATCTTATCTGATGGTAAGAATTCATCCTCAGAGGCCAGTGTTCCTTGCATCGCCAATTCTGCAATTGAAGAATACCGAAATCCAATATCTTGATATTCATACCATTCATCCTGATAATTTTCAAGACTAACAGAAATACTCTTACCCGTTAAATCAATCTTTTCTGTTTCAATATACAATTCTAATTCTGCTTTATCGGGTTGCGATGCATCATCAACCCTTTGGATATGGTAATAACTATCAACAGCCCGTGGAAGGATCTCCACTCCATCAATCTTAACATTAATATTTTCAAATTTTTGTCTAGCTGCTATCGAAACCTTTGTATCAGAGTTTTCAACAAGTGATGAACCATCTTTTGTTGAAACACTAAACTGAATATAAGCACTATGGCTATCTGCTGACATTTTAGCACATGTCACATCAAGATTATCAACTGCTAAAGTCTGATCGATCTTTTGACCTCCATCATAAGTATAAGCATTTCCATCTGCATCAACACCTGTATCAAAATGATTCAATGATTGAGCTGTATTTTCATTCTTGTATTTCGCATTTAATTTATATGCAGCAAATATACTTGTGCTAGACAATACAAATAATGCCGCAATTATTACCACTAGCTTTAAAGATATTTTTTTCTTATTAAAAATAGCCAATTTTCTCTTTTCAGACGATGTCATATTTTCAGCCTTTATTATTATTTCTTCTGCCCATCCTTCTGGCGTTTTCACATTATCAAATTCATATAAAAATTTCTTCATTACTAAAACCTCCCAACTTACTTTTTAATATTTTCCGTCCACGTGCCAGCTGTGATTTCAATGTACTTTCGTTGATTTTTAATATCTGAGCAATCTCATTTGTTTTATACTCTTCATAATAATACAAATAAATAACCTGCCTGTATTTCATTGGTAATGACATTACTATTTCTAGAACACTGTCAGAGTTATCCTCTGTGCCTTTTACAATTCCAAATATTTCAAGCAACGTATTATCACTACTTAACACAACATTCTTTTTCCAATATTGTCTATGTAAATCTGAGCATTCATGAATTGCGACCTGTATTAGCCACGCTTTTACATGTTCCCGACTCTCAAATGTAACTTTTGAAAGATATAGTTTTAGGAATACATTTTGATAGCAGTCTTTTACATCCTCCTCATTTCCACATCGCAATACGCAAATTCTAGTTACCGTATCAGAATATTTTATTACAGCTTGATCGTACGTCAAACCCACAAAATCTCTCTCATTATCATTTCTTATATTCATAATGTATCTCTCCAATATAAAAGTATAGTATGTCGCATGCTCATTTAAC
>Ga0302165_10000319_pt1 | contig 18556 bp, 16 predicted proteins | sample I_Fen_E3_2_FD_193499 | JGI IMG/M metagenome (GOLD analysis project Ga0302165, IMG submission 193499) | Peat permafrost microbial communities from Stordalen Mire near Abisko, Sweden - I_Fen_E3_2 | ecosystem: Environmental > Terrestrial > Soil > Wetlands > Permafrost | place: Sweden: Abisko...
TAAGAGTCATAAAAATATAGCACTAATTTTAGGTGACGCTAATGATATGGGAGTAAGCTTATTGAGGTTAGAAGGATATAAAAAAGCCTTAGCTGAAGAAGGCATATATGAAGATAATGACTTGATTTTAATAGGGCAATATTCAAGTGAAGGAGCTTACACCGCTACTTTAGAATTATTAAAAAAAAGAAAAGACATTACAGCAGTTTTTGCTCTTTCTGATATTATGGCAATTGGAGCAGCGAAGGCAATATTTGATAGTGGGTTAAGAATTCCGGAAGATGTTTCAATAGTTGGGTTTGATGGGATGGATGAAAGTGAATTTTATAATCCAAGTATTACAACTGTAAAACAACCAAAGAAATTAATGGCAGAGATGAGCATAAATTTATTAATGTCATTAATTAATAATAGTATAGAAAATAAACATATATTATTAGATACTAAATTGATTGAGAGAGATTCATGTTTACATTTATTAAATTTATAATTTTTAAGAATTGAAAGGTTGGGGGAATGAGAATGGAAAGAGGTAGTGGGATTATTATGCATATTGCATCTTTACCAGGTAAATATGGAATAGGTACATTTGGGAAAGAAGCATATGATTTTGCACATTTTTTAAAAAAGTCTGGACAAAAGTTCTGGCAAATACTTCCGTTGGGTCAAACAAGCTATGGAGATTCACCATATCAATCATTTTCAGCATTTGCTGGAAATCCATACTTTATTGATTTTGATATTTTGGAAAAGGATAGATTACTAAAGAAAAATGATTATGATGAAATAAATTTTGGGGATAACCCACAATCTATAGACTATGGATTGTTATTTACAGAAAAAATGAAAGTATTAAGAATTGCATATGAAAATTTTAAGAAAAGTGAATATGATGATTTTAAAGATTTTGAAAAAGAAGAAAGTTCTTGGCTTGAAGATTATGCTTTGTTTATGGCAGTGAAAACTAACTTTAATTTGAAAAGCTCTCAAACCTGGGATGAGGATATTCGGTTTAGAAAAGAAAAAACTTTAAATATGTATAAAAATAAACTTGCTGATGAAATTAATTATTGGAAGTTTTTGCAATACCAATTTTTTAAGCAATGGAAGAACTTAAAAGATTATATTAATAAATTAGGAATTGAAATTATAGGAGATATTCCAATATATGTAGCAGAAGACAGTGCTGATTTATGGAGTAATCCAAAAGTATTCCTATTAGATGAGAAAAACTTAAAACCGATAAAAATTGCAGGATGTCCTCCAGATGTATTTTCAGCAACTGGACAACTTTGGGGAAATCCTATCTATAATTGGGCATACCTTGAAGAGACAGGCTATGCATGGTGGATAAATAGAATTAAGCAAAGTCTAAAACTTTATGATGTTCTTAGAATAGATCATTTTAGAGGGTTTGAAGCTTATTGGGCAATACCTTATGGAGATAATACCGCAAAAAATGGAGAGTGGTTAAAAGGTCCAAAAATGAAATTATTTGATGCAATAAAAGACGAGCTTGGAGATATAAATATTATAGCGGAAGATTTAGGAATACTAACGGAAGACACTATAAGTTTTAGAAAGAAGTCAGGCTTCCCAGGAATGAAAATATTAGAGTTTGCATTTTCTGGTGAAAGTGAAAATCTATATCTTCCACATAATTATGAAAAAAATTGTGTGGCTTATACAGGAACACATGATAATGATACAGCACGCGGTTGGATTGAAACTACAGGAAGCAAAGCTGAAGTTGAAAATGCAATAGAATATTTAAAATTGACAGAAGAAGAAGGCTATAATTGGGGATTAGTAAGAGGGGTATGGGGAAGCGTTGCAAATACTTCAATGGCTCTTATGCAAGATTTCTTAAATCTTGGTAATGAAGCAAGAATTAATTTTCCTTCAACGATGGGAAATAATTGGTGTTGGAGAGCAAAAGATGGTGTTTTCACTAATGAGCTAGCAAATAAAATTTATATATTAACTAGAATTTATGGAAGGTGTGAATAACTATGGAAAAACAAAGAATAAAAGAGGGTATTGAAAGATACTTAAAAGTAAAACATGGGGTAAAATTGAAGGATGCTCAAGATTATGAAATTTTTAATGCGGTTTCATTAACAATTTTAGAAGAGATAATTGATGATTGGAACACTACAACTGAAACTTACAATAAAGGGAGAATGGCATATTATTTATCAGCAGAATTTTTAATGGGTAGAGCCTTGGGTAATAATTTAATGAATTTAGGCTTATATGATGAAGTTAAAGATGTATTAAAAGAATTGAAAATAGACTTAAATAAAATTGAAGAAATTGAAGAAGATGCAGGGCTAGGAAATGGAGGACTTGGAAGACTTGCAGCATGTTTTGTAGAATCAGCAGCAACTTTAGACATGCCTTTAGTTGGTTATGGGATAAGATATAGCAATGGATTATTTAAACAAAACATTGAAAATGGATTTCAAACTGAATGTGAAGATACATGGCTTAAATATGGAGAAGCTTGGAGTATTAGAAAAGATGATGAAACTCAAATAATAAATTATTCTGATATGGTAGTAAAAGCCGTTCCTTATGATGTACCAATAATAGGATATGGAACTAAAAATATAAATACATTAAGATTATGGCAATGTGAAGCTTTAAGAGAATTTGATTTTAATTTATTTAATAATCAACAATATATTGAAGCGGTATCAGCAAGAAATAAAGCGGAAGATATATCAAGAGTATTATATCCAAATGATACAGCGGAAGCAGGGAAAATATTAAGACTTAGACAACAATATTTCTTCTCAAGCGCATCAATGAAAGATATAATAAAGAAACATAAGGCTAAATTTGGAAGTGATTTTTCGGAATTTGCAAAATATAATGTGGCTCAATTAAATGACACTCATCCAACAATATCAATTCTTGAATTTATAAGAATATTAGTAGATGAAGAAAATGTTGATTTTTGGAATGCTTTGACAATTGCAAAAGAATTCTTTGGATATACAAATCACACTATCTTAGCAGAAGCGTTAGAAAAATGGAATATAAGATTAGTTGAAAGATTATTCCCAAGAATATTACAAATTGCATATCAAGTTGATGATGCTTTAATGAATGAATTAAGACAAAAAGGTTATGATGAAGGTGCAATTTGGAGCTTTAGAATTATTGCAAATGATCAAATGAGAATGGCTAATTTAGCAATATTCGTAGGTAGAGCTGTAAATGGAGTTGCTGCACTTCATACAGAACTTTTAAAGACAACAGAATTAAATAATTGGTATCATCTATATCCTAATAAATTCCAAAATAAGACTAATGGAATTACACCAAGAAGATGGCTTAGACTTTGCAACGAGGAATTGTCTGAATTTATAACAGACTTATTGGGAAGTGAAGATTGGGTTAAACATTTAGAACTACTTAAGGGATTAGAAAAATATAAAGACGATGAGGCAGTACTCAAAAAACTTATGGCTGTTAAACATAAAAAGAAAGTTGAATTATCAGAGTATATTAAACAAGAAGAAGGAATTGATGTAGATCCAAATTCAATCTTTGATATTCAAGTAAAAAGAATGCATGAATATAAGAGACAATTATCAAATGCTTTATATATTTTAGATTTATATTATAGAATTAAAGAAAATCCCAATTTAGATATACCAAAGACTACATTTATATTTGGAGCTAAAGCATTCCCAGGATACAGAAGAGCTAAAGGGATAGTTAAATTTATAAATGAAATAGCTAGACTTATTGATAATGATGTAGATGCTTCTAAGAAAATTAAAGTTGTATTTGTACATAACTATAGAGTGTCTTATGCACAAAAATTATTTCCAGGTTCGGATTTATCTAAGCAAGTTTCCACTGCAGGAAAAGAAGCTTCAGGAACAGGAAATATGAAGTTTATGTTAAATGCAACTCCTACATTTGGAACTTATGATGGAGCTAATATAGAAATTGTCCAAGAAAGTGGAGAAGAGAATAACTATATATTTGGACTTAGAGTTGAGGATATTGAAAGAATAAAGCATAACTATGATCCTAAGTGGTATTATAGAGAGAATCCAAGTATAAAGAGAGTATTAGATACATTAATTAATGGTACATTAGATGATGGTCATACAGGATATTTTGAAGATTTGTATAATGCTTTACTAGAAGAAAGAGATCAATATTATGTACTTGCTGATTTTGACTCATTTAAAAAGACGCAAGACAAAGTATTTGAAGATTATAAAGATCAAAAGAAATGGGCTCAAAAATGTTTTGCCAACCTTTATAGTGCAGGTCATTTCTCTAGTGACAGAACTATAAAGCAATATGCTGATGAGATTTGGGACATAAAGCCAGCACCTGTTAAATAATATTAAATTAATTAAGGGTAAAAATAGTTGAAGATTTATAGATATAGGAATTAAAATACTATATCTATGAATCTTTCTTTATATATGAAACTATTAAATTTTTAGTGAATTGTGTATTTCAAAGTTATAGATAAGGTTGAAATGCAGAAAATAATTATAGTGTATTTTATTAGAAAAAGTTACTGGATAAGTTTACATTTATTTGTATTTACGATATTATTAAGATAATAAAATTAAGTATAAAATAAATATAAATAATATGAAATAGCAAATTTTATATAATAATTATTGGTAATTTCATCTGAAATTGTACATTGTGAAATGAAATTATTTTAAAGTTAGAAAAGAGGATTGAATATGAAGAAAATAGTAGTATTAGATGGTAAAACATTAGGTAATGTAGATTACATAAGATTAAATGAATTTGGTCAAGTAATTTATTATGATTTAACTTTAAAAGAAGAAGTTGCTGAGAGAATTAAGGATGCTAATATTGTACTAACAAATAAAGTTGGATTAAATAAAGAAAATTTAAGAAATGCAACTCAATTAGAACTCATATGTGAAATGGCTACAGGCTACAACAATATAGATATAGATTATGCTAAAGAAAGAAATATTGCAGTAACGAATGTTACTGGATATTCAACAACTACTGTAGCGCAACATACATTTGCTATGTTACTTCACTTATATGATAATATAAACTATTTTGATAATTTCATTAAAAGTGGTGAATATTCTAAATCAGAAATGTTTACTAACCTAGAAATGCCATATAAAGATTTGTGTGGTAAGATATGGGGAATAATTGGACTTGGTAACATTGGAAAAAGAGTAGCGAAAATAGCTCAAGCCTTTGGTGCAAGAGTAGTATATTATTCAACTTCAGGAAAAAATGCAGATTCAGATTATGCAAGGGTAGAATTTGATTCATTATTAAAACAATGTGACATTATTTCTATACATGCTCCTTTGAATGATAAAACTGATGGCTTAATGAATTATGAAGCCTTTACTAAAATGAAAAAGGATTCAGTATTAATAAATGTAGCAAGAGGTCCTATAGTAGTAGATGAAGACCTAGCGAGGGCTATAGATGAAGAGATAATAGGGGGAGCAGCTTTAGATGTATTTAAAGTTGAACCAATTCCAGCAGAAAATCCATTGCTAAAGGTTAAAAATAAAAGGAGATTAGTATTAACACCACACATAGCATGGGCAAGCGAAGAAGCTAGAAATAGATTATTTACAGATTTGTTAGAAAATATTAGTGCATACAATAGAAGTGAAATAAGAAATCGAGTAGATATTTAAAGTATTGAAGTGTATATGGTTATCAAGTGAAACTTGATTCAGGTGGGGTTTGATCCTCATCTGAATCTTAGTTGAACTTATCCAGGAGCTAGCAGCCGTTATCTCCCACTTGAAGAAGTGGGAGATAACGGCTGCTAGCTATCGGATAAATAACTTCAACTAGTTTTATTTTTGGTTTAGTGTTAATATATATAGTGCTAAAAGTAATAACTACAAGGAGGATAACAAAATATCATGGCGAAAGTTATTATTGCGGAAAAACCATCTGTTGCTAAAAATATTGCAGATGCATTTAAGATAAAGAATAGGAAAGATGGCTATTTTGAAGGTAATGGATATTATATAACATGGGCATTTGGGCATCTTTTGCAGCTTTATGATGCAAAGGATTATGATGAAAATATGAAGGGCTGGAGATTTGAAAAGTTTCCATTTATTCCAGAGAATTTTTTGTATAAGGTAAAGTGTGATAGTGCAGATAGAACTATAGAAGATAAGGGTGCTAAAAAGCAACTTGGAATAATAAAGAGTTTAATTGATAAAGAAGATGTTGATGGTATTATTTCAGCTACTGACTTTGATAGGGAAGGCCAGGTTATAGCTGATGAATTATTCGGTTATTTTGAGGTGAAAAAACCTATATATAGATTACTATTAAATGAATGGACACCTGATGAAGTTGAAAGTGGTATGAAAGCTTTAAAGGATAATAAAGAAATGCAATCTCTTCAAGATGCTGGTATAGGAAGACAATGGAGTGATTGGATTATTGGGATTAATTTAACTTCTGTAAGTACATTGAGATATAAGTTTGAAGAAAATAAGACTATTAATATAGGTAGGGTTTTATTACCTACATTAAAGATTATTTATGATAGAGATAAAGAAATTGAAAATTTTGAAGCAACAACTTATTATAAATTAATATCAAATTTTAAAACTTCAATAAATGAAGAATTTGAAGGACTTTATTATGAAAATGATTCTGAAAAGTTTGAGAAAAAAGAAGAATTAGATAAGTATATTCCTTTTCTTGAAGGAGCAACAGCTAAGATTATTGACAAACAAACAGAACTAAAAAAGGAATATCCACCGTATTTATTTAACTTATCAAACTTGCAAGGGTATGTTACAAGTAAATACAAAGGTTGGACATCTGACAAGGTTCTAAAGGTTGCACAGTCTCTTTATGAAAAGAAACTTACAACTTATCCTAGAACAGCAAGTGTAGTTTTAGAGGAAAGCTTGAAGGATAGAGCAAAAAAGGTTTTAGATACATTGAAAGTTGGATTACCATATGAAAGGGACATTAAATTTAATACGTCTAAAAGAATTTTTGACAGTTCAAAAGTTGAAAGCCATAGTGCTATAACTCCAACATATATTAAACCATCAGGATTATCAGCAGATGAAAGAGTTGTTTATGAAGCTATTAAAAATAGATTTATAATGCAGTTTATGCCTATAGCTGAATTTGAAGAAACAAAGGTCACTTTGAAAGCTAATAACTACGAAGTTAAGGGCATATTTATTTCTAAGGGAAAAGTAAAACTTGTGGAAGGCTGGAAGGTAGTAGAAAAAATAGAAAGCAAAGATATAATTCTTCCAAAGATTGAAATAGATGAAAATGTTGATATTATAAAATCAAAGGTAAGTTCTGTTACTAAAAAGCCACCAAAGTATCATACTGAAAAAACATTACTTAGAGTTATGGAAACTTGCGGAAAAGGTGTTGAAGGCAAAGATGAAGATTCAGAAGAAATGATGCAAGCTATTTTAAGTGGATATAGTATTGGTACACCAGCAACTCGTGCAGAAACTATAAAAAAACTAAAGGATATAGGATACTTAAATTCTAAAGGAAAAAATCTTATGTGCACACAACTTGGAAGAAATCTAGTAGAAATTTTCCCAGTGAAAGATTTATTGGACTTAGAGTATACAGGAAAACTAGAAAAAACTCTTTCTGATATTGAAAAAGGTAAATTTGCTAAAAGTGATTTTATGAAAATGATAACAGATTTTACTATTGAGTCTGTTGATTCAATAAAAAAAGATGATGGTGCATTATCAAGATTTAAAGTAGAAATACCTAAAGATGTAGAAAGTTTAGGATCTTGTCCTATTTGTGGAAATCCAGTAATTGAAGGAGAAAAAGGATTTGGATGTATCAATTGGAAAAATGGTTGTAAATATACCATTTGGAAGGATGATAAATATATTGCATCCTTTGGGAAAAAAATATCCAAGGAAATGGTTCAACTTTTACTTAAAAATGGTAAAGTTGGATTTAGAAACTTGAAAAGTAAAAAGGGAAATACATTTTCAGCTTATTTTAAGTATGAGAAGAACGAAGAAACTGGATATTTTAATTGGAAAATTGAATTTATCTGATGTCTAGTTTTTCTAACACACTAATTTCTTTAGCTGAAAGTTAAGAACGTCACAAGCATAGACTTTAGCACTCTTGAGGATTTAGGTTATGTGGTGCTCCCTGAACTTTATAAATTAGTTGCTACATACAAGAAAAGAATATATTAAAACTTATAATGAGACAGATATTGATTTTAAAGAATTGATATCTGTTTTTTTGCGACTATTTTTGTAAATTAAGGTAAAATTAAGAAGTTGTTAATAATACTAAAAAATACATGATAAAGAGACTTAGTAGAATTTAAATATACCATAATGCACAAAATATACGTTCCTAAAGTACATATACATAAGTGAATATCAAATATATAATTTAAATAAGGAATTTATATAAAAACATATATATGTGAGCTTATGCTAGGAGGAGTATTAAATGAAAGTATATGTATTAGATACAGGATATTTAGAAACTGATAAAAACAATGTAGTAGGTGGAGCTACTATAGGCACTTATAGTAATCAGTATGTGAAAAATGAATGGATTAAATTGCCTGTAATGGCTGTTCTAATAGATCATCCAGATGGGAAAATTCTATATGATTTAGGGAGTAATCCAGAAGCTATGAATGGATATTGGCCTAAGAATCTACAAGAAATTTATCCATTATATCAAACAAAGGAGCAAAGATTAGAAAATCAATTAGCCTTATGTGGTACAAAACCAGAAGAGATAAAGAAAGTAATTATTTCTCATATGCATTTAGATCATGCAGGTAATTTAAATATGTTTAAACATGCAGATGTATATGTATCAAAAGCAGATTATATGTATGGGCAAACACAAGTAAGATTAAATGCAGATCCTTTGACACATGGAGGATACATAAAGGCAGATTTAGATGTTTCAGTAAAACAATATCATTTAATTGAAGAAGACTTTGAATTTGCAGAAGGTATTGAAATTATTAACTTACCAGGTCATACACCGGGATTACTTGGTTTAGTAGTTCATTTAGAAGACGGGGCTTTGATTTTTCCACAAGATTGTGTATATAATTCGGAAATTTATGGACCACCTATAAAAGCATCAGGATTGCTTTATGATAGTATTGCGTTCTTTAAATCAATTAATAAAGTAAAAATGTTAGAAAAAAAACATAATGCTAAAGTGTTTTTTGCACATGATAATGAATTCTTTAATACAATAAAAAAAGCTCCAATGTACTATAAATAGATGTGATAGCATTAGAGAAAGTATGGTAAGAAAGCAAAATGTTAAATAACATACTGAATAATAAAAATCTGTATATATTATAAAAATACAAGAGCGTTAGATATTAAAGAGAATTTAGTAGTTACAAAAGATGGAAGAATTGGCGCAAAGTATATAGTAGTGATTTCTGATTATAGAGAAAAATGAAAATAAAAGGTTAATAAAGTATTAAATTTGATCTAAGTATGTTATAATTAATTTATATTTAATAGACGAAGCTGTCTCAAAATGAATAACATTTTGAGACAGCTTTTTTATTCTTCAAAATGAGAAAGAAGGTTTGTGATAATGAAAAAATATAAAGAAAAATTAAAAAATGTACCTGATGGCTTTGCAGAAACATATAGTGTAGAACTTTATATGAAGGAGCAACCAATTATTTTAGAAAATAAATTACTAGAAAATATTAAAAAATATTGTGGGAATGTTGAGGTTATATCCAATCAAGATACAAATATTACATTTGCATTTATGGATTATATACTAGAATATAAAAATGCAAGTGTTCCTGTTTCAATAATGATTAGTATAAGTGATGAAGAGCCAGATGGTGAAAAAGTAAGAAGATCTTTAGAACAATCATGGAATTATGATAATAATAAAGAATCAATTGAAAAGTGTAAAATTAAAGTTGTAGTTACAGATTTAATGGCCATTGGATTAGATTATACTAAAAGAGTAGAGCTTTTCCAAAAAGCACTTTATGCTATAGTAGAATTAATACCATGTGAAGGAATTAATTTTCATATTACAGAGCAAGTAATAAGCAGAGAAGATTATTTAGAAAATAATCCATTAAATGATGAATATGATCCTTTGTTTGGTATATTAAATGTACGACTATTCAATATTGAAGGTAAAGAAAATGAGTATATAATGGATACATTAGGACTTTCGGCAGTGGGATTATGTGATTTACAATGCCATTTTAAAAAATTAGAGCCTAATGAAGTATCAAATATCTTATATTCTTATGGATATTATATTTTTGATAACCCAGATGCTGTAGATAATATGAAAGCAATAGAAGGAATCTCTGAGAATGATAAATGGAAATGCCAACATGAAGTTGCACTGGCAGAACCAGAAAGGGTTGTTTTAGATATTAATCCAGGCAAAGAATTCTCAAGTAGTAGAAGTTAAAGCAGTAAGCTCACAAATGCAGAGTACATATATTCAGATTTTAAAATAATATTAAAAAATCTCTTGTTTCAATATAGCGGAAACAAGAGATTTTTAAATTTAATACTAATTTAATTTAAATTTGAACAAATAATAGAAAAATATAATGAATTGATTAATAAATCATCTAATCAAATTAAATGATATAGATTAATTGAAAATTCATAATTTGTAATATGATGGTGCATATGTAAATGCCAAATGAAAAAAAATTTACATTTTGTATTGACATATGAAAATTATGATAGTAAAATTAAAAAAGTAATTTAAAATAATTTAATAGAATTTGTAGAAAACAATGACGTTTTCATTTTAAAGAAAGATATATCCAATGGTGGATGTACCTTTTTGGAATGGGGCGTTTTTTTATTAAAAAAATTTAATAATGTGATTAAAAATTTAATAATAAATTATTCAAGGAGGAATAAGAAATGGAATTGTTAAATGGCGCAGACATGGGATTTGTAATTATTTGTGCTGCATTAGTAATGCTAATGGTGCCAGGGTTAGCTTTGTTTTATGGTGGTATGGTAAGGAGCAAAAATGTATTGAGTATTACAGTACAGAACTATGCAGCTCTCGTTATTATATCTCTACAATGGATTTTTATAGGCTATACCTTAGCATTTGGCCCTAATGGAAATGGGGTAATTGGTGGATTGGATTGGGGATTTTTAAAAAACATAGGAATTGCACCTAATGCAGATTATGCAGGTACAATACCACATTTGGAATTTGTAGTATTTCAATTAATGTTTTCAGCAATTACTGCAGCTGTTATTTCAGGTGCTGTTGCTGAACGTATGACTTTTCCAGCCTTTTTGATATTTATCATTTTATGGAGTACATTAGTTTATGATCCTATTGCTCATTGGGTATGGGGTACAAATGGATGGTTAAAAGATTTGGGCGTGCTTGATTTTGCTGGAGGACACCCTGTTGAGATAAATTCGGGTATTTCTGGGCTTGTTGCAGCAATATTTATTGGGAAAAGAAAGAAAGCAAGCCCAGAACCACATCATATACCTATGGCAATACTTGGTGGTGGACTTTTATGGTTCGGATGGTTTGGTTTTAATGCAGGAAGTGCTCTTGCTATGAATTTTACAGCTGTTAATGCTTTTGTTACTACAAATACTTCAGCAGCAGCAGGAGCAGTTGGATGGGTAGCTTGTGAATGGATTATTTATAAGAAACCTACAGCCCTTGGAATAGTCAGCGGAGCTATAGCAGGATTAGTTGCAATAACTCAAGGTGCCGGTTTTGTAAGTCCTATATCAGCTATATTTATTGGACTAGCTGGAGGAGCTTTAAGTTTCTTTGCTATAGCTATATTAAAGAAAAGATTAGGATATGACGATGCGTTAGATGCTTTTGGTTGTCACGGAGTAGCAGGAATCTGGGGATCTATAGCTACAGCTATATTTGCATCAAAGGCAATTAATCCAGCAGGTGCAGATGGATTAATATATGGGAACTTTGCTCTTTTAAAAGTTCATTTAATATCAACGTGTGCTACTGCTTTATATGCAGCAACTGTAACTTTTATAATACTTAAGATTATGAGTTATGTAATGAGTATAAGAAGTACTAAAAACCAAGAAGCAGAAGGATTGGATATATCATTACATGGAGAAGAAGCTTATTCAGGTTTTAATAGATAAAAATTACTTTTAACATAAAGGATTGTTGCAAAATGGAGATTATATTTCTATTTTGCAACAATCCTTTTTATATTAAAATACATATTATATATCTTTGCATGGAGAAGAAACGTATTTTGATTGTGCCTTATTAGATAGAAATTAATTTCAAGAAAAAAGTAGCATTTAACATTACTCAGTCATATTATGTAGTACAAAGTTCAACTTCAATCCAAAAGGTGATGTCATCTAGGGTATACGGTTATTAACTTTAGTCTAAAGAGAGATGGAAGTATTAGAATAGTTAGACAGCATATAAAATAAGGAAGAAGGATGTTAAATGTTAAAAACAATTTTTAAGAAAACAATAAAAGTGGTAAAAGAAAAATTAAATAAATCTGGAATAGAAGAAAAATTTGCAAAACATCCAAATTACATTGAAAAAGCAAAAGAGATTTGGAATATGATAAATGAGGATTTAGGAATTTCAAATACAATAGAAAATAAGTTCATATCAAAAATAAAGAAATTTGAAAAAGCATTATCAGCTAAGTTTCCAGAATTGACTAAAGATGATGTTACAGAAATAAAACAAAGCATAATTGGAGAATTTTATGTACGTAAAGATGTTGCTTTTAAGCAATTACAAGATTTTTATACTAAGTTACAAGATGAAAATGTAAAACTTAAAAAGCAATTAAGTAAATTTCAATCAGTAGATAATGAAAATACTGTTATAACTCCAGCTGAACTTACTGTTATAACACCTATTGAAAGGTCTGAAACAACTATCATAGATGAAAAACAAGAAAATACACAAGAGTAATTAATACAAAATGTAAAATACACAATGCAGTGTGCATTGTGTATTTTGCATTAAAAAACATTGTGAAGTCACATTTATTCTTATTTCATATCAGAGAAATCCTTATTAACGATTCATGTGGTTTTTCAGTTAAAAGACTAACAGCTATAACTGCTATAAGAGACATTTTATCCTTTTCTATTAATATTAATATTTTCTTTATTATAGGTAGCTTTAGATGTATCAATACTATTAGTCAATTCAATATATTCAATATTTTTATTCATTTTAACATTTTTAGTTTTTTTATTTCTATTCATAAGCAATCTCCTTCAATTTATAATAGTTATTTTTCAGTTGCAATTATAGTGTTTGTAGATTTAGAGAGGATATGTGTGGGATTTTTTTCATATATTTAAATTTAGCTTTTATTGATTAAATTTATAAGCACTATGAATTGATTTAAATTAAAACACGCGTGAATTTTGGGAAAATTATTTTATAAAGAAATATTTGTAGAATATAGAAAACTCACGATACAATATCATGAGTTTTCCTTCAGCCAAAGTGTTTATAAATAATATAATAATTTCGTTACAAATTTAGTATATTATTCTTTTTTGTGAATGTAAAAATTAAGACTTATATTGAGGTTCTTGCTGTTGAATATAATCTTGTCGTCCTTTTAAGATATCTAGTTGAGAATCAAGTTGCTGTGATATTTGTTGAAAATCATTTTTTGCTTGTTGATCTTGAGTTTCTAGAGAAAATGTTTTCATTGTAGCAGCAGCGCTTTGTATTCCAGCAATTGCTTGTTGCATTTGAGTTCCTACAGTCATTATTGTCACCTCCCTTCAAAGATATTTAAGTCAAATAAATAACAATTCAATTTCTAGTCTTTTCAAATTTCTTCAATTTTATTCTAGTTGATTTCGAATATTTTTTCATATACTTAACCTTTTGGTTTAAATATTATTGCAGCAATGAATCCAAAGATAATCGCTGCAGAAATACCTGAACTTACTGTCTTTAAAACACCAGTAAAAATTCCTATAAAGCCGGTTTCTTCAGCATCAAGTAGGGCACTTGTTACAAGGGTATTTCCAAAGCTACTTATAGGTACAAATGCACCTGCACCTGCAAGATTTACCAAAGGATCATATAAACCAAATCCTCCGAGTATCGCGCCAATTACAACTAATGTGCAAGTAGTATGTGCAGGAGTAATTTCTAATATATCCATTATAAGTTGACCAACAACACAAATTAAACCACCTATTACAAATGCAAAAATAAATTTTTCCATAAATTAAATCACACCTTCTTTTTCACATTTCTATAGAAACAGCATGGGCAATACAAGGTATACTTTCCTTTTGTTGAAAGGATATCGGAGACATTAAAGCACCTGTTGCAACAATTAATATTTTCTTTAATTCTCCTCTTTTCATGCGGTTAAGTAAATGCCCATAAGTTACTGTCGCAGAACAGCCACAACCACTACCACCACAAAAAGATGGTTGATCCTTTGTATATATTAAAAGTCCACAATCTGTAAATATATCACTTGGCATTTCTATGCCATGGTTTTTTAATAAAGCATTAGCAAGTTCATGCCCAACCTTTCCTAAGTCACCAGTGGCAATTAGATCATAATAGGAGGCATCAATATTCAAATCTCTAAAATGAGCTTCAATAGTATCTACAGCAGCTGGTGCCATAGCAGCTCCAACGTTATAGGGATCTGAAATTCCCATATCTATGACTCTTCCTATGGTAGCAGAAGTTACTTTAGGTCCATCTCCTTGTGCTCCGAGTACTGCAGCGCCAGCTCCTGTTACTGTCCATTGAGCAGTGGGTGGCCTTTGTACACCATACTCTGTAGGATATCTAAATTGTTTTTCTGCAGCTGCATTGTGACTACTTGCAGATGCTAGAACATATTTAGCAGCTTTACTTTCTATCAATTGGGCAGCCAGTGATAAACTTTCCATGGAGCTAGAGCAAGCACCAAAGATTCCTAAAAAGGGTATTCCTAAAGTTCGAGCAGTAAAGCTACTAGAAATAATCTGATTCATCAAGTCTCCACTTAAAAAAAAGTTAATATCCTCTTTTTTTATGGTTGATTTTTTTATTGCTCTTTCACAAGCATGTTCAAGAAGAACTTTTTCCGCCTTTTCATAGCTATCCTGTCCAAGCCATAAATCTTCATGGAGTATATCAAAGTCATCAGCTATAGCACCATTAGCTTCAAAAGGACCACCAACGGCTGCAGAAGCTAATATTGTCGGTTTAGAATTGAAAATCCATGATTGATGTCCTTTAAGCATTTACATCGCCCCCAACCATTTTATTGTGATTTTTATACTAGCAACTATAAAAGCAGAAAAAACTCCATAAACAATAATTGCTCCAGCAAGACCGAACATATTTCCAGCTACCCCAAGTACGAATCCTTCGCTTTTATGCTCAATTGAAGCAGAAGCTATAGAATTAGCAAAACCTGTGATTGGAACAGCAGATCCAGCACCAGCCCATTGAGCAAGATGATCGTAGATTCCAAGTCCAGTAAGTAAAGCAGAAGTAAAGATTAAAACTAGTGTAGTTGGCGCAACTGCTGTTTTTTCATCAAAATTAAAATATGTTATAAAGAACACTTGTAAGATTTGACCTATGGTGCAGATGATACCTCCTACTATGAAGGCTCTAATACAATTTTTCAAAATAGGTCTTTTAGGTTCCATATTATCTACCAATTTATTATAGTGCAGCTGAGTTGCAGTTAATCTTTTCTTTTTCATATTGGACATTTATATTCACCTTCTAACGTAATAAATGGGGTTCTAATTTTTCCAAGACTTTCTTTAACTTTTCAGCATCTTTTAAGTACATAGCTTTTGCTGCTTTATTATCAGTGTCTAAAGAAAAGGTTATAAGGTCTGCCTGACTTTTTTCAAGACTGGCATATAGCATTTCTTTAACTTGCGTTTTTGGAACTTGTATCATATCATCAAAAAGATCTAGATATAAATCTCCAGAAGAATCCACTTGCCCAATAAAAACATTTTCAAGAGCAACTCCTTTGTTTTCTAATTCAGTTGTAAGCCAGCCTTGATTTAATCCAATATTAGTAAGACCCTCATTTAACATATTTCCATCTAAAATAACTGTCTGACATTCAGTCTTAGGTGCAACTTTGTTACCTAAATCATAGGAGGTAACAGGGTTTTTATCAGCTTTTAAACTAATATTTATATCTCCGGTTGTTTCCATTACAGCAAATTCAACATCAGCTAAATTAAATGCTTTTTTTGAACGTAATGTTTGGAGAAATTCTTGGCCCGTCATTCTTTCTTTAGATAAGTTATCTTCCATAACTTTACCATCTTTAATTAATACTCTTTCTTTACCATTTATTATGTTGTATATCCATTGACTTTTCATGGAAGCGTAATCTAAAATAATAGGCATAACTGCCCAAATAGCTAATGTAATTAGTCCAAAGTAAATGTTAGCAATAACATTCAATGAAATTAAAGTAATTATAATAGCAATAACGGCATAAGAAATAAAATCAAAAGGGGTAGCACTAGATAAGGTTTTTTTCTTCATGAATTTTGATATAACTAATGCCACAAAAAATAAAATTATTGAATTAAATAATAGTATTAACCAAGTATCCATAGTTCACCTCACTTAGTTGCCTTTGTATTGTGGCTCTTCAAACTCTATAGTACCTACTCTTTTTTCTAAATCTATTTTAATTTTACTTATTTCTTCAAATGCCTGAGCATAAATATCCCTAGCTTCTTTATCACGTTCTTGCAATGAGTATAATCTTAAAGTAGCCTCAGATCCTTTTAACGTAGCTAATGTTTGTTTTACCTTTGAACCAACAGTCATATATAAATCCCCTTTTTTGTTAAATTGTTTCCTAACATACTTTAACCAATAAGCTTAATATTAATTCATTTAATTAATATATTTTTAAAAATACACTTAGGTAGAAGGAACAATCCCATGCAGTTCCAAATGGGTAAGTAAATTTATTTGGTGTCTTTTTCTTAACGTAAATCATATATATTAGAACAATCTTCGATTAAATGTCATATTATACACCATGAATATTATTAGGAGATGCTTTCTTCATGAGAAAGAAGTTAAAAGTATTAACTGCTTTATTGATTTCAAGTGTAACAGCTATATCTATGTTTGGATGTGGTAATACCAAAACTGATGAAGGTAAAGTAACTGTACGTTTAAATGAAGTAACTCGTTCTGTTTTCTATGCACCAATGTATGTTGCTATGAGTGAAGGTTTTTTTGAGGAAAATGGAATTGAGATTGATTTACAAACAGGTCAAGCCCACTGAACTCATTTGCGAATAAGTGGGTAACAATGGTAGAAAAGTTTCGGTTTTTATTAAAAATCATAGTTGCTACCAATGAAATTGAGGGTTAAATCTCCAGTATTTCCATCCCATGTAACTTTATCTGTTAATCCTCGAATTAGTTCTTTTATTTCATCGTGAGTCAAGGCATCTATTATAGAGCAGTTTTCTAGTAGGCACTTTATGAAATATAAAGTTAATTCTTTCATATCTATTTGTTCAATTGTATTATTAGCATCATTTAGGTCTTTATTAAGTTGCATTAAATCTTCCTTAATTTCCTTTATCTTAGGAATGATGAAATCTCCTAAATCAGGTTGTAAGGACACTTTAGTGAGGAGATTATCTATTTGATCTTTCTTTTGTTTAATAAGTGCATTGAGGTTGCTTTCTAAATTAGCGTTAACAACTGCTTTTCTAGTTTGCTTATTTTTCTCCATAAGTTGTTTTAGCAAGTTTTCTTTAGTTTTACCTATGTTCTTTATGGCATTTATAACAACTGGATCTATTTGATCTACTTTTCCATTTGGATTGTCACATCTAGTCCCTTTAGAGTCTTTTTTCATTGTGCAAGCATAGTAGTATAGTTTATTTCCTGTTTTTTTACTAACTGGGCCATGCATTATTCGCATTGGAGAGCCACATTTTGCACATTTGATTATTCCTGTTAATAAAGCATTATGGCTTCTTGCGGATACTGTGAATTTATCACTATTTACTTTATACATTTGTTGAACTTTAAGCCAATCTTCGAATTCTATTATTCCTTTATGTTTGCTAACAGCAACTATCCAATCTGAGGTATTCCTAGATTCACGGCAATGATTACCATCTTTTGAATAGATAGTTTTAAGTTTGTTATATGTTAGAAAACCATGAATATTATCGGGTTCTCCACATAAAATCATACCTTGTGAACTAAGATAATCAAATATTTCTTCACTAGATTTTGCATAAACAGGATTATTTAATATTGCTCTTAAGGTTGATTTTCTAAAATTGGATCCAGTTCTTGTTTTATAATAATTTTCTAATAAGTATGCTTCAAGAGAACTTAAGGATTTTAGTTCTAGATATTTATTATAAATTAACTTAACCATTTCCAATTCTTCATCATCAATTGATAATGTAACCATTGAACGTTTAGTCATATTTTCATCATAATATGTTACAGGAGTAGATTTATAGCCAAGTGGAGG
>Ga0302165_10000321_pt1 | contig 18458 bp, 21 predicted proteins | sample I_Fen_E3_2_FD_193499 | JGI IMG/M metagenome (GOLD analysis project Ga0302165, IMG submission 193499) | Peat permafrost microbial communities from Stordalen Mire near Abisko, Sweden - I_Fen_E3_2 | ecosystem: Environmental > Terrestrial > Soil > Wetlands > Permafrost | place: Sweden: Abisko...
GGTGAAGTGGGAGACGGAAAGATATTTGTTACAGAAGTAATTGACTGCATTCGTATTCGTTCTGGTGAACGAGGAGACGTGGCACTTTAAGAGGATTTTAAGTTCAAATATAATAAATATTTCAAAAATAAAGATAATGAAGCTTTTAAGGAAGCTGAGTTATCTTTATTTTTTTTTGTACAAGTAAAAATGTATGAAATTAAAAAAATGCTTGACAAATGCAAATGGATTGTATACAATCCAATTACACACAATTAGAAACTAGGAGGTAATTATTATGTCAATTTATGATTATGATGTAAAAGGTTCAAATGGAAACACAGTAAGTTTAAAAGATTATAAAGGTAAAGTGTTATTAATTATTAATACGGCAACTGGATGTGGATTTACTCCACAATATGAAGGACTGCAGGATTTATATGAAAAATATAAGGAACAAGGATTTGAAATCCTAGATTTTCCATGTAACCAATTTGCAAATCAAGCTCCCGGTACAGAGGAGGAAATCCAAAGCTTTTGTCAATCAAGGTATGGGGTTACATTTCCCATGTTTGCTAAAGTCGATGTAAATGGAAAAAATGAGGAGCCGATGTTTGGATTTTTGAAATCACAGCAAAAAGGTATTTTAGGACAAAATGTAAAATGGAATTTCACGAAATTTTTAGTTGATCGAAATGGAAATGTTATAGAAAGATTTGCTCCAACTACGCCCGCAGAAAAAATAGATGCAAAGGTTGCTGCTATATTATAAAATACCATATTTCAAAGTGGAGCAAGATGAGCAAGATGAGCAAGATGAGCAAGATGAGCAAGATGAGCAAGATGAGCAAGATAAAGAAGATAAACAAGATAAACAAGATAAAGAAGATGAGCAAGATGAGCAAGATAAAGAAGATAAACAAGATAAACAAGATGAAGAAGATAAGCAAGATAAACAAGATAAACAAGATAAACAAGATAAACAAGATAAACAAAAATAAAGGAGAACAAACATGAATATATATGATTTTGATGTAATGGGACAAAATGATGAGGTAATATCATTGGCAGAATATAAAGGAAAGGTAGTTCTTATTATTAATTCTGCAACCTCATGTGGATTCACACCTCAATATGATGAATTACAGGATATGTATGAAAAATTTGCTGACAAGGATTTTGTGATCTTAGATTTTCCATGTAATCAATTTGGAAACCAAGCACAAGGAACAGATCAAGAAATCGTAAGCTTTTGCGATTCAAAATATGGCATAACATTCCCCATCTTTGCAAAGATTGAGGCAAATGGAGAAAATGCAGCACCTCTTTATAAATATCTTGTAAAGCAAAAGGATTTCAAAGGATTTGATGTAGATCATCCAATTACACCTATGCTAGAAAGTATGCTGAGTAGAATAAATCCTAACTTTAAAAATGAGTCAGATATCAAATGGAATTTTACTAAATTTTTAATTGATAAAGATGGAAATGTCGTTGATCGATTTGAACCAACGCAAGATATACATTTAATAGAAGAAAAAGTAAAGGAGCTTATATAAAATGGAATATATTTATAAAACAGAAAATACATGTTCAACGCAAATCAAGCTTAATATAGAAGAAGATGTGATTACAAATATCGAATTTACAGGTGGATGCAATGGAAATTTAAAAACAATCCCTATGTTGATTGATGGTTGGACAGTAGATAAGATTGAAGAAAAATGTGCAGGAATCACCTGTGGGAGAAGACCTACATCTTGTGCAGATCAATTAGCTAAAGCTGTTCGTGAAGCATATAATATGAATATAGCATCTGCAAAATTGCTTAGTAACTAAAAAAAATAAATTCACTTTCTTTTCAGTGTATTTAAAGTACTTACATTTAGATGAATGCACATGCAAGTGTATGATAGATGATAGTTTCGTTGAGGCAGTGAAAGTTGCAATCAGCGGAGCTATTTTAAATTAAACTTTTCAATGGGTTCTGGACCTCTCATAATCGTTCTTTTTATCTGTAAAGTTCCATCGCTGCATGATTTAATTCTCCAATCTACCATCATAATTTTTCCATCTAAAATTTCAATGCCGGTAATGCCCCTGGTATGGGTGCAACAACCGGTATTAAAGTAGGGAAGCTCTCGTTTTTTAGGGAATTTTTGACGGTGCGTGTGACCACAAATAAGCATTATCCTATGCTTTTGAATCCACCTTTTATAATTTTTCTCGATTCTGGTCCGTTTAAATAGATTTCTGGCAGGACTTGAAGGGTTTTGAAAACCAACCACATGCATAAAACGCCAGAAATATCGAAGCAGTAACATATTTAGACCCCAAATTTGGTCATTCATGAAATCACCTTGATGTCCATGAATGATGAGTATTTTCTGCTTTGTGCTTTCGTTTTTTAAAACCAATGCCTCAAGCGGAACTAGTCCGGGAAAAAGGCTATGATATGCTTGATCGTATTCATCATAATATTGGTAATAGCTATTTTTAACGTATCTTTTATTTTTTAAAAAAATATTATGGTTTCCATATAGCATAATTAATCTATTTGCATCGAAAAATTTCTTTACCGATGAAAATATATCGCAGTGTGCAAGCCGTATATATTTAAATCTTGTATACTCCCAAAGTTCGTCCCCGTCTCCTACCTCTACATATACATATCCATTCTTATAATAGTAGTCAAGCGCGCATAATAATACACTTTGATTTCTTGTGAATTCATCAGATACGCTATCATCGCCTCTGTGACAGTCACTGAAAAAAATATATTTGGAGTCCTTATTAAAGTATTCTACTTTGGCATTATTGAAAGCATTTGTTAATCTTTTATCTGTAAACATCGTAGGCCTCGTTATTTCTTTATTTTTATATATATTGGATAGTATGCAGTTAATTAAAGAAAGTATGCTGGCGTGTAATTGAAAATACAAACTTTTTTGCTTTTTGGGTAAATAAATTACTTGCGTAAAATAAATGCATGAAGTATAATTCCATTTAATGCCATTAAATGACGCTTGATGCCATCTAGTGACACGTGATGCCATCTGATGACACGTGATGACATCTAATGACACGCGATGATATCTAATAACAATGAATTTTATTTAATGTGACTAAACATAGGAGGAAGAAGAATTGATAAGGAAATTGAAGGTAAAGGTAAAGGGAAAGCTACTCATATTATTTATAACAAGTTTAATTATTTTTGGGGTGGTAGTGAATATTGTAATCTATGATCAATTTAACAGCTTTGTAACTAAAAATTCATTAGAAACAAATTCGAATTTAAGTATGGAGTTAATTAATGTTCAATATAAAGGTGACTGGACCACGAATAATGGTCAATTATATAAGCAAAATCAATTGATTAATAATAACTCAGCATTAGTTGATAGCATTAAAAATGCTGCAAATATTGAATGTACGATATATTTAAATGATACAAGAGTCGCAACAACAATAAAAGGAGAAGATGGTAAAAGAGCTACAGGAACACAAGCGGAGGAAGCTGTAATAACGGAAGTTTTAAAAAATGGAAATAGTTATATTGGAAATGTTGATATTTTTGGGACAAGCTATAAAACAAAGTATGTTCCAATAAAAGATGAGACTGGTTCAGTCATAGGTATGTTTTTCATTGGCATAAAAGAACAAACAATTATAGACCAAGTTTTCACTTTGATTAATTACATCATAATAGTTACAATTATAGCAATATTGATTATGACAGTATCAATTTACGTTTTTACGAGAAAGATTATTATTAACCCAATTAAGTCTATGATAAAATCTTTAGACAAGCTCTCGGACGGAGATTTATCATTTGAAATAGATAAAAAATGGTTAAAGAGCAAAGATGAATTTGGTGAGATTGCAAATGCAGTAAATAAAACACAAATTTCATTTAAGAGGATGATAATAAGTATTAAAGAAAAATCAGATGATATCGATAAAAATTCGGAGAAACTAAATTATGTATCCGAAGAAATGGCTACTGCATCAGAAAACGTGACAAAATCAGTTGAAGAGATCGCGAATGGAACCAACAGCCAGTCAGAAGATTTACAAACCATATCAACCATTACAAATGTATTCGGTAAACATTTAGAGGGTATTGTAAATTCAATCGATGAAATTTACAAAAGTACAAATGATATTGGCGATATGGCAAGTGAAAGTTCTATTAATATGGACACATTATCAAAGTCAATCAATGAAATTGAAACTGTATTTAATAATAATACAGAAAATATGGAAACGTTACGATTGAAAATTGATAAAATCAATGAGATTTCTAATGTAATAAACGGAATTGCAAGTCAGACTAATTTACTTTCCTTAAATGCAGCAATCGAAGCAGCTAGAGCGGGTGAAGCTGGAAAAGGGTTTGCTGTAGTAGCAGATGAAATAAGAAAACTTGCCGACGAGAGTCAGAAGTCTTCAGAAAATATCAATGTTTTGATCAATGATATTGTTGTAAACAGTGAAAACATGTCTAAGTCATCATTAGAAATGGATCATGAATTAAAAAAGGAAACAAAATTCGTAAACATTGCAGTAAATTCATTTGATAGTATAATAAATGCAATCAATAAAATGATTCCTCAGATGAAGGAAATTCAAGTAGCTTCTGTTTCAATACAAGAAGATAAAAACACAATTGCTGATAAAATAGAAGATGCTGCGGCAGTTTCACAAGAAGCAGCTGCGTCATCACAGGAAATATCTGCTTCTTCTGAAGAAATGTATGTATCTATTGAAGACGTTGCAGAAACAGCACAGAATTTAGCAAACATGACTAGTGAAATGATAAAAGATATTAATCAGTTTAAACTGTAAAAATAAGCATTAGAGAAAGTCTTGAAACTTATGTGTTTGAATAGAATTTAAAATTAAATATTTGATTTGTAAATATTATACAAGAAGGCAAAATCCAGAAAATCCAGTAAATACAAGGGAATTTTTGGATTTGCCTTTTTGTTTTGTACATATATTATTCATTTAGAATTCATTTGATATTCATGTAGAATTCAACCGAATTTCACAAGTATATGTTAATATAACTTTGCAGTAAATTATTTTTATAGAACAAAAGGGGCATTTTGTCTTGAAAAAGCAAGTCACAGGAGTGGAGAAAATTATGAAAAAAGGAAAAATAAATGCTCAAAAAACGATAGATAAAACCTTTTTCGCACTAGGAACTGTGAATACCATTATGCTAAATCATTGTGGCAATCTTAATATCATTGAGAAAGCGATTCAAAGAGTCTACGAAATAGATGACAGAATGTCAGCCTTCAAAGATGATAGTGATGTTTCTATGATTAGCGCAAATGCAGGACTTGGGCTACTAAAAGTTCATAAGGAAACATTTGATTTGATCGAAAAGGCAGTTAAATTTGGAGACTTGTCAAATGGAGCATTTGATATTACAATGAGGCCTATTGTTGAATTGTGGGGGATAAACAAAAAGGAAAATTATATCCCTTCTGATTTTGAAATACAGGAGGCTTTAAAACTTGTCAATTATAAGGACATTATATTAGATCAAAAAAATTGCAGCGTAGCATTGAAAAAAACTGGACAGTCCATAGATTTAGGTGGCATTGCAAAAGGCTATGCAGCAGATGAAGTCAAACGGATTTTATTGGAAAATGGAATTGAAAGTGCAATTATAAATTTAGGTGGAAATGTTGTCACAATTGGTGAAAAATTGCCAGGGCAGGAATGGAGAGTCGGAATACAAAATCCATTAGCTCCTACAGGTGAATATCTAGGGGCCCTATCAGCTACTAATAAAACAATTGTTACTTCAGGAAGCAATGAAAGATTTTTCATAAAGGATGGCGTAAGGTATCATCATATTCTTGACCCTAGAACCGGAAGTCCTGCACAAAGTGAACTACTTAGTGCAACTGCAATTTGCGGCTCGTCAACGGACGCAGACGCGATCACAACAGCACTTTTTATACTGGGACCTCAAAACAGCATTGAACTTTTAAAACAACTAAAAGTTGAAACTATTTTTGTTACGAAAGATTTGTCGATTATGGTTTCAAACGGATTAGTAGGTAATTTTGAAGTACAATTACGATAGAAAGCAATATTTCGATTAATTATACATAATAACTATAACATTATAGCTTTAATAGGAGAAAATTAAATGAAAATAGGAAATAAAAAAATATCAATTACACAGATAATAAGGTTATTGGTTCAAATAACATTTTTTGTCTTTTTACCGGCATTATTTATACAAGCATTAAACGGTATCAAGCAGATTTATCTAGCGGTGGTGGGACAGACAGTTAGCTCAGCATTGCTTCCTCAAATGGTAGAATTAATCGCACTGATTCCCATTACAATCCTATTAGGCAGATTCTTCTGTGGCTGGATGTGCGGTTTTGGTTCATTTACTGATTTTATATACATTATATCAGGTAAATTATTCAAGAGAAAATTTAAAATAGATCAGGATGCCGATGCGGTTTTGAAATATGTAAAATATATACTGCTTGCTGTATTAGTAGTATTTGCTTGGAGCTTAAATTTGTCTATATTCAATAGTTTGAGCCCATGGGATGTATTTGGTATGACAGTGATTGTTGGCAACGTACCCGATTTGGGCTTTGTGATTACAAATTTATTAATTGCGTTTATATTTTTTATCTTAATTATTATTGGTTCCGTTTTTGCAGAACGATTCTTCTGCCGTTATTTATGCCCAATGGGTGCTATTTTTGCAATATCTTCTAAACTTAGAATAGGAAAAATCAGAAAACCAACGGACAAGTGCGGTAAATGCAGAGTATGCACAAAAAATTGTACGATGGGTATTCCATTATATAAAATGAATGTTGTGAACAGTGCAGAATGTATTAACTGTATGAAGTGTATCAGCGTCTGCCCAAGACATAACATCTCGTATACGGTTGCAAAAAAAGATGTACAGCCACTGATTGTAAGTGCGGTTGCAGTCGCTGTTATGACAGGATCATATTATACTACATATGCTGCAATGGGTTTATCTGGAAGTGATACAAGTACATCACAGCAAAGTCAAACAGCCGCTCCAAATCAGCTTTATCAGGATGGTACTTATGAAGGGACTGGTTCAGGATTTCGGGGGACACTAAAAGTTTCTGTAACAGTTGCAAATGATAAAATAATGAGCATAACAACAGTCTCATATCGTGATGATAAACAATATTATGATCATGCATTTCCATCAGTATCAAAAAAAATAGTCAGTAGCCAAACAACAGCTGTTGATTCTGTTGCTGGTGCAACCTACAGTAGTAAGGGCATTATGGCTGCAGTAGAAAATGCATTAGTCCAAGCAAAGACAGCATTGACTACAGCAAATCAAGCAGTTTCTGCCGAGACAGGAACAACAGGAACAGCAGGAACAACAGGAACAACAGGAACAACAGGAACAACAGGAACAGCAGGAACAGCAGGAACAACAGGAACAGCAGGAACAACAGGAACAACAGGAACAACCACACCAGCGGCAACAACAGCACCAGCAGCAACAACAGCTGGACAATATAAAGATGGCACTTACGCAGGAACAGGAGCAGGTTTTAGAGGAACAATAAAAGTTTCGGTTGTAGTAGCTGGTGGGAAAATCACAAGCGTTACAAGTGTTTCATATAAGGATGATCAACAATACTTTAACCGTGCATTCTCTACAATTTCAAAAAGTGTAGTAAGTAAGCAGGTGTCAAGTGTGGATACAGTTTCAGGTGCGACCTATAGTAGTAAAGGTATTATTCAGGCCGTGGGGGATGCATTGAGTACAGCAAAAAATTAAATATATATGTTTCATTAAAAAAATATAAGACAAATTCTAATAATAAAAAGATCGAAATTCAAAGAATAGTTTGTAAACTTGAATATTCATTAAAAATAGAGTATGCTTTACAATGACTATATAGTCATAAAAAATTATTTTTTGGAGGAATGGAATCATGGATTCAGACCCTGGAGGGGAAATGATTATTCAAATTGTGATACTCGTTGTTTTGACTTTAGTAAATGCTTTTTTTTCTGGAGCAGAAATGGCAACGATATCGGTGAATAAAAACAAGATAGGCATGTTAGCTGAAAAAGGCGACATAAGAGCAAAATTAATATTACAATTAGTAGAGGAACCAACCAAGTTTTTATCTACGATTCAAGTAGCTATTACACTTTCAGGATTCTTTGCGAGTGCTACAGCAGCGACTGGTCTTTCTGGTAAGTTATCAAGTACACTTGTATATTGGAATGTACCATATGCACAACAGATTGCTTTAGTCCTAGTTACAGTTATATTATCTTATTTTACTTTGGTATTTGGAGAGCTTGTACCGAAAAGGATTGCACTACAAAAAGCAGAGTTCTTTAGTTTGGCTTGTATCAAACCAGTTATCTTTGTATCTAGAGTTGCATCGCCTTTTATAAAATTATTAACTCTTTCTACAAATTTAACGTTGAAACTTCTTGGGATGAAGTCAGAGCACCTAGAAGAACAAATTTCAATAGAAGAAATAAAATCGCTCGTGGAACAAGGAAAAGAGCAAGGTGTATTTAATAAAATTGAGCAGGAAATGATTAATTCTATTTTTGCGTTTGATGATAAGCTTGCAAGAGAAATAATGACACCTAGAATTAATGTGTTTGCAATAGATATTGAAGATTCAAAACAAACATTTATTGAAGAATTATGTACGGCAACTTATTCTAGAATCCCAGTATATGAAGGAAAAATTGATAATATTATTGGTGTTTTATATATCAAAGATTTCTTTAGAATAGCAAGGAAAAATGGATTCGAGAGCGTAGATATTCGCTCTATTTTGCATAAACCATATCTAGTCCCTGAGAGCAAAAATATAGATGAATTATTTAAAGAGATGCAACATCAACAAAAATATTTCGCCATTTTGATTAACGAATATGGAGAGTTTTCTGGAGTTGTGACAATTGAGGATTTGGTTGAAGAGATTATGGGAGACATCGAAGATGAGTATGATAAAAATGGTCCTCAGATAGATAAAGTTGATGAGTATACTTATTTAATAGACGGATTGGTTACAATAGATGAAATTAACAGCAAACTTGATTTAGATATTGAATCCGAAAATTATGATACGATATCAGGTCTACTGATTGATATAATGGGAACAATTCCGATTGAAAGCGATAAAAGAAAGATAACTTTAGGCAAACTTGTATTCGAATTAGTCTGTGTAAAGGAAAAACGAATTGACAAATTAAAATTATATCTTCCTAAAGATGAAACTTCAGACGAAGAAATAAAAGAAGAAGTAAATAGAAGAAGAATTAAATAAAAGAAGTAAATAAAGAATGAAATACAAAATGTGATACAGAAATAAATATATTTAGTAGAGCTTTGCGGTAGGCAATGTCTAGAACAGATGCAGGAGTGCAAGTGATGAAAAAGAATAGAGCTTCAATAATTCCAATAATATTTACTGTATTTCTAGATCTGCTTGGACTTGGTATTATTATTCCAATATTGCCAGCTGTTTTACTGGATCCTTTCGGAGGTATCTTACCTTGGACATGCACTTATCCAGTAAGAATTATGCTCTATGGTTTTCTAGTTGCATCCTATCCGATTGCTCAGTTTTTTGGGGCACCGATTCTTGGGACTTTGTCAGATGGTCACGGGAGAAAGAAAATATTATTAATCTCGCTGCTTGGAACCTTGCTTGGATATATTATTTTCTTGATCGGAATTTTAGATCAAAACGTTGGGTTGCTGTTTGTTGGAAGGCTAATTGATGGATTTACTGGTGGAAATATCTCGGTTGCTCAATCGGCGATTGCCGATATTAGTGATGAGAAGAGCAAAGCAAGAAATTTTGGACTAATCGGAATGTCTTTTGGACTTGGATTTGTAATTGGACCATTTCTTGGTGGGAAACTTTCAGATTATAATATTTATAGCGGATTTTCATATGCAACACCGTTTTATCTGGCAATCGCGCTAGTAATAATCAATCTATTGTTGGTGATTCTTATTTTCCCAGAAACCATCAAATCTAAACGTATCGTTAAAATCGATGTCTTTACTGGTTTTAAAAATATTAGGAATGCATTTTCATTTAAAAAGCTTAGAGCAATGTTTCTTGTTGTGTTTTTCCTTAATATTGGGCATAATTTTTTCACACAATTTTTCCAGGTATTTTTGATGGGGAAATTTGACTTTTCACAATCAAAGGTAGCTGATTTATTTGCATATATGGGATTGTGGATTGCAATTTCACAAGGATTGATTATGCGTCCGCTATCGAAAAGCTTTAAACCTGAACAGATTTTAAAAGTTAGTATTCTTGCGGCAGCTTTTGTATTGCCACTTCTAATACTACCGAATCAAGCGATATGGTTATATTTGATTATTCCTTTTGTGGCTATTTTGCAAGGTATGAATCAGCCGAATACATCGGCGGTGATTTCAAATATGACAGCAGTGGACAAGCAAGGAGAAATACTGGGAATAAACCAGTCTATGCAATCACTTGCACAATCAGTTCCGCCTTTAATTGCAGCGTTCGTAACTGCCATTAATATCAATCTACCAATCATGCTTTCTGCGGTAGCTACATTAATTGCCTGGATTGTGTTTACTGTTTTTTTTATAGAAGAGAAAAATAGACCCTATAAAGATAATTTAAAATGATATTTATCATCAATTTAAAATTATCGTTTACAGGGTCATTTCTACAGGTTAAGATTTTTGATTATTTTAATGCTCCAACGACTGTCAAATTGGCTAAAACTTTTGTTCCATGTGGAGAACTAGGAAGTGCACTTGTTAAATCGTTTCCGGCGGATACAGTTTGATGTTTTCCTTTGCTCCATTGGTTTGCATTTGTAACATCGTAAACGACTCCGCTAATTGCAACATATGCAGGATTCCCATTTTGTCCATCATATGTCTTTAATTCATCCAAAGTAAATGTCTTACCGGTTGCGGCAGCTGCATTTGTCCCAGTGGAAGTTGAACTTGTACCACAGCTCACTAATAGTATTGAGGCCGTAAATAATATAAAACATGATACAACACAAATAACTTTTTTCATAAGCACCTCCGTTTAATAAGTCTGATATAAAATATTATTTAATTAAAACATAATATCATTTAGTGAAAACATAACATCATTTAATGAAAAAAATATCATTAAATTGATTGAATCAATAAATTATAATGTTTATAAGTTATATTTAATGTAATAACATTCATTGTAGTTGTAAAGGATATTAATGTCAATAGTAGTGGACAGTATGTTGACAATTATTCATATATCGCAAAATAATCTTCAAAAAATGGATTCTTATACAAGATTTGTGCATGTGGCGCAAATGTGGGATGTGTCTTGCTAAAGCAAGCACAAGAAAGGGGACAATTATGAATTTAAAAAAAGTATTATGGGTTATTTTCTATTGTATGGCAGTATTATTTCCATCAATCATTTATGCATCAGCTCATATTGGCTCAAGTTTTTCTTTTATAATATCAGGGGTGTTTGGTATTACAGCATATGTTCTGTTTGCTTTTCAATTTTTATTAGCATCACGACCTAAAATAATTGATAGGCAATTTGGTATGGATAAAATTTATAGATTTCATATGTATATTGCGGTTGCAGGTTTGGTGCTTTCGTTTTTGCATAAACAAATAAAAGAAAATTTTTATCAAGAATCATTTAAAACGACGTTAGGTGATCTTGCGTTTAATATATTCTTAGGAATTAGTGTATTGAGTATTTTAATGATGGTAAATAAACTTTTCTTTAAAACCAAATTTACGGACAGTATTCGTGGTTTTCTTAATAAAACACTTAGAGTCCAGTATCAGTATAAAGTACTTGTCCATAATGCTGTGCTAATTGCTTTGTGCGTACTTTTGGTGCATATTTTAATGGCTTATTCTGTGAAATCAAATATCTTATTAGAGTCCGTATTGGTGATTTATTTTGCGGTACCTTTGTTTATGTATCTGAAGCATAAGATATATGATGGATTTTTTAATAAGAGTAAGAAATATACAGTAGCAGAAGTGATTAATGAGTCAGACAATATTGTCACGTTAAAATTCAAACATCAATCAGGAAAAACATTTTCCTATTTACCAGGTCAATTTTTGTATTTAAGAATTAAGAATGCAGAGATACCTTGGGATGAACATCCATTTACAATTTCATCCTCACCATTACAGGAATATTTATCTATAACAGCAAAAAAGCTTGGAGATTTTACTGAGAGACTAGATCGGGTTAAAATTGGAGATACTGCTTATATAGATGGCGCGTATGGAACTTTTTCCTATTTGAAAAACAAGGAAAATAGAAAGCTTTGCTTTTTGGCTGGCGGAATCGGAATAACGCCATTTTTAGGTATGTTAAGACATATGTCACTAGAAAACAAGGATCAGGATGTTATTTTGTTTTGGGGAGTAAGGAATAGCCAGGATACAATATGTGATGCTGAAATCAAAGATTATAGTTTGCAAATGAAGAACTTTAGATATGTGCCTGTTCTTTCTAATGACAGTTTATATGACGGAGAAAAAGGTTATATTAATGCGGACATAATCAAGAAGTATATTGATGAGATTAGAGAGTATGACTTTTACATCTGTGGGCCTCCAGTTATGATTGAAAGTCAGATAGCGAATCTTAGAAGTCTTGGCGTTGCAAAAGATAATATCCATTTTGAGAGATTTGCAATGTAATTCATATAATGCATATAAGTGTCATAAGTTTTGTAAGTGTTTATAAAAGGTTTTCTACTGACGATAAAAATTCATGAAGATATGAAAGCTTTAGAATAAATTCATAGAAAAACAGTGGTAAATATTCAAAATACCCTGTATCATTAAGGGTACAAGCTACAGTTTAATTACGATTAAATTGTAGCTTGTATTGGTAATGACAATGTATTTACTAGAATCCTATTAACGGAGGTCACAGTATGACAGATTTTTAATCTTTCATACACAAGATTTGTGCATGCACTGCGGTTGCACAAACTTGATATGAACAAATTTAAAAAGCAGTGCAGAAATGAGGCAATTATGTTAAATTTTGAATTTTATGCACCAACAAAGGTCGTATTTGGAAAAAATGCGGAAGATAAGGTGGGGAAACTGATCAAGGAACAGGGATGTAAAAAAGCACTGGTTCATTTTGGTGGAAATAGTGCAAAAAAATCTGGACTTTTGGATCGAATATATAAGTTATTGGAACAATCGGATATTTCTTATGTGAGCTTAGGAGGGGTTGTACCAAACCCAAGACTTAGCACGGTTCATGAAGGAATTGAACTTTGCAAAAAAGAAGGTGTCGATTTTATTCTTGCAGTAGGTGGCGGAAGCGTAATTGATTCTAGCAAAGCAATTGGTTATGGAGTTGCAAATGAAGGAGAAGTCTGGGACTTTTATGAAAAGACCAGAATGCCAGAAAAATGCATCCCAATTGGAGCAATTTTAACAATTGCAGCAGCTGGAAGCGAAATGAGTAATTCCTCCGTAATCACAAATGAAGACGGATGGCTCAAAAGAGGTTGTAATAGCGATTCTTGCAGATGTAAATTCGCAATTATGAATCCTGAACTTACTTATTCACTACCTGATTATCAGACCGCATGCGGCTGTACGGATATTCTTATGCATACAATGGAAAGATACTTTACAATGGTAGAAGATACCATGTTGACTGATAGAATAGGGGAAGCACTGATGAAAACTGTAATTCAAAGTGCGAAAGTATTAATTAAAGATCCTGAGAATTATAATGCTAGAGCTGAAGTTATGTGGGCAGGCAGTTTGTCACACAATGGTCTAACAGGTTGTGGAACTACAGGTGACTGGGCGTGTCATCAGCTAGAACATGAAATAGGTGGGATGTTTGATGTAGCGCATGGCGCAGGATTGGCTGCAATTTGGGGCAGTTGGGCGAGATATGTCTACAAGGAAAAACCTGAACGTTTTGCACAGTTTGCAGTTAATGTTTTAGGCGTTCCCGACAACTTCTTGGATACGGATAAGACAGCAATCGCAGGTATAACTGCAATGGAAGAATTCTATCATTCAATTTCAATGCCAACTTCAATTTCACAACTTGGTGTAAAATTAACAGAGGACCAAATAGATGAGTTAGCTTACAAATGTAGCTTTGAAAGAACACGTATGATTGGTGGATTTAAAGTGCTCGATATTGAAGATATGCAAAATATATATCGGTTGGCTATATGATAAATTTTATTCAATAAAATATTCAAATATTTATTAGATAAATGTTGATAAATTATTCAATAATAAAAATAGGACTAAATCAACTTGTAACAGTTGGTTTAGTCCTATTTTTTATTATTGAATTTTTACTTTATATAATTGTTGGTTCTGAATCGCAAATAACACCATCTTGAATTTGGATAATTCTATCTGCAAAATCTGTCATTTGTCTGTCATGTGAGACCATAACGATGGTTTGATTGAATTGTCTAGCTGCTTTTCCTAGAAGCATAGCGACCTCTTTTGCATTTTCTGCATCTAGATTTCCTGTTGGTTCATCTGCAAAGATTACGGCAGGTTCTATGGCCAAAGCTCTCGCGATGGACACCCGCTGTTGTTCACCACCCGACATCTGGGATGGGAATTTATCACGACAATGTGAGATATTAAGACTATCCATGATATTTCGGACTCTATCTTTATCTGGTTCTTTGTTGTCAATCAGAAATGGCATAATTATATTTTCATAAGCTGAGAATTCCTCAAATATATTATAATCCTGATATACAAATCCTATCTTTTCACATCTTAATTTAGAGAGTTCCTTATCTTTTAGTGAGAAGATATCAATGCCATCTATATATACTTTCCCTGAATCTGGGCGATCTATTGTACCCAAGATTCTTAATAATGTGGATTTTCCTGAACCACTTCTTCCAATCACTGCAACAAATTCGCCTTGCTCAATATTTAACGAGGTTTCCTGATTTATTTTATATTAAGTATAACAAATATTTATTTTGTTGGCAATAAATGGTAAAATAAATCGTATATATGAAACTTAGTCGCGAAAATCTGCAACTTGGAAAAGTTAGCTTGAAAAGTGGATTTTGTAGATTATAATTAGGTATATTGTAACGATCCAGTACCGGAACAATTACAATATATGAATCAAGGTTGGGGGTGCATTCATTTGAAAATACATATTAATCAACAAGATGATATTGTAGAAACAGAAATAACGATTAACTGCAGGAAAATCAGTCCAGATATAGAAAAAATAATTTCGCTGCTACGGGTTATGGACTTGAAATTGACAGGAACAAAAGATAATCAGACCTATATACTAGATGTCGCAAAAATACTATACATCGATACGGTCGATAAAAAAACGTTCTTCTATACCAAAACAGAGGTTTATGAAACGACATTAAAACTATATGAACTGGAAGAAAGACTGAGCATAAATGATTTCATGAGAGCGAATAAATCATGCATCATTAACTTCAACCAAATCCAATCAATCAAAGCAGACTTGGATGGAAAACTATTGGTGACGGTCAACAATGGCGAAAAATTATTTATATCAAGGCAGTATGCAACAAATTTCAAAGTGAAATTGGGGGTGAAGTAAAATGGAACATAAAATAGCTTTTAAATCTGGATTCATAAATCAGGTATTGATTATATTTTCAACTGGAATCTTGTTTCTTACAATAGTAGGTGGTCTGATAGGAGATTCCGCAAAACGATCATCCACAATGTTTAGTCTTGGAAATGAAGGACTTTCCTTTTCTGTTATTTTGCAGTTCTTAGTGGTGGCTGTCTTGATTACAGCGTTAAAAGAGATTATCTATTCAGATAAAATTTTGAAAAATTTGATGGCGTTGTGGAGAACAGTTATTTTCCTGTTTAGCATTATTGTAATCATCATAGGTTTTATTATTGTATTTGGCTGGTTCGCAGTAAATAATGCGGAAGGGTGGATTGGATTTTTTGTATCCTTTGGAGTCTGTTTTGTTATCAGTACGGTAGTAATGGTGATTCGGACTAAGTGGGAAAGCAGGAAATATGAGGAGTCGTTTGAAAAATATAAGAGGGAACATCGTGAGGGGGAGGATTAGATGGAATGCGTTGAGAGGGAATCTGTTGAAAAGAAATGTATCGAAATGAAATGTGCGTCAAAGGCATTTGGCGATAAGCTTGTATTGGATCATATTTCATTTTCGATTAATGAATGTGAAATCTTTGGACTACTAGGACCATCTGGAGCAGGCAAGACAACGATGATTAAAATACTGACGGGCCAAACGGATGCATCTGGTGGAGAATCATCTGTGTTAGGGGCTGACACAAGACATATTACGGATGAGATTTATTCTAAAATCGGGATGGTGCTTGATGATCAGGGATTATATGAAAGGCTCAGTTGCTATTACAATCTGAAAATATTTGCCGAGATTTATGATATTGATAAGGCCAACATCGAACGGGTGCTTGCTCAAGTTGGGCTGATAGATGCCATGAAAAAGCCAGTTTCTCAGTTATCAAAAGGCATGAAACAGCGACTTGTTCTTGCCAGAGCAATTATGCATAACCCTCAGCTACTTTTTCTTGATGAACCGACAAGTGGCTTGGACCCAACAACTGCACAGGAGATACATCAATTGATTTTCAAGTTGCGAGACAGTGGCACTACTGTATTTCTAACCACTCATAATATGGCTGAGGCTACGAAACTATGCGACAATGTCGCATTGCTAAATGAAGGCAAGATAGTCGAATACGGGGCTCCAGATGAAATATGTCGCAAATATAATCCAAAGAAAATTGTTTCGGTATTGCTCAAAGATGGCCAAACGCTGGAACTTCCAATGGATAAAACTTCTTCTCAAAAAATAGTTGGGATGTTTGAAAATGAACTTGTAGAATCAATCCATTCATCAGAACCGAATCTGGAAACGGTATTTATACAATTGACGGGGAGGAGGTTGGAGATATGAGGTTGGGAAGGATTAGGGAAGTAAATAGTCATGGGAAAGTAAGATCAAATATAAAAGTAAGAAGAATGATGATAGTATTAAAAAAACAAATTAACGATACTTTAAAAAATAAAACGGTTCTGATTCAGTTTATTATGCTACCACTAATGGCACTTGTTATGACAAATACGATTTCTGCAAATGGAATTCCTGCTACATACTTCGTAACGATGTTCGCCACAATGTATGTCGGCATGGCACCGATGACAAGTATTGCTAGTATAATCGCGGAGGAAAAGGAAAATAACACACTTCGAGTGCTATTGATGTCAAATGTGAAACCGACGGAGTATCTGCTTGGAGTGGGTATTTATATCTTTGGGATTTGTTCGGTTGGGGCAATTGCATTTGGTTTGATTGGAGGGTTCACAGGTGCTGAATTTATTAGGTTTGAACTTGTTTTGATGGTTGGAATTATAACGTCAATTCTGATTGGATCGGCGATTGGGATGATGGCAAAAAATCAAATGGGAGCAACTTCTATCGCAATTCCAGTTATGATGGTAGCTTCATTTGTTCCAATGATTTCGATGTTTAATGAGAGCGTTGGGAAATTCTCAAAGATTATCTACACGCAGCAGATTAATTATTTGGTTAGCGATTTGTCGGTGGGAAATTTTAGATGGGATCGGTTTGCGATTATTGGGGGGAATATGGTGGTCTATTTGGTGGTGTTTGTGTATGCGTATCGAAGGAAGGGGTTGGAATGAGCGAAGAGATATAAGCGTGGAAATAGGACGCGAAATAATGTGGTGGTAATGAAGTATTGATGAGGTATTGATGAGGTAGTAATGAAGTATTGATGAGATAGTAATGAGATAGTAATGTGGACTGAAAGAATTGCTCTGTTCTAGCGGAATATAGAATAGATGAATCAATCATAAAAAATGGGACATTTTGTTAGAGTCTATTTTGTAATTGATTCATCTATTTTTTTATGGCTATTTAACAGTCTTTGAAATGACGGATATATCTTTGAAAAAAGCTCCGACTGGTACTTTAAATAATTCTGCAAGCGTAAGAAGCTCACTAACACGGATGTTATATGTACCACATTCTATTTGTGAGTATGCACTACGTGAAATCTCAATCCCTAGTAATTGAAGTTTCGCAATAACCTGCTCTTGTGTCAAATTCCTTTCCATACGGTATTTCCGGATATTATGACCTATATTAATATCTTGTTTTATCTTAGATGCCATACAAACTGTCCTCCAAATTGTTTTGCAATGAATAAATAGCAATATACTATTGATTTTAACCAAAAATTGCAATATAATTGCAATGAATAGATTGCAAAATAGAATTTTGGAGGGTTATATGACAAAGGATGAATTTAAAGACAGAGTATTTGAGATCATGAATGATACAGAGAAAGTATCTATCGAAGATATTGA
>Ga0302165_10000338_pt1 | contig 17654 bp, 17 predicted proteins | sample I_Fen_E3_2_FD_193499 | JGI IMG/M metagenome (GOLD analysis project Ga0302165, IMG submission 193499) | Peat permafrost microbial communities from Stordalen Mire near Abisko, Sweden - I_Fen_E3_2 | ecosystem: Environmental > Terrestrial > Soil > Wetlands > Permafrost | place: Sweden: Abisko...
AAAAGCCGACCGTCTAGGCTTTTATGCCCAGACGGTCGGCTTTCCAATAGTCATACTTCATGTGGTAAACCCACTTCCGTCAGTCATATGACTAGATTTCTTGTCATTATAATACTACGGGCCAATTAATTTGTCAATAAAAATTAGTTCATTTATTATAAGTTGAGTCATATTTTATTGTACACATAAATTTAGTCTTTATACATATTATAACTTATAAATTAATATTGATTTTTACTGTTTAAAATAATTATTATTTACTTTATAAAAATAAATATTGAATTTTTCAAATTATGATTTATACTTTATATAAAATAAATATTATATATTAAAGTTCTAATTTGTTTTATATATTAAATGATTAAATTATTTCATCTATAATGTCAACTACCTTTTTCATTTATAACATAAATTTAACATTACTAAAAAAATAATTGACACAAACCCATGGTATAATTTTATTACAAACTTAATTTGTCCAATAGCTAGCATTCATAATACTTCCACTTCTTCTAGATTGGAGATAACTGCTGCACGCTTTTGGATGATATACCCCTTGAGGATATAGTTCTTCTAAGTTCTAGGTAGAGAAAAATCTTATTTCGATAAAAAAACTTTACCTAATCTAAGAATCACTTTATACATAATTAGAAGGAGAGACAAAACATATGCAAAGGAATGCAAAACCCTATATTTTTTCTTTTTTAGGAATAATTTTATCTATGTTTATGATTTACCAAATTCTTTCTTATTGTAATTTTTTTAGAACTGATCTAATTATTATAAATAAGACTGTATACTCTAATTTACTTCCAGAAAATAATTTCAAAAGTCCCTACACTCCAAAAATTAAATTTGCAGATAGACCTGTAACAAAAGTTAATGGTGTAAGCTTAAATATTTTAAACGAGAGCAATATTACTGATGTTCCTATGTTACTTAAGTCTCAAAGATATTATATACCACTTAAATTTATTTGTAATAAACTTAATTATACTATTGATACTTCTGATAATTCTATTTTATTATCTAACGATGATAATAAAATTTCGTTAACTGAAGATTCTTATGATATTAATTCTAAGACAGGCTCTCTTCGTGGTAATTTGATAAAAAGTAGTGGTACTTATTATATTTCAATATCAGATATAGAAGAAATTTTTAATTTAATTGCTGTGTTTGACTTTAAAAAGAATAATATTAGTTTACTTCCTAATAACATTAATGCACCTGAAGATTCTTCAGTATTATATAGTGACAAAATTGCTTTAATTAGATTTGAAGACTTTACTTGTGGGTATACAAATACTGTAGATAAAAATCAAACAAAAGTAAAATGCATGGCTGATCTTCTATATTCTCAAGGCATGAAATTTCATATTGGCTGGATTCCTAGATTTGTGTCTCCTCCAGACAATATTGATAATGACTTATTAAAAAATGATAATATAACGAATGTAGGTTTTGTAAACTTACTTGACTATATACTTAATAAAGGTGGAGAAATCGGCCTTCATGGTTATACTCATCAACATGGTAATGAGATAAGTGGATCTGGTGAAGAAATGTCTAAAGATGTAAATAACACAATTCCTGAAACTAGGGCTATAATTGAAAATGGAATTGATACTGCAAGTGCTTTAAATATTCCTATCTCTTTTTATGAAAGCCCTCATTATAGAGGTACTGAGCTTCAAAGAAAAGTTATTGAAGACTATTTTCAATTTTTATATGTACCTTTTGACAGCACAAAAAAGAATGTGTATTCACCTGATGATTATCACTTATATGTACCAGCGCCTTTAGGACGTGTACACGACGATTTGGATACTTCAGATATACTTAATGGACTTAATAAAGATGACCCTAATGTACTTAATAGTTTTTACTATCATCCATCTATTGAAATAGATTATATAAATTTTAATACCATTGGCAACAAACTAAATGTAACCTTTGATGAAAAGTCACCATTACAAAAAATAGTAAAAACTCTTAAATCTGATGATTATACAACAGTTCATATTGATGAACTTAAAGATAAATAAGAAAATCTATACTTTATAGGTATTGTTAAATGCAAAAATACTTGCAATAAACTTTAATAAGTTTACTGCAAGTATTTTTTATTGTATAATACTTTTATTTTGCTCCATATTGTTTGTAATAATCATCAATTCTTGCTTTAATTTCATCTGTTATAAGTATATTCCCATTGATTTCTCTATTATCTAGGTAGTCTATAACTTCAGTCATAGTTACTATAGCACAAGTTTTAAATCCAAATTTTTCTCTAATTTCAACTAATGCTGATTGATCTCCTTGACCTCTTTCCATTCTATCTACTGATATTATAAGTCCTTTAACATTAACGTCTCCTTGACTTTTTAAGATAGGCATCGTTTCATAAATTGAAGTCCCTGCAGTTGTAACATCTTCAACAATTAGTACCTTATCTCCATCTTTTAATTTGCTTCCTAAAAGAATTCCTGTATCCCCATGATCCTTTACTTCTTTTCTATTTGAGCAATATTTAACATCAATATCAAATGAATTTGAAAGTGCTATAGCTGTTGTAACTCCTAATGGAATTCCTTTATATGCAGGTCCAAATAACACATCATAATCGTCGCCAAAGTTTTCATTTATAGCCTCTGCATAAAATTCCCCAAGTCTTTTTAATTGACTTCCTGTTTGATAATTGCCTGTATTTACAAAGAAAGGAGTTTTTCTTCCGCTCTTAGTAACAAAATCTCCAAATGTTAATACTCCACATTCTATCATAAAATCAATAAATTCTTTTTTATAAGCTTTCATCAATAATTCCTCCAATATTTTTTATTTTTTAATATATCTCAATTCGGGTTTTATATAATTCCTACTATTTCATTTATATCTTTTATTCCTTGTTCTTTTAGAAAGGCTTCTATTTCTTCAATAATTTCTTTTCCCGCCATAGGATTTACAAAGTTAATAGTTCCAATTTGAATTGCACTAGCTCCTGCCATCATAAATTCAATAGCATCTTTTCCACTTGCAATTCCTCCAAGTCCTATTACTGGTATCTCGATAGCTTTAGATACTTCATAGACCATTCTAAGGGCTACTGGTTTTATGGCAGGGCCTGAAAGACCTGCTGTTATGTTATTAAATACCGGCTTTCTCTTATATATATCTACAGCCATTCCCTTTAATGTATTTATAAGCGAAATAGAGTCTGCACCCGCTTCTTGGCATTTAAAAGCCATATCTACTATATCTTCTGCATTAGGAGATAATTTTACCATTAATGGCTTTTTAGATATAGCTTTAATTTTTTTCACTACATCATACGCTACATCTGCTTTAATTCCAAATGCCATTCCACCATGTTTTACATTAGGACAAGAAATGTTAAGTTCAATCATATCTATATCTGTATTGTTAATTTTTGTTACAGCTGCTTCATAATCTTCTAAACATCCACCACCAATATTAGCTATGACATTAGTTCCAAGCTTTCTCATCTTAGGAAGTTCATTTAATATAAACGAATCTATTCCTGGATTATTTAATCCTACTGAATTCATCATTCCAGATGGCGTTTCATATACTCTAAGTCCATCATTTCCCTCTTTAGGATTAATTGTAAGACCCTTTGAAGATATTCCTCCAAGGATTCCAACATCATAAAAATTATTATATTCTCCACCAAAACCAAAGGTTCCTGATGCAGCAATTACAGGATTTTTAAATTCTACTCCATTAATGTTTACTTTCATCATTTTATTATTCCTCCTCTGGCTTATTATAGTTCCACATAGTATCCATCAAATATTGGACCATCTTTGCAAGTTCTCTTATTGCCATCTTTTGTTTTACAAGTGCATACTAAACAAGCACCAACTCCACAAGCCATATGTTTTTCCATTGATACATATATACCAACATTTTTTTCTTTGCACATGTCTACAACTTTTTTCATCATAATTTCAGGACCACAGCATAAAACTGTATCATAATCTTCTGGTTTTAAAATATCCGTAACAAAACCTTTATGACCATGCTTCCCTGTATTTGTAGATATATGAACTTTATTTACATATTCTTTTAATTCATCTATTAAATAAATTTCATCTCTAAAACCTACATATAAATCTATTGTTTGATTTGCATTCTTTTCTCTTAATTTCTTTGCCAACTCTAGCATAGGTGCAGTTCCTATTCCTCCTGCAACTAATGCAACCTTCTTATAATCTTTTTCTAAATCAAATCCATTTCCAAGAGGCCCTGTTAAGTTTATTTCATCATTTTCTTTAAGTTTTGTATATTCCTTAGTTCCAGCTCCCATTACTGCATATAAAAATGTTAGCTTATTTTCAGACTTTTCACATATGCTTATTGGTCTTGGAAGGAAGGTTGCTCCATTAAGTTTTAACATATAAAATTGTCCTGCTTTTATTTCACTATAATCCTCTACAACTAATTTATATATATCCTTTGAAATTTCTTCATTTGAAATCACCTTTGCATTTCTATAAGTTATAGTCATGTTCTGCCTCCTCAAATTTAAATCTATATTCCTGTAACCCGCATTTTTCAAGCAAATTCTAAAATTCTATGGTTTAGAACTTTAGAATTTTTATTCTCACCTGTAATTCTACTATCCATTACGCTTGTTTTACAGCCTCTCTAATTGCATCTCTCATCTTTATCGCTTCTTCTCTAGCACACACCGCAAATTCTTTTGGTTTGTTTACTTTCTTATAAGCAAGTAATATTCCTCTTGAAGAATTAACAACTCCGCCATTTCCATTATTTAAGTACAATGCAACATCTTCTGCTTTTCCACCTTGTGCCCCATAACCTGGAATTAAGAAGAACATATTATTATAATTTGCTCTTATCTTCTTTCCTTCTTCAACATGAGTACATCCCATAACTCCACCTATTGACGTATATCCACATTTCCCTATGAAGTCATTTCCCATTTCAGTTATCTTATCTGCTACAACTTCATAAACTTTTTTATTCTCAGTAGTATCTAAATATTCAATATCTTCTGCACCTGGGTTAGATGTTCTAACTAAACTGAATACACCCTTATTACCTTTTTCTAGATAAGGTAAATATGGTTCTATACTATCCATTCCCATATATGGACTTAAAGTTATAAAATCTGCTTCAAAATCTCCTTCAAAATGAGCTTTTGCATACATTGTTGCTGTTGCTGCTATATCGCCTCTTTTTATATCTGCTATTATTATTTCATCTTTTTCTCTTAAATAATCTAAAGTCTTCTTATAAGCAGTTAAACCTTCTAAACCTAATGCTTCATAATATGCAATTTGAACCTTAAAACATGCAGATACATCATATGTCGCGTCTATAATTTGTTTATTAAATTCAAATATTGCTTCGCCTGGAGTTCTACCATCCATTATGTGATCAGGTACATAGTCTAATGCTGTATCTAAACCTACACAAACAGCTCCTCTTTCTTCAACTCTATCATATAACTTATCAATTATGTAACTTGTCATTTTAAAGTCCCCTTCCATTCAGTCGACAATATAGAATAGTATTCGTTTAATAAAATTCTATATGTTATACGTTCTTTTTTGCGCTTCGCGCTTTTTTATCTGTGAGAAGTTCTTAATGTGCTTCGCACTTTTTCTAATGTGTGTATTTTATTTCTCCACCTTTTATTGTAGCAATTACTTCTCCATAAAGCTCCATACCTTCAAATGGAGTGTTCCTACCCTTTGATGCAAATTCTTCACAATTTACTTTTATTTTTTTGTCAGTATCTACCAAAACCAAATCGCCTTCTGTTCCTACACTAATCTTTCCTTTGTTCATATCTAATAGCTTTGCAGGATTATAAGACATAAGTTCACTTAATTTATTTAATGAAATGCTATTTTCTTTAACTAATTTAGTATAGCAAATCGAAAAAGCTGTTTCGAGTCCAACCATTCCTGGTGAACCTTTTTTCTTTTCTTCTGACGTATGAGGTGCATGATCAGTTCCTATAGTATCAACCATTCCTAATTTGATGGCCTCTATTATAGCATTTACATCTTCTTTTTCTCTAATCGGAGGATTTACCCTATAGTCATTTATATCTCTTGTAAGTCCTATATGATGTGGTGTAACTTCTAACGTAATATTTGCGCCACTCATTTTTCCATCAATAATATATTTTATAGATTCTTTCGTGCTAACATGGCACATATGTAATTTAGCTTTACTTAATTTAGCTAATTCAACATCTCTTAAAGTCATCATATTTTCAGCAATTCTCATGTCTACTTTTGAAAATTCCGAACTTTCTGCATGTGACATTATAACCCAATTATTTTTCTTTGCAATTTTCATTGCTTCAAGCATTGTATTTGAATTATTTACTCCAACTCCATCATCTGAAATCGCTTTAATTTCCTTATCTTCTGCAAGTTCTTCTAAATGACTTAACGTAATTCCATCAAAGTTCTTTGTAACTGATAAACATTGGTGTATATCTATTAAATTAAGTTCTTTTGATTTATTTCTTACATATTCTAAAGTTTCTTTTGATGAACATATAGGATTTGTATTTGCCATTAAACAAACGCCTGTATATCCTCCTTTAAGTGCCGCTCTAGAACCTGTTTCCATATCTTCTTTCCATGTAAGACCTGGATCTCTAAAATGAGCGTGAGTATCTATAAATGCTGGCATTAAAGTCTTACCATTACAATTAAATGTCTTTATATTATCTTTATGTATTTCTTTAGCTATTTCTTCTATTAACCCATTCTTAATATATATGTCTCCTACAAAATCTTGAGCCACATCTATAATTCTTGCATTTTTAATTAATAGTTCCATATAACACCTACTTCCAATTCACAATGTTTAAGTATCAATTTTCAATCATTGATACTTAAATTTCTAAGTTTAAGTACAATTTTCATTTTGGGTATCTAGAAATCTGATAGTTTGGTTATCTCATCACAATATTCACATCTATACCTACCTATTTCTTTATCAACAAGTATAAATGAATGTGGCACATACGCTTCTTGAATTGTTATACAACTTGCATTTTTGCACTTTATAATATTTTCTACCTTACTTGGTAGGATTGGAATAACTTTATTAATTATTTTTTCATCCTTCACTTCACATATAGTTATTGTTGGTGAAAGTAATCCTAAAACAGTATAATCAAGCTTATCACAGTTCTCTATCTTTATTATATCCTTCTTACCAAGTCTCTTACTATCTGCATTAATTATAAGGGCAACACTATAATCTTTAGTATCTAACTCTAAATAATTAAATATCTTAACACCTATTCCTGCTTCAATATGATCTATTACTATTCCATTTTTTATACTTGTTATCTCAAGCATCTACATCACCCCTAAAAGTTTAATCATTAATGCCATTCTTACATACATTCCATATTCAGCTTGCTTAAAGTATGAAGCTCTGCTATCTTCATCTACTTCATATGCAATTTCATTTACTCTAGGTAGTGGATGCATTACTATCATATCATCTTTAGCCATGTTCATTTTTACTTTATCTAATATATAGCTATTCTTAAGTCTTAGATATTCTTCTTCATTAAAGAATCTTTCTTTTTGAACTCTTGTCATATATAAAATATCCAAATTTTCAATTACATCTTCTAGTTTTTCAACTTCTGTATATTCAATATTATTCTTTGCTAAAATTTCTTCTCTTATATATTGTGGCACTGCAAGTTCTTTTGGTGATATTAATACAAACTTATTATTTTTGTATCTTGACATTGCTTTTATAAGTGAATGTACTGTTCTACCAAATTTTAAATCTCCACAAATTCCAATTGTATGATTATTTAACCCATTCTTTAAGCTTGTTATTGTAAGCAAATCTGCTAAAGTTTGAGTGGGATGTTGATGTCCCCCGTCGCCTGCATTAATTATTGGAACATTAGAATAAATACTTGCAACTTTTGCTGCACCTTCTTTGGGATGTCTCATAGTTATAATATCTGAATATATTGATACCATTTTAATGGTGTCAGCTAAAGTTTCACCTTTTGAAATTGATGTTGAATTTGGTTCTGAAAAACCGAGAATTTTACCACCAAGCCTCATCATTGCTGCTTCAAAGCTCAGTCTAGTCCTTGTACTTGGTTCATAAAATAAAGTAGCTAAAATTTTCCCATCACATATATGAGAAAACTCTTCTGGATGTGTCATTATTTGATGTGCTAAATTAAATATTTCGTCTAATTCTTCTATAGTAAAATCCATAGGTTCTATTAGATGTCTAATCTCTTTTTTCATTTTATCATCACTCCTTGTTAACCTCTCTGTGTTAATTTAAAGGGAGAACATTATATAATAATATATAATAAAAAAGCTTCCTTTAAATAAAGGAAGGCATAATAAACCTAAATATATGGTATTATATAACTTCCTTATTGATTTCTCCGAATCAAATTAAAGGTTATTCTTTTTGTAAGAATAACATTTCTTTAATGTTGTGTCAATAAAAATAATTCACCCTATTTTTTGAATGTGCATTATATTTGAGTATGAAAAATAACTCCTAGTTTTCTAGGAGTTATTAGGTTGATCTAAAAATTATTCATTACACTATCCCACATCATCTTACCGCATTTTGCAAGGGTTACTGTTCCATATACACTATTAGGAATTCCCATTGAAAGAACAGTAAATGTGAAAGATCCTTTTTGAACATGAATTAATGCTGTATCATTTTCTACACTAGTCTTATCACCTGTTTTACTACAAATTTCATATTTCAAATCGTCTGGTATATAAAGAGCTAGTTTATTTTTCATTTGTTGTCTTTGTAATATATCCATAAGCATTGTGCTGTTTTTCTTATTTAAAAAACTTGCATTATATAAGTGCCTCCATACCTTTGCTAAATCTAAAGCACTTGTTATATTTTCAATTCCATTACTTAATGCTCTTTCATCTGAAGTCTTTCTATTCAATTTAGTATTTTTTAATCCTTGAGCTATTATATCCTCATTTATATTATCAATACCTACTATATCTATAAGTTTATTTGCTGCTGTATTATCACTTTGTATAAGCATTGCAACTAATAATTCAAATATAGTGTATTCTCTATTATCAAATTCATGCAATATTCCAGTTCCATAAACTTTATCTTCTTCTTCAATTTTTACTTTATCTAAAAATGAACCTTTTCCATCTTCAACATATTTTATTACAGATACTGATATCGGAAGCTTCATGCACCCAGCACTTGTCATCTGTACATTTTCATTATATCCAAAACTAAATCCGCTTTCCAAATCTTCGAAGAAAAATGAATATGTTCCTATTCTAGACTCTAAATATCTTTTAATTTCTTTCATAATACCCACCGCTTTCTAAAATACTATTAATGTCATTAGGTATCTCTTAAGTTGACTAATCTGCAAATGATATACCTGTTTTCTTTGCTATAGTCACTAGTTCTCCATTTTGATCTACTTGTTTATTGTTTCCAATAACATTTTCTAAATTATCATAAGTAACTTCATTGCCTTTTAAACATACCATACTTCCAAATTTACCTTCATTAATAAGATCTACAGCAGCAACTCCATATCTTGTTGATAATATTCTATCAAATGTACATGTAGTTCCACCTCTTTGAAGGTGACCTAAAACTGTGCATCTAACTTCTCTATCTTTAATTAATTTTTCTAAATCTTCAGCTAATTTGTTTCCAATTCCTCCAAGTCTTATTGGATCTGGACTATCTGAAACTATTTTAGCAACAACAACTTCACCATCTTTAGGTTTCGCACCTTCTGATACAACAATTATAGTAAATAAGTATCCATTTCTTTTTCTTTCTTCAATTTTCTCAACAATTTTATTTATGTCATATGGAATTTCTGGTAATAAAATAACACTAGCTGAACCCGCTATTCCTGATTCTAAAGCTATAAAGCCTGCATTTCTTCCCATAACTTCAAGGATCATAATTCTATGATGAGATTCTGCAGTTGTATGCAATCTATCTAAAGCCTCAGTTGCAACATCTATTGCCGTATTAAAACCAAATGTTATATCTGTTGATCCTAAATCATTATCTATAGTCTTTGGAACACCGATTACATTAACTCCTTTTCTTGAAAAATCTCTTGCTGATGTTAATGTTCCATCTCCACCAATGACTATTAAAACGTCTACACCTTCTTTTTTCAAATTTTCAACTGCTACATCTGATACATCTTTCTTAACAGTTTTCCCATCTTCCTCTACTGAATAGTCAAACAAATTATCTTTATTGGAACTATAAAGTATTGTTCCACCTTTCGATACAAGACCTGATACAGTTGATAAATCTAAAGGAATAAAATCATTGTCATATAGTCCTCTATATCCAAATTTATATCCAATAACTTCATATCCATAGTTTAATATCGCTGACTTTGTTACAGCTCTTATAACTGCATTTAGTCCTGGGCAATCTCCTCCTCCAGTTAATAAAGCTATTTTTTTTATACCCTTGGTCATTTCCAAATCCCCCCATACCATAATCTTCTTTTGAAATTAGTACTGAAAGTAAATTATCATTATTTTCTGACTATTTACTTAATAATATCACAAACTTTAATTTCTGAAAAGCATTAATTTACAATATATTCTTTTATTAAATAAGAATTGAAATTCTTATTTTTAATCTTACTTTATTTAATACTGTCCTATTATCAAAATATGATAGTATTAATTTTTTAGACTCTATAACTTCTGAAATAAAAAGAAATGGAATGCTTCAACCTTTCAATCTAATTATAGACAGTTTATTTTGAAACACCCCATTATTTTTTATACTCTAAAATTTTAAAAATCCAAAAAACATCAGTATCCCCAATATTATACCAGCACCTATTCTATATACTGCAAATACTCTCATAGGTCTTTTCTTTAAATATGAAACGAATTTATCCATAACAACTATTGATACTATAAATGCTACAATGAACCCTATTATTAACGAAATCCATAGTGTTGGATTCATTATTGAGTAGTCAAACTCAAAAAGGTCTTTTGCTGATGATGCTATCATAGCTGGAATAGCTAAGAAAAATGAAAATTCAGCAGCTATTGGTGTTGAAAGCCCAGCAATCCAACCTCCCATAATAGTTGAAGCACTTCGTGACATTCCAGGCCATAATGAAAGTACTTGAAATGTTCCTATTTTCAATGCTTGTATTGGAGTTATGTTATCTAAGCTTCTTGTAGTATGATTCTTATTCTTTCTAAATATATTTTCTATTACTATTAATAGAATACCTCCCACTATAAACGCTACTACCACAACTGCTGGATTATCAAAAGCTTGTTTTATTTTTTTATAAAACAACATCCCAAGAACCCCTATTGGGATACATCCTATTAAAACATTTATACCAAAATTAAATCCTGTTTTTCCTTCTTTACCCTTTGTAAATATATATTTGAAAAATTCAATTACACTATCCTTTATCTTTTTCCAATATAAAACTACAACTGCAAGTATTGCTCCTAGTTGAATTACAACTTCAAACATATCAGGAAACTCACCGGTAAAATTAATTATACTTCCTACTAGAATCATGTGTCCTGTAGATGAAACTGGAATAAACTCTGTAATCCCTTCAACTATAGCTATAATAATAGCTTTAATTATAAATAAAATTTCTAATCCCATTTAAATTTCACTCTCTCTCTTTTTTATTTAGTTTATTGTGCAATTACACAAAAACTTTAAATTATTTCAATAATTAAGGAGCAACTGTTAGTTCCTCCTTTAATTTTTATTTCTATTTTTCTATTATAGTAAGTATATTTTTTTCTTCATTTTTCAAATTAGGTACATAACTTTTTAACAAAGTAAAATCTCCAACTAATTCATATTCCCCAAGAGTTGCTGGAATAAAAATACTATCTCCCATGAGTATTTTTTCTTCTCCATCAGCATATTTTATTACACCATTTCCTTCAACACAAGTGAATAAATAAAATCTTTCTTCGTCACTCTTTTCCTTTGCAGATGTATTAATTTTATATTTTTGTATTGTAAAATATTCTCCTAAACAAAGATATGTTTTATCATATCCATCTTTTTGTACTAATATACCATTTGAATTTTCTCCCTTAAGAGAAAAATCTATTACATCTAATCCTTTTTCCACATGAATTTCTCTGCCTCTATTATAATCATAAACTCTATATGTAGTATCACTATTTTGTTGAATTTCAGCAATTAAAACCCCTTCACATATAGCATGTACAAGCCCACTTTGTACATAGAAAAAATCACCTTTTTTAACTGAAATTTTATTTAAATATTTATCTAAATTTCCTTCATTAATTGCTTTCCTAAATGTTTCTTTATCGCAATCTTTTGTTCCAACAATTAGTGAAGCGCCTTCTTCTGCATCTACTACATACCACGCTTCTGTCTTTCCTGAATCTTTCTCAACTCTGTTTGCATATTCATCATTTGGATGAACTTGAACTGAAAGTTTGTCTTGTGCAGTTATTAATTTAATTAAAAGTGGAAATTCCTTTGTATCTATTTCACTTCCTAAAAATTTTTCTCCATAAAGCTTAATTATTTCTTCAAAAGTTTTTCCTTTTAATCGACCATTTTTAACTTTACCTGTACCATTTTTATGACAAGCAATATCCCAACTCTCACCTATTATACCTTCTGGAACATTATCTCTAAATTTCGCTAAGTCATTTCCTCCCCATATTCTTTCATAATATAAATTTTCAAATTTAATTGGATACATAATTAATCCCCCTTATTGACACTATCGCATTTTATAATTTTTTATAAGTGCGCATTTTTTAGCGGTGAATTGTTCTTGGTTGCACTTCGCATTTCTTTTATCAGTGAATTGTTCTTATATGTGCTTCGCACTTTTTTTATAGGTGAATAGTTCTTATATGTGCTTCGCACTTTTTTTATAGGTGTATATTTTTTAAAACTAATTTATTCTAATAAAATAATTTAAGGTCTGGTACTGTTAAAGTTGCTCCATTCCTTTTATTGTATGCGTCAGATAAATTTTTAACTCTATTATAATTTTCAGTTATCGTATTTTTATCATCTGCACTTGTTTTTTCATTTATTCCATCGTATGCTGCTTTTAAGTTAACCATAGCTCTATCTACATCTCCATCAATAGCTATATAATAACATCCTGCATTATTTAATGTTAAGATATCATTTTTGTCAATTGCATATGCATTCCTTATTTCTTTAAGTGCTTCTTCACTTTTTTCTTTATTTAAATATACAGTCCCAAGAGCTCTATGATATTTAGAAACTTTATCACTTATGGAAATACTCTTTTTTAACAAAGCTATAGCGTCATCTTCTCTTTGAGTATTCATTTTTATTAATGCCATATTGTAATATATTTCAGGATCACTTGGCATTATTTTGGAAGCTAAATCATAATAATACAATGCCTTATTAGTATCTTTCACTGTATTCCCATAATACTCTGCTACTTTAATAATAATATTATAATTAAAAGGCTCTTTATATAAAGCAGTTCTTAAATATGGCTCTATTTCTTCACTCTTCTTTTGCTTTGTCATTATTTCAGGTATTAAAAATCCATAGTTATCAGGATAATCTCTGTTCATAACTATACTTTTTATACAATTTTTAAAAGCATCATCATATTTTCCATTATTATAATCTTGCCAAGCAGCAGCATGATATCCTATAAATGAATCTGGATCATTCTTTATTAGTTCTTCTAACACTTCTTTTGATTTTTCTATATCTCCCACATTTTGATACATATTAGACTTAATAAGCTTTAAATTTACACTTCCAACATCTTGACCTTCTAACTTGTCAATTAATTCGGAAGCTTTTTCTGTTGAATCTTTACTCATTGAGTAAATTTTTGCTTTCCACATTTTATATGCAAATTCATTAGGTTCTTCTTTTTCAAGTTTTGAAATTCTATTTAAAATATCAGTTTGATTATAGTCTGCAATTTGAGCTATAACATCAAATACCTTTATTTCATTCTTATCTTCATACCATGCATCTTTTAATAAATCAAATCCCTTATCAAAGTCATTAACTAACATATCCATTCTAGCTAAAATAGCTAAATCACTTGCAGTTTCATTGCTTGTTGAATAACTATTAACCATTTTTTTTGCTTTGTCCTTATTACCATTTACTATATATACCGTAAACATTGTTTTTAATAAATCCTTATCATTTGGATAATCCTGCAAGCATATTTCTCCGTACTCTAAAGCTTTTTTGTATTCTCCATTCATAAGAGTTGTAAAAACTATGTAATTTGTTAATTCTCTATCTTTGACTTCAAATGCGTTTATTTCTTCTTTTTTAGTATCTATAATTTTATTTCTAGTTAAATAAGCCTTTTCAAGAATCTCATTTGATTTTACGAAATCTCCTTTAATAGAATAAATTTCTGCAATTTTTACATTCCATATTGGCCATTCTTCTTTGCCTTGAAGATCTGTATAGCCAGCAATTGCTGCATCATATTTTTTATTATAAAAAGCTGCCTCTGCAGTATTAGTTGCAATTGATAGTTCTTGTTTATTTGTTCCAACAACTGATTTCACCATTACAGTAATTCCTATTGTTACACTTAAACTAATAATCATAGTTATAGCTGGAATGAAATATTTATTTTTTTTAAAAAAACTTATACATTTTTTAAAATCATGTATATATTCTTTAGTTGATTTTTCCACGAATAAATCACACCTTATTTTTGTATTCAGCTTATACTTGTACTTTATTTTAGCAAACTTTGATATAAAAATCTACATTTTACATAATATTCATTCAATTGTAACTATTAATTCATAAATTTACAAACCTATAATTTATAAGGTAATTTTGAATTCAAACTGAAAAAGAGTGAGACTTTTAATCCTCACTCTTTAATACACTTGCTTACTGATAAATATGCCTAAACATTAAATCTAAAATTAACTACATCTCCATCTTGCATGATATAGTCTTTTCCTTCAAGTCTAAACTTTCCTTTTTCCTTAGCTGATGATTCTGAACCACATTCAACTAAATCATCATATCCAACAACTTCTGCTCTAATAAATCCTCTTTCAATATCAGAGTGAATCTTACCTGCTGCTGCTGGCGCTTTAGTTCCTCTTTTTATTGTCCAGGCTCTAACTTCTTGAACTCCAGCTGTTAAATAGCTCATAAGTCCAAGTAATTTATAACTAGTTTCAACCAACTTGTCTAAGCCAGATTCCTCTAGTCCATATTCTCCTAACATTTCAGCTTTTTCATCATCTTCAAGTCCTGACAATTCTTCTTCAATCTTAGCACTTACAACCATAACTTCTGAATTTTCAGATTCTGCATAGTCTTTAACTTTTTTAACATAATCATTATTAAAGTTACCTTCCATAACATCTTCTTCTGAGATATTACAAGCATATAAAACTTGCTTTGAAGTAATTAAGAATAAGCTTTTTATAAAAGCATCTTCTTCTTCTGTAACTTCTAAAGTTCTTACAGGCTTATTTGCTTCTAATTGTTCCTTAAGTCTTTCCATAGTACCATATTCAAACTTTGCTGTCTTGTCACCTGATCTTACAAGTTTTATTGATTTTTCCATTCGTCTTTCTAAAACTTCTAAATCAGAAAATATCAATTCTAAATTTATAGTTTCTATATCACGTATTGGATCAATAGAACCATCAACATGAACAACATTTCCATCATCAAAACATCTAACAACATGAACTATTGCTTCAACTTCTCTAATATGTGATAAGAATTTATTTCCTAATCCTTCACCCTTTGAAGCTCCCTTAACTAATCCTGCTATATCATAAAACTCTATTGCTGTGTATATTTTTTTCTTTGTATTATACATTTTTTCTAAAACTTCTAATCTCTTATCTGGAACACTTACAACTCCAATATTGGGTTCAATTGTACAGAATGGATAATTAGCTGATTCCGCCCCAGCCTTTGTTATCGCATTAAACAATGTGCTTTTACCTACATTTGGTAAACCTACCATACCTAATTTCATCTATGTACATTCCTTTCTAACTTCTAACTTTTAATATATCTTTAAAAATTATACTCTAGAACATTTTTTATTTCAACTCTAACTTCTCAATGCTTCTATAATCAATATAAAAAATATAATTAATTTGTTCATGAAAGCTAAAAACAGAGTGTTGAAGTGAGTGATATTTTGCCAATGCAAATCTAATTTTTATAATTTCTAAATTAAACATATCTTAATTCTTTATTTAACTCTTAACTTTGAATTATTAACTCGCAACTAAAAATTACCATGGTTATTCTTTAATAAACTTCAAATACTATAAGTGATTAAACCTTAGATTATTCAATATAATACATATTCCTAAACTATTTTAAAGATTGAAGGTGAAAAAATGAAAAAATCTATAAAATCTACTCTTGCTCTTTCTTTAATTCTAAATCTAATTGTAATTTCTCCATGCCAATATGCAAGTGCTACAAGTACTGAAGATGTCGATGCAAATGAATGTTTTCAAGAAGATGGAGTCTTTGGAGATATTTCAGATATTGATAATATAAGAGATATTTTTTCTTCTTTTAGTGATGAAGATGAACTTAACTGGTACTATGTTGGAAAAGGAAAAGACCAAATTGCCGAAGCACCAAGAGAATCTGTTGATTTTCTCAAAGAGAATTCTGCTTATTACTTAGGTGATACTTCCAATAAAGTTTTATATCTTACTTTTGATGAAGGATATGAAAATGGTCATACTGGACAAATTCTAGATGTACTAAAAGAATATAACGTACCTGCTGCTTTTTTTGTTGTTAAACCTTATATTACTAAAGAGCCTGATCTAGTCAAGCGAATGGTTGCTGAAGGACATATAGTGGGTAATCATAGTGTACATCATCCATCTATGGCACAAATACATGACAAAGAAAAATTTGAAACAGAACTTAAAGGCGTAGAAGATGCCTATAAAGAAGTCACTGGAGAAGATATGCCTAAATTCTTTAGACCTCCAATGGGGAAATACTCCAAGGAATCTTTGCAAATGACAAAAGATTTAGGATATAAAACTATATTCTGGAGTTTTGCTTATAAAGATTGGTTAGTTAATAATCAACCAGCTGAAAATTATGCTATCCAAAAAATTGGTAAAGGATCTCACCCGGGGTCCATAATGCTTTTGCATGCAGTTTCAACTACAAATACAAAAGTACTTTCAACAGTTATAAAAACTCTTCAACAAGAAGGATATGAATTCAAATCATTAAATGATTTACCTACTTAAAATTTATGAAATTTAAATGTATCATAATTTCATATAAGGAGAAAATACTTAGAAAAGGAGGTGTATAATATGCCAAATAAAGATGGCGCAATTAACCCAATACAAAAAGGAGCAAGAAGACAAAATTTACACGATAAACAAGACAATCTTGGTGGAAATCATAAAACTAAACCTGAATATACAAATTTTGAAGGAAAACCAATAGACTAAGGCACATGAAAGAAAATAACAAGTCCAAAATGCCATGATTATTTTTCATCAGGCAAGGAAGCAGATTGGTCTCATAGCGAGCCTATTAGAGCAATCTGCTGA
>Ga0302165_10000339_pt1 | contig 17634 bp, 10 predicted proteins | sample I_Fen_E3_2_FD_193499 | JGI IMG/M metagenome (GOLD analysis project Ga0302165, IMG submission 193499) | Peat permafrost microbial communities from Stordalen Mire near Abisko, Sweden - I_Fen_E3_2 | ecosystem: Environmental > Terrestrial > Soil > Wetlands > Permafrost | place: Sweden: Abisko...
AAGAAATAGCCTTACTTGGTGGAAGAAAAAATGTTAAACCTACTTATGATAAACAATTACGCTATCGTCAATTACTTACAAGACATGCAATTGAATTGAATAAAGAGTGGATTATTGAATGTGAGCGTTATGATATTGATGGTGGGTATGAATGTATGAATCGATTATTTGATTGTAATAAAAAATTACCATCAGCTCTAATCGCTATTAATGATTTTACAGCAATTGGTATTATGCGTTCTATAAGAGAGCATGGACTAGAAATTCCAAAGGATATTTCGGTTGCAAGTTTTGATAATACTTTTGTATCAGAAGTTGCTACGCCTAAATTGACTACTGTAGGATATGATTATAAGCTGCTTGGAGAGAAGTTAATAGAGGTTGCTATAAATGCTATATACAAGAAAGAGCCTCCACGAATGCAATTGATTAAATCTGAACTTGTAATTAGAGATTCTTGCAAAGAAATTAATGTGAAATAAATAAGGTGTATCATAAACAGTAAGGTTATGAAGTTAGATAAAAAAGAATTTTTATACTTTTGAAGTTGAAGGATTAAGTATAGAAGTTTTTTTTTATATCTCCTAATAATAACCATGGTAAAAAAACCAACATTTTCAAAAAAACAGATTGACAGAAAATAAATGTGAGAGTTATAATAACAATATGAAATGGGTTTCATAAAGGAGTGATAAGCAAATATAAATAAAAAAGTCCACAAAATGAAAATTTAATCATTCATATTTTAATTAATTTACAATAAATACATATAAAGTATTAAATAATGATAAAAATAGATAAATATTTTTTAATATTACTTTATTAAGCAATATTAATTTATTTTTTTTATAATCTTTGAAACCAGTTTCAAAAAATACTTGAATGGAGGAATATTAGTGTGAAAAAGAAGTTAACACAAAGAAACAATTCGCAAGTAGCAGTAAGAAAGAAAACTTTCTGGGAAAAGGTAAGGGACAATAAGACATTGCTTTTGATGTGTTTGCCTGCTATTGCATTCTTTATAATTTTTGCTTATTGCCCTATGCCAGGTGCATATATTGCTTTTACAGATTTTAATTACAAAAGTGGTATTTTTGGAAGTAAATTTGTTGGATTTGATAATTTCAAATTTCTAATCCAATCTGGTAGTTTATGGCAATTGACAAGAAATACAATTTTATATAATATTGCATTCATTGTATTAGGAAATATGTTACAGATCTTTGTGGCAATTTTACTAAATGAAGTGAAAAACAAATTATTTAAAAAAGTAGCTCAAACTATTATGTTTTTACCTTATTTTATTTCAGCAGTATTAGTGGGTTTATTAGCATTTAATGTTTTAAACTATGATTTTGGATTTATGAATTCTGTAATTAAATTTTTTGGAGGAGATCCTCTGAAAGTCTATTCTATGCCAAATGCATGGCCAATCATCCTCGTTCTTGTAAATTTATGGCAACAAACCGGATATGGATCTATTGTATATTTTGCCTCTATATGTGGTATTGATTCAAGTATTATGGAAGCCGCAGAAGTAGATGGAGCAAACATAATTCAAAGAATTCGTTATATTATTTTGCCAAGTTTGAAACCGACTGCAATTATTTTATTTTTATTTGCAATTGGTGGAATAATGAAAGGTAACTTTGGATTATTCTATAACTTAGTAGGTTCATCTAACTCCATGTTATTCCCAACAACAGATATTATAGAAACTTATGTATATAGAACCTTGATGAATAACTTTAACTTTGCAAATTCTGCAGCAGTAGGTTTATATCAATCAATTTTCGGCTTTATATTAGTTATGGCTTGTAACTGGATTGTTAAAAAAATTGATGAAGAATATGCACTATTTTAGGGGAGGATTAAAATGGAGAGTAAAATTGATAGCAATATAAAAATAGAGACTAAAATTAATACTAAAAATAAAAGTAATATTAAAAGAGATACTATGACAAAAGCTGTACATGGATTTTCATATATATTTATAACACTGTTTGCTTTAGGATGTTTAATTCCTTTTGTACTTATGGTTTCTGCTTCTTTCAGCACTGAGACAACGATTACAAAGAGCGGGTTTGCAATATTACCACAGGGATTTACAACCGCAGCTTATGAGCTAGTTTTCAAAAGTCCTAGAATACTAATTGGTTCATATGTTGTAACTATAATTATGACTACAGTAGGAACTTTAATGGGATTGTTTATAGTGGCTATGACAGGCTATGCACTTCAACGTAAGGATTTCCCATTTCGTAATGGTATTCTATTTTTTATTTATTTCACAACTTTGTTTTCAGCAGGTTTAGCGCCTACCTACTTATGGATGACTCAATATTTAAATTTGAAAGATAGCTATTTAGCTGTACTTTTACCATTATTAATGAGTCCTTGGTTAATTATATTAATGAAAAACTTTGTGAAATCCATTCCATATGAAATTACAGAATCAGGCAAAATGGATGGTGCAGGTGATTTTACTATTTTTGTTTCATTAATTTTACCTATGTTAAAGCCTGCTTTGGCAACAATAGGTTTATTTATAGCTTTAGGTTATTGGAATGAATGGTATAATGCTATGCTGTATTTATCATCATCTGTAGAATACAAGCCACTACAAAATTATTTGTACGGAATTGTTAATCAAGCACAAGCGTTAAAGAATTCAGTAGCTGGAGCGAATGTACCAGTAGGAGAACTTCCTACTACAACTTTAAAAATGGCTACAGCAGTACTCGCAACAGGACCAATTATTTTCTTATATCCGTTTGTACAAAAATATTTTATTGCAGGCATTACTGTAGGAGCTGTAAAAGGATAAATTTACATGACAAGGAGATTAGGATATTTCTCATAATGAAAATTATATAAATTTATATTATTTAGGGAGGCAATTAAATGAGTAAAATAGGAAGAAAGATCTTAGCTACGTTATTAGTTGGAGCAATAGCTTTAAGTTTAGCTGGATGTGGTGGAAGCACTAGTAAAACATCTGGGAAGGCTACAACTACTGTAAAAGCAGATGGTACAATTGATACGTCTGAACATGTTAAAGTAAAATTTATTGTTTTGGGTGATAAACCAACTAATGGAAGATTAGAAGCTACAATGGAAAAGGTAAATGAAAAATTAAAAGAAAAAGCAAATGCTGAATTAGAACTTCAATATGTTGAATGGGCTGATTGGCAAACTCAATATAATTTACTATTAGCTAGTGGAGATAAAACTATTGATTTAATTACTACTGCTACAGATTGGTTAGATGCATGGCCAAATGTTAAAAAGGGTTCTTTTTTACCGTTATCAGAAGACATGTTAAAAACATATGCACCTCAAACATGGTCAAGTGTATCAAAGGAACATTGGGATCAATGTAAATATAAAGATCAAATTTACTTAATTCCAGAAGATAATTATTCACAATATACAAATCAAGGAATGTATTATAGAGGTGACTGGGCTAAAGCAGCTGGTCTTGACAAAGTTAATAATTTCACTGATTTAGGAAAGTATTTTAAATATGTTAAAGAAAATAAAAAAGATTGTATTCCTTGGGACGTATCTGGTACAGTAGCATTTGCGAATCAATTAGCTGGTGGATATATTCAATCTAATACAAAGAATGTATCGATTGATGGAATTCCAATTGGATTATCTACATTATTTTATGGAAAATCTAAAGAGGATCCTTATACATTAACATCTCCATATATGGAAGGTAGCACATTTGAAGATTTTGCAGCATTAACAAAATCTTGGTCAGATGCAGGATATTGGAGAGAAGATGTATTAAATTATAATGGTAACAGTCGTGATTTAATGTATACAGGACAATCTGGTGCAGATCAACATCACAGTCAAACATATTATACAACTGCAAAACCTTTAATGGATATAAAACAACCTGGTTCTGATTTGAAAATGTTTCCATTCTCGGAACCTAGTAAAAACCTTACTAAAGTAGTGATTACACATGGTGCATTAGCAGTTGGGGCGAATTCTCAAAATCCTGAACGTGCTTTAATGGTATATGATTTAATTCGTAATGATAAAGAAATTTATAGATTATATAACTATGGTATTGAAGGGAAAGACTATACTGTTACAGCTAAAGGTGAATTAGCAAGACCAGAAGGATTTGATAAATCAAAAGATTCACTTGATACAAATTTTTGGTGTGGACGTAATGATAACTTAGAACTTACAGATTCTACTTGGTTTGCTGGAAGAAGTGACATGATTAAAAACTATGATAGTTATGCAATTGAGTATCCTTATGGTCAATTTGTTTTTGATAATTCTAAGAGCTCAACAAAAATTGCTGCTATGGCTGATGTATGTGCAAAATATATTCCTAAAATTGCTTTTGGTAAAGTTAGTGATCCAAAGGCAGAAGTAGCAGCTTTCAAACAAGAAATGATGGCAGCTGGATATCAAGATGTATTTAATGATGTTCAAGAACAATTAAAGGCTTCAAAAAAATAAGAATTAATTAAGGCAACTCATAACAAAATGTTATCTTAATTTAAGAAAAAGGTTGCTACAAAAGATCATACCTATATATGTATAATTTTGTAGCAACCTTTTTTATTCTATAGGAAATTATAACTTGGATAAATCTGTGGACATTGTACTCGTTGAGGGTATAACTTCGAGAGGTATCAGAAACACATAATCTGTGAAGTAGATTTTCTTGTTGTAGGAAAGTATAAAAAAATAAAAACTGTAAAGTGTTTAAAATAAAGGGATAGAAGAATTGAGAATTGACAATGGACAATTAAGGAGAAAATCCCATAGGGATTTTTTGAATATATTTTTTTAGGAAACCAGAGGTTTTCAACCTTAATTGTCCCCTGTCAATCGTCAATTAAAAAGAGCGTGGCGCAGCCACTTTGTCCTTCTTTAGGAAAAGCCTGTAGCTTTTCTAAAATTAATTAAGAATTGATAAATAGAAAAGGAGAAATAAATATGAAAAATTCTAAAAAATGTACAACACTATTAGTATTATTAGGTTCAGCTTTAATACTACAAGCATCTCCAGTAAGTGCAGCTTCTAATATCAATAATAAATTAGCAATAAGTACTGACAATAATATTGTTGAAGCTCAAGTTAAAGATGTTTTTGCAACAACTACAACTTCATCGGTTAAAGTAGCAAGCATATCTTCTACAATTACATTAACTGATTTGCAAAATAAAATTGATACTGTAGCTGCAAAGGTAAAACAAGATAAGAATTCAGGTGTAACTTTTGCAACAGAGAAATTAAGTGATTTATACTTAGATGCATCAAAAGTAGATGGTACAATAACAAGTTTTCAATTAAATATTGAAGCAGCCAAACAATTGATACAAGCAAATAGTGTAGATCAAGACGCTATACAAGCCGCTTATAATGCAATAGATACATCATATAATTCACTTAGAACTTTAAAGACATATAATTCTTTTAGTGGCACGGATGGAGAGGTATGGAAAGATACAAATGGGGGTAACAATTCAAGCACATGGTGGCCAAGTTCAGTGGTTGGAAAAGGAAGGTAAGTGGTATTGGTATGGTGAAGATAAAACTAAAGGATATAGAAGTAATGGTATAAGTGCATATTCATCAAAGGATCTTTATAATTGGACTTTTGAAGGATATGTTATGAGAACAATAAGTAATAGGGAACAGCTAGACAGTGATCCATATTTTTCAGAACTTTATAAAGATTATAATAAAAAAGAAAAAGATAACGTATATTTATGCTTCAATGACTCTAATGCAGTAATTGAACGACCTAAAATGATTTATAATAAAAAGACTGGTAAATATGTACTTTGGTTTCATGCTGATGGCCCAACAGTAGAATCACCAAATAGTAATTATGCAGCTGCAGCTGCTGGTGTTGCAATTAGTGATTCGCCAAATGGTCCATTTAAATTTCTTGGAAGATATCGTTTAAATGTATGCCCGGCAGCAGATAAAAAAGGTGAATGGTATGAATCTAGTGCAGGATTTGCAAGAGATATGAATTTATGGATTGATGATGATGGCACAGCATATATAATTTATTCTAGTGAAGAAAATAGAACTATGTTTATTTCAAAATTAAATGATGAGTATACTTATTTAGCTACTGATGTAGATAAAGCGGTAAAAGGTAAGGATTTTGTACGTCTATTCCCAGGGGCGCAAAGGGAAGCACCAGCATTATTTAAATATAATAAAAAGTATTATATGATTACATCAAGTGCTACTGGCTGGGACCCAAATCAAGCAAAATATTGGGTTGCTGATGATATTTTAGGTGAATGGACTGATATGGGGGATCCTTGTATTGGAGATACAGATAAAAAGACCTTTTATACTCAAAGTACAAATGTAATCAATGTTGATAAAGAGAGTGGTAAGTTTATATATATGGGGGATAGATGGAAATCAAATAACCTAGGTGATTCAAGATATATATGGCTTCCTTTAGAATTTGACTCTAAGGGTAAATTATTAATTAAACCTTATACTAATTGGAAACTTGAAGAGTTGAATAATAAATACAGTGTTCAGTTAAATTCTGAACTTAAAGACATTTATACTGGTGTTGAAGAACTTCCAAAAACATTAAATATTAAAGTATATGAAGATGGTAAGTGGATTAATAAAGATACAACAGTAAAATGGAATATACCAGAGCTTACACCTATGGCAAAAACAACAGTCACAGGAGTATTAGAGGTTGTTGATAGACAAATCAATGTAAATGTTATTAATATACCAAAGAATTTACAATATTATGTTGATTGCGGTGCAAAAAAAGATTCTACAACCTATGATTTAGCAAATGGGAAAGTTCAATTAAAGAATGGGATAAGGCATATACAGATGGCTCTTGGGGATATATTGGGAAAATAGGAACAGATATTAATTACAAAAACAGTGATAGTACAGATGACTATGATAATGGATTGTGGGCTTATAAAGATAAAAAGATTGAATATGCTGTTCCTCTTAAAGCAGGAAATTACAATTTTTTTGCAGGGTTTAATGAATGGTGGGGTGCAAACAGAACTATGGGCATTTCGCTATCTTATAAAAATTCAAATGGAGAAACTGTAAAGCAAGATCTAGGGACATTTACTAGTAATGGTAAGAAGGATGTGAAATATACATTTAATTTACCAAATGATGCTGAGGTTAAAATTAGTGTTTATAAACCTAATGTGAATAATCCAGATGTAATTCTTAGCTGGTTTGGAATTGAAGAGATTAAATAATAAACAGTGAGTTTAGAAAAAGCAATGAAATGGGAGAAGTGTGTACAAAGAATTAATTGTATACACACCTAAAATATATGTTTTTAGTATACTAAAATTGGATTTATTAAAAAAACAAGTATCCACTTAATTAAGTCTTGAAGTAAATCAATAAATGCTAAAAATAATATACAATCTGGTAATTCTAATAATGGATAATCAAAAGGAGGAAATATATGTTTAAATTACAAAAAATATTATCTTTATCCTTAGCAATGGTTTTTACAACATCTATTGTTCCAGGTGTTTCACTATTTAATAATAAGGTCGATGCAGCTACTGTAAATATAGCAACAATTGATCCAGCGCTACAATATCAGACAGTAGATGGATGGGGTACATCACTTGCTTGGTGGGCAAAGTTAGTAGGTCAATGGAAAACTGATGCAAAAAATGAGATTATGGATTTGACTTTTGATCCAGTTAAGGGGCTAGGATTAAATATGGTAAGATATAATATTGGTGGTGCAAAAAGTCCAGATGATAAGAATCTAAGACCAGGAGCTGATGTTGAATCATATTTATTACCTGATGGGAAGACATATGATTGGACAAAAGATGAAGGTCAAAGATGGGTACTGAATGAGGCAAAAAAGAGAATAGCAAAAGACGAATTTAAAGCAGAAGCTTTTTCAAATTCACCACCATACTTTATGACAATAAGTAATCAGTCTTCAGGAAATGTTGATGGTAAAAGTAATCTTAAACCTACAGAGTACCAAAATTTTGCAGATTATTTAACAACAGTAGTAAAACATTTCAATGATGAATGGGGAATTACCTTTAATACAATAAATCCTATGAATGAACCAAGCACTAATTATTGGAAGAAGGGTGGGAATCAAGAAGGCTGTGATTTTGATAGTCCAGAAGAGAAAAATAATATTTTTGGACAAATGAGCCAAAGTCTTGCTAAAAAGGGCCTTTCTACAAAGCTTTCAGGTTTTGATGAAACTGGTATTGATTATTCATCTAAAACTATACAAAGTGCTTCTAATGAAACGATTTCAACAATTAGTCAATTTAATACACATGATTATAGTGATGGATCTAGAACAAAGCTTAGAGATATAGCTGCATCACTTGGAAAGCCATTATACATGGATGAAATATGTACAAGTGGTGGAGGCGGTCATGACGCTAATGATATGGATAATGGGCTTAAAATTGCAGATTATATGTTTAAAGATTTAAGAGATATGAAGACAACTGGATGGGATATATGGCAAGTTGTTGATGATGAAGAAATGAATAAATCTAATAATTCAAATTGGGGTCTTATTAGTGCTTATTGGTCAGGAGCTAATGCTGAAAAATACTTCATTACAAAACAATATTATGCGATGGCTCATTTCAGTAAGTTTATAAGACCAGGTTATAAAATTATTGATGCTAACAGCCCAAATGTTGTAGCTGCAATTGATCCTACATCACAGAAACTTGTATTAGTAACAAGAAATACGTCTGAAAGTGATGAACCATTAATGCTTGATGTTTCAAAATTTGATACTACAGGAGCTACTGTTGAGGCATATAGAACTACGAGAGCAGAAAGTCTTACTAATGTATCATCAAGTGGGGTAACTTTAACAAATGGAATTTTAAAAGATACTTTACCAGCAAAATCTATGGTGACTTATGTTGTTTCAAATGCTAAATATAGTGGTGAAATTGGAACTACTGTAAATGATAATGTTATCGGATCTAATAATAATCAGTTCCAATATAGTGATTCGTGGCAATATTATGATTCACAAAGTGGAGCTTATAGTAAAGATGTTCATTATTCTAATACAACTGATAGCTATTATAAAGTTAAATTTAATGGTAATAGAATAAAACTATATGGAACTTTTGCTCCAGACTCAGGGATAGCTGGTATATCCATTGATGATGGAACAGAAACAAAGGTTGATTTGTATTCTGTAGCTAGAAAAGATAATGCAGTAATGTATGTGAGTGCACTATTAAATGGAGGAACAGAACATACTGTAAAAGTAAGGGTTACAGGAAATAAAAATGCAAAGTCTAGTTCAACTTATGTTGTAGCTGATAAGGTTGTAGCAGTGAAGCAAAGTACAAATGATACAGTTGTGCAAAAAACACAACTTAATAAAGTAACTGCTGGATATAATAAACTTTATGTTGAATATAATCCTGTTGATGGTGCTACTTCATATAATATAAAATATGGAACTACTCCAGGAAATTATACAAAGGTTATTAACAATGTAACAGACACTTCATATTTAATTAGTGGACTAGACAACGGAAAGAAATATTATGTAGCAGTAAGTGCCGTAATTAATGGCAAAGAAAGCTTGAACTCAAATGAATTAGCTGAAAGTCCTGTTTCACCAGCAAATTCAAATTTATTGTATTATGTAAATTGCGGTGATGCAAGTCCTAATATATTAGAAAATGATGAAGTATTAGGAACAAACAACAGCACTCAGGATCAAGCATATGGGTTAGATTTATTAACAGGATATAAATGGGGATATATTGCTGATGAAGACAAGCAATGGTCTCAAGATATAGAAGCTTCTGTTGGATCAAATTATGGATGTGAAAGACAATATGATGGAACTACAGCTCAAGGTGGTTTAACCTATAAGTTTGATGTACCAGATGGAAAATATTCTGTAACTATGGGATTCTATGATCCTTGGAATCATAAGGATAGAGTTGAGGATATTTTGATTAATGGGAATGTGGTAGAGAAAGAACTTTGCCCAACGATTAAAGGGAAGGTACCTAATAAGTATGTTGCGGAGGTAAAGGATGGAGTATTAACTGTTAGAGTACAAAAATCAATTACTGGCAAAGATAAACCACTTATTTCATGGATTGCAGTATCAAAATAAATATATTTTATAGCAACTGTGTAATAAAATATAAAAGTTATATGAATTGAAAATATCAAACTTTCAGGATTAACTCTTGTTGCATATCAAATTATTTCAGTATTGGATTAAAAAAGGAACCGGGTTTTAAATCCAGTTCCTTTTTTAATCTAGATTTATTTGTTCATTTACGAGATTTCCAACGGAAGAAGAAAATTATTCACCTGAATATTTTGTCCATAGCAAAGGAAATCCAACAACTTGGTAATCTGATACCAAGTTTAATTGCTAAAATGTATGAAAAAAGAATACGCATGGAGGTTTATATGTTTTATTGTTTAAATCCTAATATATTACTAAAAATAAGGTTGATAAATTCTACTACAATTGATTTACCTTATGTACATAAAAGACGAAAAGCAGATGAATATATTTTATATATTATTCGCAAAGGAAGTATGTATATCATTGAAAATGGAGAAAAATATACTTTGACGGAAGGGGAGTTCTTTCTACTTGATCCATCTTATATTCATGAAGGGTATAAAGGATCTTATTGCGAATATTACTATATTCATTTTAAGCATTCGGATATTCATAAAATGGAGGAGTCTTTAAAGTATTCAATTACCCAGGAAATATTAGAAAACCGTAATGATTCCCTTCAAAGTAATTCTTTTTCTTATGATATTTACGAAAAGGATAAATTATTAATTCCTAAAAGATATCATTTTTCAAATTACAATAGTTTTATTACAATTAGCTATTTGTTAAATGAAGCAATAGAACATAATAAAAATCAAATAGAAAACTATAAAATACTTTGTTCTTGTAAAGTACTTGAAGCACTTATTGAAATAACAAGAAGTTTTGTTTTTACAGAAATAGAAAATATATCGTCTAGGGTTCCAAAATCATATAGAAAAATACAAGAATTATTAAATTATTTAAATACAGAATATGCAAATAAGATTACTAGCAGCACAATTGAAAAACAGTTTGCTTGCAACTTTGATTATATGAATCGTGTTTTTAAAAAATTGACGCAGAAAACTATTTTTACTTATTTAAATATAATTCGTATTGACCATGCTAAGGAATTAATTGCTACTACTTCTTTGAAACTATCACAAATTAGTAGCAAGGTAGGTTTTAATGATGAATATTATTTTAGTAAAGTATTTAAAAAATATACAGGTATTCCTCCTACAGTTTATGCAAGAGGAATGTTAAAAAATAAGTGATTATCAAGTTTCACTTATACCCTCAAGGGGTACCTGGTCGAGGGTAGTGCCGCTGTTAGCTCCCACTTAAGCAGATAAGTGAAAGTCCAAATCTATGATTTGGTTACTTGAACTTAGTTAACTCATGAATGAGTTAACCTCATTAAAAATTGATTTAGTGTGAATCGCTTACTCATCTGACTTTAGGAAGAGGAGTTTCATATATTGTGGGAGTGTTACAGCGGCTAGACATCAGATAAAATGATTTTTGCTGATTTTAAGTTATCTCCATAAACATTTATATGAATAGGAGCTTCTTCAGAAGTTTTGCGGATGTATAGAAGTAGACGGCCTTCATAAGCTCTACGATAATTAGCAGTATACTCTGTAACATCGGAAAGATCTCCATTTTCGAGTCCCAGTAATTCACCAGGTCCTTGAATTTTTACATAAAGCATTGTACTGTCATTTACAACATGACGATTTTTGGTATCAGTAATTTTAACTTCAATTTGGTTGATATCTTCACTAGAAATTACATTAGAAGATTTATTTTCCCATAGTGAAAGTTCAATATTACAGGAAGAAGTTGTTGTTTCCAATGCATCTATTATTTCTTCAGATTCCCCATTAGATATAGTGGTTGCAATTACTTCTAATTTTCCTTCTTCAAAAGGTAAAGTCCATGATATATATCCAGTTTGTTTATCTACAATGTTAATACCAATACTTTTTCCATTACATAATAGCTCAGCATTTGTAAGGTTTGTGTAACAACGTACTAAAATAAGTTCGCCAAGAAGGTAATTCCAAGAATTATACATAGGTTTCCATTCATTTTGATTATTATCATCTGATCTTCCAGTTACTATTTTTAATATAGGATTTGATGACCAAAGACTTTGTCTGCGATAAAAAGAAGTTTTCTCAAATCCAGCTAAAGTTAGAATTCCAGATCCAGAACCATGAATTGGCCAGCCGTGTGCTTCACCTAAATAATCAATCCCTGTCCATAAAAATTGTCCTGAAATATAGTCATTTTCAAGCACTGCTTTCCATGCTTCAAAACTATGACTGTTTTCGCTTCCAAGGAAAGGTTTTTCAGGAAAACGAGAGTGGTCTTGTTCATAGAAGCTTTCCTTGTAATTATAACCAACAACATCTAAGGAGTCGATAAAGCCAATTTGTGTAGACAATTCAGGGAAAGCTACAGCAGCAGTAACCGGTCTAGTTTTATCTTCTTCTTTTACTCTCTTTGTAAGCATAGCTGCAAGTGTTGATAAACGTTCAGCATTTGGTCTGTTTGAATTATATTTTCTTTCTTCAGCAGGTTTGTTTTCATCATTGTTACCAGTCATATTAGAGAAAAGTGGATGACAATAAGGATCATTTGGATAGTCAATTTCATTACCTATACTCCACATTACTATACTTGGATGATTACGATATCGTTTGATAAGAGCTTTTAAATCACGTTCATTCCATTCGGGAAACTCTTCATAATACCCTTGATGTCTTGGTGGATATACATTATGACCATTCCACCATTTGTTTTTAGGACCTTCCCATTCATCAAAAGCTTCATCAATAACTAGGAAACCAGTTTCATCACACAAGTCATATAATTCTGGCATGTGTGGATTATGGCTCATTCTAATAGCATTGCAGCCCATTTTTTTTAATTTCATAAGTCGACGTATCCATACTTCAGGGAGAACAGCAGCACCTAAGCAGCCAGCATCATGATGTACACAGACTCCTTTAAATTTTGTAGAAACTCCATTTAAAAAGAAGCCTTTATCAGCATCAAAAGAAAAACTTCGAATTCCTACCATATCAGTTTTAACAATATTCCATAATTCTGAATTAGGAGTACAATTAATGCCTTTATCAGTATTTGGCTCAACTTTAAGTTTTGTCACTAATTTGTAAAGGTTAGGCTTCTCTGGAGACCATAATAAAGGAAAGTCAAGGTAACCTTTTGTTAAGATTTTCTCTTTTTCACCTTTTAAAATTAATGAAGATTTAGAAAAACAAGCAGCTTCAGAGCCATCTTTATTAAGCAGAATACTTTTTACAGTTATTAATGAATCAAAAGAACTATCATTTGAAATTTCATTATGTATAGCAATTTTTGCTTTATCAGAAGTTACCGAAGGTGTTGTAAAAAAGATTCCATCAGGTGTAGGATGTACAGTGTCTTCTACTATAATTTGTACCTTTCTTGTAATACCTGAACCTGTAAACCATCTAGAGTCTGAAATATCAGTATGATCTACCTTTACACTTATAAGATTTTCATCATCACCAAAACAAGCTTGATCTGTAATATCATGACGAAAAGTTGTATATCCATAAGGCCACTTGCCCTTATAATAACTGTTACACCAAATTTGACTGTTTTTATAAATACCATCAAAAACTATCCATATTTTTTTACAACGAAAAGCTTCAGGAAGTGTAAAACTTTTATGGTACCAGCCAATTCCACCAGCAAGATAGCCTGTTCCACTTGAATGTTTTCTATCAAAAGGTTGTTTTACTGACCAATCATGAGGTAAGGTTACTTTCTCCCAATTAGATGTGTCATAACCTTTTTCCCATGCATTTGGGCAATCACCTAAATTGAACTTCCAATTTTTATTTATATTTATGTACGTTGTATCCATTGTCAAATTACCTCCATTTTTATTTAACTTTGATTAAAACTACTTTATTTCTAATTTGTTTACCATGGATTTTAAGATATTATAGTTTAAATAACTAAAGTTAGACGAACCAGAATTCAACTTATAAGTCACTAATACTCATAATGTACTAGTTATATGTTTAGTATATTCTTTTATATAATAGATACAATGGAATTTGGAGCGTGTACTTGTAAAATAGAGACATATGAACTAAATTTTTTATAATTATATTAATTAAGGAGAACTTAGATTTTGTAAAGAAAATTATTTTACTAAAAGTTTAGTAAAATAATTGAATTTATGAGTTTGATAAAATATAATTAACCTGTAAATTAATTAAAAAGTAAATTTTATTATGAATATTTATTGACCACAATCAACTAAAGAATATCAATAAAAATAAATTAAGATTAATTTTTCTAGATGAGAAAAAAGGAGATGGTAATTTTGAATAATAAATCAAATGTACAATCCAAGGAGACAGAGATGAAGGCGTATTTATTCACACACTTTTTTCATGGTGAGGATAAAGCAGAGTGTGAGCAGGTTTATTTTTCTATAAGCAAAGACGGAATGAACTGGGAAGCTTTGAATAATCAAAAACCTATTTTAATAAGTGAACTAGGTGAAAAAGGGGTTCGTGATCCTCATATTATAAGATCTCCAGAAGGGGATAAGTTTTATTTGGTAGCTACGGATTTAAGTATTTACTACAACAATGATTGGACAAGAGCTCAAACAATGGGAAGTAAGTCTATTATGGTATGGGAATCTTCTGACTTAGTTAATTGGTCAAAGCAAAGAATAGTTAAGGTAGCAGTTGAGAATGCAGGATGCACTTGGGCACCAGAGTCTATATTTGATAAAGATACAGCAGAATATATGGTATTTTGGGCATCAAAAGTGGAAAGTGATAATTATTCAAAACAAAGAATATATAGTTCAAAGACCATAGATTATATAGATTTTACAGAACCACAAATTTATATTGAAAAAGAAAATCATATTATTGATACAACTATTATAGAGGAAGATGGGAAGTATTATAGATTCTCAAAAGATGAGACGTGTTCATCTATAATTATGGAAGTTAGTAAAACATTAATGGGGGAATTTACACCTATAAATAGTTTCACAATGCTTAATGTAAAGGGATACGAAGGACCAATTTGTTATAAGTTAAATGGTCAAGAAAAATGGTGTTTATTATTAGATGCATTTGCAACCAACCAAGGTTATAAGGCATTTATTACAGATGACCTTTCAACAGGTAACTTTGTTGAAATAAATTCAGAATTTAATACTCCATATAAGTTTAGACATGGCACAGTTATACCTATCACTATGGAAGAATACAATACTTTAAAAGAAGCTTATGTAAATGATATGAATTGAGTGATTTATATATATTTAGTACAAAGTGAGGTATAGATATAGAACATAATATTCAGGAAATTAAATCAATACTTGAAAAAAATTGAAGATTTAATGCGAATTATATTAGGAGGCAATATTACTATGGAAGAAAAAAACACATGTACAATAATGTTAAATATGGAGTCTGAAGGTATTGAGATTAGTCCTATGTTATATGGATTATTCTTTGAAGATATTAACTTTGCAGGTGATGGAGGACTTTATGGAGAATTGATTAAAAATCGTTCTTTCGAATATTTTGATATTAATGGAGTTTTGGATAAAAGACTCATGGGATGGGAAAAGCTTGAGAGTAAAAATGGCGAATTAGAAATTGAAGTTCTTACAGATAAACCTCTTAATGTAAATAATACTAATTATCTTCATGTAGATGTAAAAAAAGCAGAGGGTAGAGTTGGTATTAAAAACTTAGGATTTAATGATATAGGCTTTTCAATTAAAAAAGATGAGGAATATGATTTTTCTATTTTTGCAAGAAGTTTTAATGGTGATAAACCTATAACTGTAATTGTAGCAATACAAAATAATGATACAGGAGAAATTTATGGACAAACTTCTTTTGAAATAATAGGAGATAAGTGGGAAAAGTATGAAATGGCAATTGTCTCTAATGCTACTTTTGCAAATGCTATTTTTGTTTTACTTTTTAAAGAAGCTGCCAGCCTTGATATAGATATGGTTTCTTTATTTCCACAAAAGACTTTTAATAACAGAAAAAATGGTTTGAGAGCTGATTTGGTGGAAATGTTAAAAGATATAAAACCATCGTTTTTAAGATTTCCAGGTGGATGTATAGTCGAAGGTAGAAGTTTTGAAAATATGTACAGATGGAAGGAAACTATTGGTGATGTTTCAGAAAGAAAAATAAATTGGAATCGCTGGCAATTGCAAGAATACCAATTACCTAATCAAAATTCAGACGAATACTTTCAATCTTATGGGCTAGGTTTTTATGAATATTTTCTTTTATGCGAAGATATTGGAGCGCAGCCAGTTCCAATTCTAAATGTAGGAATGACTTGCCAATGGCATGAAGGTTTATTAGTAGAGGTTGAGAAGCTAGATGAATACATTCAAGATGTATTAGACTTAATTGAATATGCAAATGGAGATGAAACTACTACTTGGGGTAAAAAGAGAATAGAAGCAGGACATTCAGAACCTTTTAACTTAAAGTATATAGGAATTGGTAATGAACAATGGGACGAACAATATTTTGAAAGATATGAAATATTTCATAAGGTCATTAAGAGTAGATATCCTGATATAAATCTTATAACTAGTGCAGGATGGACATCAGATGGTAAAGAATTTGATAAAGCCTATGAATGGATGAAAATAACTGAGCAGAAAGCTGAACTTGTAGATGAACATTTTTATAAAGAACCTGCTTGGTTTATTGAAAATGTTAATAGATATGACAATTATGATAGGAAGCTTCCAAAGGTTTTTGCAGGTGAATATGCTGCTCATACTTCAACTGAAATACCTGAAAGAAGAAATAACTGGGAAGCAGCACTTTCAGAGGCAGCATTTTTAACAGGTATAGAAAAAAATTCTGAACATGTATGGATGGCAAGTTATGCTCCATTATTCGCAAAAACAGGTTATTGTCAATGGCAGCCTAATTTAATTTGGTTTAATAATAGTGAAGTTTATGGTACTCCAAGTTATTATGTACAACAAATTTTTAGTACTAATGTTGGTGAGAGAATTATTGAAACTGATATTTTAGATAGAGCTACAACAGATTTATATGTTGTTTCAAGCTTTGATAAGAAAAATAGTGAAATAATAGTAAAGGCAGTAAATTTATCTTGCGAATCTAAAAGAGCAACAATAAAAATAAGTGGAATAAAAGAAATTTCATCTATAGCAACTACAATTGAACTTTCATCAAAGGAATTAACAGATGAAAATTCTTATGAAGCTCCAATGAAAATTTCACCTGTTACAAAAATTATAGAAGATATAAATGAAGAATTTACTTATGAATTTCAAGGATATGGAGTAACAGTATTAAGATTGCAGGTTAAATCAAGCGAATCTTAGTTGAACTTATACCCTCAAGGGGCACCTAGTACAGGAGCGTGTAGCCGTTAGCTCCCACTCGGAGAAGTGGGCGTATTGGGGATTCTA
>Ga0302165_10000340_pt1 | contig 17564 bp, 14 predicted proteins | sample I_Fen_E3_2_FD_193499 | JGI IMG/M metagenome (GOLD analysis project Ga0302165, IMG submission 193499) | Peat permafrost microbial communities from Stordalen Mire near Abisko, Sweden - I_Fen_E3_2 | ecosystem: Environmental > Terrestrial > Soil > Wetlands > Permafrost | place: Sweden: Abisko...
GACACCTATCCCTTCGGCCATCACAATTGCTTTCTTACGGAAAGGCAATGTTTTGGGCAAGGGCGTAGGACACACTACCGTGTGATAGGCACGGTAATTCATATGAGGTCCCTCGACTCCGTCCGAAGCGGGCTGCGCTCGGGATGACAAAAAAATAGGGCCTGTGCGGCGCAGCTAAAACTGCGCCCCTTCAAAACCGTCTGAAACAGAATTTCATTAGTCTGTGAAGTCGCTCCCTGCCACAAGGATGCTTTATCCCCCGAGGTCGACGTGCTCCACGTGATCGACTTGGCGGCCGAGGAAACGAGTGGCGAGGCGCTTGAACTTATCGGTTGAGTCGGTGACAAAGAAGCGGAAGGTGCGGTGGTCGGTAGGTGGGATGCTCGGATCCAAAGGGGGCCTTCGACTTCGTTCGGTCGCCAAGGTGTCCTCACTTCGCTCAGGATGACACTCCGAATCTTGCAGGAGCTGCCGGACGGCTTGCGAGGTGGATTCGGCTGAGTCGACGATGGCGACGTGCTCAGGAGTGATGCGCCGCAAGAGAGGCGCCAGCAGGGGATAGTGGGTACAGGCGAGTACCAAGACATCGGCCTGGTCTGAAGCGGCGGCGAAGGCTTCGCCGAGATAAATCCGGGCGACCTGTTCGGTGACGGGATGGTCGATCCATCCCTCTTCGACGAGAGGCACGAGTAAGGGACAGGCCATTTCGTGCGCGGCCATTCCATACCGGTTGAGAGCCTCCCGATAGGCATGGCTGCTGACGGTTGCCTCGGTCGCGATAACGACGGCAGAACGAGAAGAGCTGATGGCGGAAGCGGTAGCCGCTCCCGGTTCGACTACTCCCACGACAGGGACTTTCACTGCCTGCTGAATTTGCGGCAGAGCCAGAGCGGTGGCGCTGTTACAGGCAATGACCAGCAAGTCAATGTTCTGAGACTCAAGGAATCTTGCAGCACCGGAGGCGTAACGAGCGACCGTCTCGGCGGATTTAGTGCCGTAAGGCAGGCGGGCCGTGTCTCCGAAGTAGAAGTAGTGTGCCGGAAACTGCGCGCTCATGGCGCGGAGCACGGTGAGGCCACCAACTCCGGAGTCGAAAACGCCAATGCGGGGGAGGCTCATTTCGCGTCCTTGGCGAACGTATCGACTTCGCCGGCGGTGTAGAAGCGCCGGAGATCGGCATGGCCGGCCAAGGTTTCGCGTTCCTTGCCATCAACCAAAATCTTGACCCGGACAATCTGAGGATTGTTGGCGTTGAGGGTGGCGACGATGGATGCAACCGTCAGGTCTTCGGCCAGCACTCCAGAAGGGCGAGAGTCGGCAAAAGCGGCGCTGGCGTCAACCACCGCCGTGTCATTTCCGAAGAGGAAAACATCGCGAAGATCTGATCCGGCAGTATTTGGCGTGGCCGGAGCCGTTTGCGGATAGCGGGCGAACAAGGCCCGCAGAATGGCTCTCAGGCGTTCACTGCGCTCCTCTGGCAGGGCAATGGCTTCCTGCGAGCGGTGCAGGATGCCTTCCGCGTCGGATGGAACGAAAAACGTGACCGAGGTTGTGGGTCCAGTTGATGGAGGCAGTACGATGGATTGCTGCCGGGCGAGACGCTGCTCCTCGGTGACGACACGATTCTTCAGGTGGTAGGCGTAGATTCCCAATCCGCCGGCAACCAGAAGCAGGACCAGGAACATGATGAGGATAGGCCGGGTCACGGTCGCACCTCGGGGATTTTGTTGCGGACTGCGACGATGCCAGCAGCGATGGATTGTGCGACCTGATCGAGATACGCCGCACTAGCGATATCCGGCACATTGTCGCCCGGAGGCGCAATTTCGACGGCGATAGCTGGGGCTGCGATGTTGTTCGTCGGGCGCAGAGAGGCTGGCCGAAGTGAGTTCTGAAGTTTGCGGGTTTCCAGCTCCGCTGCGATGGAGCCAGCCGCTATCGAGCTTGTGTCGAGGTAGGCGGCTTGCGCGGTTTCCCAAGGGAGGAAGTCGCGCGTGGCGAGGCTGCTGGCATCCACCATGGATGTGAACACGTGAACACCATGCCCAGTATTCGCGGCGTGCAATGCGACGTAGAGGGCTGGACGCGCGGCGTTCGCGGATATCGCACGTTGATCGAGCGAAATTGCGATGTCGGAGTTGCGAAGCAAAGACGAGAAGACGTGTTGGTTCGACAACTCGCGCTGCAGGCGCCGAGCAAGTGTTAACACGAGGTCCTTCTCGGCGATGTCTGGAGTGATGGCCGCGCCGACGTCGGGGCCTCCGTGAGCGGGATCGATGATTACGAGAAATCTAGGGCCAGTGTAAGGTCTGCGCAGGCCTTCAGTGGGCTGAGAGGGGATGTGAAGGTCCGGCGGGGGCATTTGCTGGGCGACTTGGGGCGGAATCGTCGGCCCCCCGGTAACGACGAAAGTCCTGCCGCCGTCCGCAATGTTGGCTAACAGCGCTCCAGTGCCAGTGATGTCAAGTTCAGCTATGCCATCGTGTTCGGTGAATTGAGCACTAGTGATGAGCGGATCATTATAGCTTGCCTGATCGACCGTGGGCAGCACGGCGTCTTTGCGAAAAGTGAAACGTATGTGGTTGGAGTCCGCAGCGATGGTTGGATTCACCGGGACGCCAAAGCTGATGAAGAGCTTGGAGGGCGTGCCATTACGGAGATCAAGCGTGAAGTGTTCGCCGACATCGCCAATGAAAAGCCGCAGTGCGGCGGGGTTCAGCCTGATTTGTTGCGAGAGTGTTCGCGCCAAGACTTCGCTGACCGCCGACAGCGGAATGAAGCCACGGCCGTTCTGGATGGAGAAGTTGGCGGGGAGCTTGATGTTGTCTCCCTTGAGCTTGCCCTTGTCTTTGCCGTCTTGAAATTGAACCTCTAATTCACGGCTGCCGGGCGCGACAAAATTCAGCTTGAGCTTCTTGCCGTCGATCCGTGCATCCACGGTTCCCAGGGGTTCGAGCAATTCGACCAGCCCAACGTAGGACTGGCCGTTCAGTTGCATCAGTGGGACGGAGTAGTAAGCCTGCCGGGAGTAAACGGAGAGCGGAACGCCTTCGCGTGGTTGCGCCAGAACCACCGATTGCCGATACCAATGAGCAAACAGGACGCCCAAGGCCAGCAGCAGCAGACCGGCGATCGGAATTGAACGAGGACGCGATCTGCGCAACCTAGCGGCCTCCGTGATCGGCGGGTGGCGCGGCTTCCTCCAAGGAATAGATGGTCAGGCCGCTGAGCAGCTTGGGGTAGAAGTCGGTTGATTTTTGCGGGAGCACTTCGCCGCTGAAGGCGATATCCCGCACTTGTTCCATCCGTACCGGATTCATCAGAAAAGCGATATTCGCTCCTCGGGCTACTTCGTCTACCGCCTCGCGGGCTTCGCGCACATATTTCAAATGCTTCTGGTCGCGTATGTCTTCCTCGGACATGCCCAGAGTCTCCTCAAGAATGAGTTTGTGGAGTTGCACGACGTCAAGTGTTCGTTGCTGTGCGGACTGGCCATCGAGAGATGGGGATTGCTGGCTGTCTTTGGCGCGCAGCAGATAGCGAGCGGTAGCGGTAACTGCCAGTAGCGCCGTCTTATGCTTACCAGCTTCGTGCATCTGGCTAAGCGCAGCAGGGAGATCGCCAGTGCGATCCAGCTGTTCGACGTCGAAATATTTTTGAAGATCGGCGGTGAGCTTGGATTCGTCGAAGGCGTCAAGACCGAAGACCACGCGGTGGGTGGGGAGAACCACGAGACCCTTCGAATCCATGTTGACGAGCGTCATCATCACGCGCTCGTAGGGTGCGTTCTCTGATTGTCCCAACTGCTGACGCATTTCGTTGCGGTAGTTGAGAGCGGTTTCATAACGGTGATGGCCGTCTGCAATGATCAAGTTCTTGTTGGCCATGGTTTGCTGTACGCGGGCGATGGCGGCGGCGTCCGATACTTTCCACAACCGATGTATGACGCCATATTCGTCCGTTACTTCGACGTCGGGAGGACGGTTAGTTGCCAGTAGGGAGTCGACTTCCCCGGCTGGGTCGCTGTAGAGCATGAAGATCTGGCCGAAGTGGGCCTTGGTTGCACGCAGCAAGTTCAGACGGTCGGCCTTGGGCTTGCTGAGGGTTTGCTCATGCCGAAAGACAACTTTTGCGTCGTAGGGCTCGAGTTGTCCAGCGGCGATGAGCCCGCGCCGTTCAGCCTGCGCTCCGGACGGGTCGCCAGGAATGTTAAACGTCTGAGTGTAAAGGTAGATAGATAGTTCGGCATCCCGCGCTAGAACGTGCTCCTGGCGCCAGGCATTCAGAAAGGCGGAAGCGCGACTGTAGACGTTTTGCTGGTCGCCGTCGCCGGGCTCGGGCTTTCCGAGGATGATCCGCACAAGATTGTACGGGCTGGCCTTGTAGTAGCGGTCCTGAGCAGCGGGAGAGATCTTGTCGTAAGGCTGGGTTACGACGTCCCCGACCGACACTTTCGAGGAATCATACCGAAGCGCTCGGAATGGAAATATTTTTGCCATTGGAATGTGTTTTCGTCCCGTAGTTTAAGTGCAAATGAATGACTCGAAGTAAGCTTGATTGTAGCAGTTGGGTAACGTGCATCTAGGAGATGCTTAGGCTGTATGTGCATTGCAATGGGCGCGGTCGAATGTGTCTGGACTTTGACACTGATCACAAATTGCTGTGATACCATTCTGCCTACCTGAGTAGAGGACCTATGGCCCGGGGCAGCATCATGGGAGTCGAGGCGTCCAACTCGATGACCCTCCAGCCGTTCGGCACACGGACGAAACTTATTCTGTGCCCGTCGGTTTATAGCTTCCTGAGGCAAAAGAACCGCAAGATCGCTCTGCTTTCGTTAGTGGCACTGGTTCTCTGCCTTGCTGCGCCGGTGTCCTGCCAGACTGACCAGCCCGATGTGCACGTCGTCCCCCGGGAACAGAAGAAAGACGCGAAGCCGGATCCGACGGTAATGCCTCCGGGCGTTGCCGCAGAGGCCAAGGCGGCGGGGGTGTCGGTTGATCCGTCGCTCAAGACGCATACTAAGCCGATCCGCAAGGACGTGGACCTGGTGTTGGTTCCGGTAACGATTACTGACCCAATGAACCGGTTGGTGACGGGGTTGGAGAAGGAGAACTTCGCCCTGACCGACAATGGGCAGATCCAGGAGATTCGGCATTTCTCGAGCGAGGATGCGCCGGTGTCGCTGGGCGTGATTTTCGACGTTAGCGGATCGATGTCGAACAAGATCGACAAATCGCGCGAGGCGGTGGTCGAGTTCTTTCGGACGGCAAATCCGGAGGACGAGTTTTTCGTCATTACTTTTTCGGAAAAGCCGGAAGTTTTAGCCGACTTCACAACGTCGGTCGAGGACATTCAGGACAAGCTGGTATATGCGGTGCCAAAGGGCAGGACGGCGCTGCTCGACGCGATTTATCTGGGAATGAATCGCATGCGGAAGGCCAAGCACCAGAAGAAGGCACTGTTGATTATTTCGGATGGCGGCGACAACCACAGCCGGTACACCGAAGGCGAGATCAAAGCGCTGGTGAAAGAGGCCGACGTACAGATTTATGCCATAGGGCTTTACGATCGCGACTTCAAGACTGCGGAAGAGCGAGAAGGGCCACAGCTGCTGGCCGAGCTTTCAGACGTCACCGGTGGACGGACATTCACCATTGGAAATACCAACGAACTGGCTGATGTCGCCACCAAGATTGGCATTGAATTGCGAAACCAGTATGTGCTTGGGTATCGTCCGACGAACCCATCTCGTGACGGGAAATGGCGCAAGATCAAGGTGAAGCTGAATCCGCCGAAGGGACTGCCTCCGCTGCACGTGTACGCTAAGACCGGATACTATGCTCCGACGGAATAGCAAGGCCATATTACTTCCAGTTATCTTCTTTGCGTGGATGACGCACGTAATTGCGCAAGGAACACCTGCGGCTCCCCAGAACCCTCCGGCCGCCAAACCTCCGGCCGCAGTTTCCGGGCAGGCTCCCGTTGAAAAGAGCGGTGACGTATTTGTTTTCCGCAAAGAAGTGGACGAAGTGACACTCCATGCCACGGTTGTGGACGATAAGAACCACATTGTGACCGGCCTTGATCGCGGTGATTTTGCGGTTTACGAGGACGGACAGCCGCAAAAGGTCACGTCATTTCGTCACGAAGATATTCCTGTAGCGGTTGGGATTGTGATCGACAACTCGGGATCAATGCGCGACAAGCGTCCGGCGGTCAACGCAGCGGCGATCAATTTTGTAAAGTCGAGCAACCCCCAAGACAAAGTGTTCATTGTCAACTTCAATGAGGACTTCTTCCTGGATCAGGACTATACGGCGTCGATCCCGAAGTTGAAGGACGCCTTGGAGCGCATTGAAGCCAGGGGCGGTACGGCGCTGTACGACGCGGTTGTGGCTTCGTCGGACCACCTGAAGAAATCGGGCCTCCTGGAGAAGAAAGTGCTGCTGGTGGTTACGGATGGAGACGACAACGCCAGCAGGGAATCGCTAGAGCAGGCGATTCGACGGCTGCAGGAAGAAAACGGGCCGACGGTGTACACCATCGGGTTGCTGGCGGAGGAGCGCTCCAAGCGTGCCAAGCGCGCGCTGCGCGAGATGGCTGAAGAAACCGGTGGGATGGCATTCTTTCCGCAGGGACTGGCTGAAGTGGATGCGATCACGCAGCAAATTGCGCATGATATCCGCAATCAGTACACGATTGGATATCATCCTTCGAAGCCGCAATCGGAAGGCGGATTCCGCACTGTAAAAGTGGATGCGAACGCCAAGGGCTACAAGAAGCTTCAGGTGCGTACGCGCAGCGGTTACTATGCCGGACAGCAGCGAACTGCCGCGCCACCGCCTACGCCCGAACCCACCGCAAAGTGATTGCTATGGCTCTCGTTGACCGAATCCTTCGGCATCACGTAACCTTGTGAGTTCGCGTCTGGTGCCAAACAACCATGAAAACTGCCGAAATTTGCTGCCCGCGAGTAGCGGAAGAGATTACTGAACTTGTTGGCGGGACGCCTGTCTTGCATTTGCGGAAGATCGTTCCAGCAGGTTCCGCAGATGTGTATGCAAAGCTCGAATATCTGAACCCGGGGGGCAGCATTAAGGACCGTGCCGCTTTGGGGATGATCCAACGCGCCGAGAAGGACGGTAGCTTGCGTCCGGGCGCCACGATCTTCGAGGCGACTGCCGGCAACACCGGCGTGGGACTCGCATTGATCGGTTGCGGTCGCGGTTACAGCGTTGTGCTTGCAGTGCCGGAAAAGTTCTCCCAAGAGAAAGCCATGCTGATGGAGGCCCTGGGGGCGGAGGTGATCCGCACTCCGGATTCGGAAGGCATGGAAGGCGCAATTCGGTACGTCAAGGAGAGGGCCGCCAAGACTGAGAATTCCTTCGTAGCCGGACAATTTGAAAACCAAGCCAATCCCGATTTTCACTACGAAACGACCGCCCGTGAGTTTTATGAGCAATTGCAAGGGCGGGTAGATGCAGTTGTGCTTGGGGCAGGTACGGGTGGGACTTTCACCGGAGTTGCCCGGTATTTCAAGGAGCGCAATCCCAACGTGCTGGCGATCGTAGTGGAGACGCAAGGTTCAATTCTAGGTGGCGGACCCAAGGGTTCGCACGCGATTGAAGGTATTGGAGCGAGTTTCATTCCGAAGACGTTCGATCGCTCGCTTGCCGACGAAATCGTTGCGGTGAGCGATCGCGATGGGTTCGACATGGTAAAAAAGCTGGCCGCTGTCGAAGGAGTTTTGGCGGGATCGAGCGCGGGGGCGGCCGTTTTCGTGGCCATCGAAATCGCCAAGAGACTGGGACCCAGCAAGCGGGTTGCCACCATTATTCCCGATTCGGCGGAACGGTATCTTTCGAAGAACATATTTCATTTCAACGGGTAAGTAAGTATCGGCCGGTCGCAACAGGCCGACCGCTCTCGTTGATGGGCAAATACTCGAAATCATCATGAAAAAGCAGCCAGGGTTCGCTACGCGCGCTATCCACGTCGGAAATTCTCCAGATCCTTCCACAGGAGCCGTTGCTCCTCCAATATTTGCGACATCCACATACGCGCAAGAAGAACTCGGCAAGACGAAGGGGTATGACTACTCGCGCGCCGGGAATCCTACCCGCACCCGATTGGAAGAGAACCTGGCTTCGTTAGAGGGTGGCGCAGCGGCGCGCGTCTTCTCCAGCGGAATGGCGGCGGTTTCGGCCATTGCATCCCTGATGAAGACGGGCGAGCACATTGTGGCGTCGGACAACCTGTATGGGGGAGTGCCGCGGCTGTTCAATCAGGTACTTGCAAACTTCGGTCTGCAGTTTACCTACGTCAATACGGCCGACTCGCGAAATGTCGCGAAAGCAATCCGCAAGAACACGCGGTTTATTTATATCGAGACGCCAACCAATCCACTGATGGGATTGACGGACATCACCGCAGTGAGTGAAGTGGCGCATAAACGCGGTTGTCAGGTGGTAGTGGATAACACGTTCATGTCGCCGTACTTCCAGCAACCCATCGCGCTGGGTGCGGATATGGTATTGCACTCGACGACGAAGTTTTTGAACGGTCACAGCGACGGAATCGGCGGCGTACTTGTGTGCACGACGGCGGACCAGGCCGAGAAGCTGGCGTTTGTGCAGAAGGCCGTTGGAGCCATTCTTTCGCCGTTTGAATGCTGGCTGGTACTACGTGGCGTCAAAACGCTGGCGGTACGGATGAAACAGCATGACGAGAGCGGCAGGGTGATTGCCGACTTTCTCAACGGCCATCGCAAAGTGAAGAAAGTGTTTTATCCGGGATTGAAGAGTCATCCGCAATACGATTTGGCCTGCCGGCAGATGTCCGGCTTCGGGGCTCTCATAACCTTCGAGACGGGTTCACTGACCAACGCCAAGAGGTTTCTGAAGAAGGTAAGGGTATGCACACTGGGCGAGTCGCTGGGGGGAGTTGAGACTCTAATATCTCACCCTGCGACTATGACGCATGCCGCTATCGGGGCTGCGGGACGCAAGGCAATCGGGCTGACTGATGGCATGGTGCGGATCTCGGTCGGAGTCGAGGATGTCGAGGACTTGATTGCGGACCTGGAGCAGGCGCTGGCGGGGATCTAGAGGGCGTGTTCCCGTGCAGATAAAGGGAGTTGTTGCGGAGCGGGTATGCAGGTCCCTCGGCTCCGCGCCTACCGGCGCTGCGCTCGGGATGACAACACTAAGGTGACATCGGCGGGGCGTTAAAGCGCCGTTCTACCTGCCGACTCCTAAAAGATCTGGGTTACGCCTTCTTGCATCAGGCGAATTCGGTCTGCCATACCCAGCTCTTCGGCTCCACTCAGCAATCGCTGTACAGGCTCATCCACCGGTTCATATGACAGCCGAAACGTGCCGTAGTGCATGGGCACCATCCATCGCGCGCCCAAGTCACGAAAGGCCTGCAAAGCGTCCTCCGGACTCGTGTGCACATTGCGAAATGACGCCGGGTGGTAGGCGCCAATCGGCAGCAGTGCTAGCTCCGGGCGGAGCCGCGCTCCGATTTCCGCGAAACCATCGAAATATGCCGTGTCGCCTGCGTGATATACGGAATGCTTGCCAGAACGAAGTACATATCCGCCATAACCGCGATAAATGTCGCGAATGACCCGTGCGCCCCAGTGGCGTGATGGGGTGTGCGTAACCGCGACGTTACCCAATTGAAGAGTCTGCCACCATTCCAGTTCGATCACGCGAGAAAACCCTAAGTCGCCGACCAGGTCGCTCAGGTGCTTGGGAACGATGATCAGCGGTAGTCTGCCTGACTTGCGCCGGGAGAGCGCAGCAATCGCTCGAAGAGATGGGCGGTGCAGGTGGTCAAAGTGGGCGTGCGTCACAAGTACCGCATCGATCGGTGGGAGGTCGCGCAAACGAAGACCCGGCCGGCGCAGACGCTTCAGAACGAAGATCCATTTTGCAAAGTTAGGATCGATAAGCAGGTTCTGCCCGCCGATTTGCAAGAAGAAGCTGGAGTGGCCAATGAACGTGACGCCCAATTGCTCGCGGTTAGCCATCAAAGGCTTGCGCGGGGTGCCTGTGCGCGGCATGAGCGCCGAGCGGCCGACTAGCGTGCCGAACTGCCGGGCCTTTCTTCGAATGTTTTTGGAAATCATCGGTTTCTATTTGACGCTGAAATCAGGCCCGACGATGCGCGAGAACCTGCTTCTGGTGTGACGGCATTCCTTGACCTCCTGTGAGAGGTCAGCTTAAATCGAATTGGTAAGAAGGAGAGGCTAATGCGAATTGCATTTCTGGGCTTGGGCATCATGGGGCGGCCGATGGCGTCGAACCTGGTGAAAGCGGGGCATGAGGTTTCGGTCTGGAATAGGACCGCCCGGCAGCACGTGGATGGTGCTCAAACGGCAATTTCACCGGCCGACGCCGCCAAGGATGCGGACGTGGTGTGGATTTGCGTAGCCGATACAGCCGCCGTCGAGCGGGTGGTGTTTTCCGCTGACGGGATTGAGCAGGTCTTGCGCGAGGGGATGGTGATTGCTGATTCGAGCACGATTTCGCCGTCGGCCACAGTGAAGTTCGCCCAGCGAGTGGCGGAAAAAGGCGTGCAGTGGGTGGACGCGCCGGTGACGGGGTCGAAGATTGGCGCCGAAAACGGCCAACTGATTTTCATCGTAGGTGGCCCTGCGGTCACCGTGGAATCGATGGATCCCGTGTTCAAAGCAATGGGTAAGACCGTGATTCATGTTGGCGAGACAGGGAAAGGGCAGGCGGCGAAGATTTGTATGAACCTTCAGATTGCGATGATTTATGAGGGCTTCGCGGAGGGGCTCACCCTGGCGCGTAAGTTGGGAGTGGAGCCGCAGAAAATGGTCGAGTTGGTGCAGGCGTCGATGATTCGTTCGGGAGTGGTGGACTACAAAGCGCCGTTTGTACTACGGCAGGACTACTCGCCCAACTTCCCACTCAGGCTGATGCATAAAGATCTCCACTTGCTGCTCGATACGGCAAAGGAAGTTCGCGTGAAGCTACCTGCGATTGAGACGGTCGATGAGATTTACGAACTCGCAAGCGAGGAAGGTTGGGACGATCTGGATTACGCAGCTACGATTCAGCTCTTGGAGAAGTGGGCCGGGTTAGGGGCTGCGAAGAAGTAGATCACTGTTTCTTTTCGGAAACGGCAGCGCCGGACTGCGCGATCGTCAGCCGATTGTGGTCGCCAGGCTCGATGTTGTTGGTCTCCAGGCACACTTTGATTCGACGCTGCAGTTCGCGCCTCACCACATCCTGGGATCCTGGCTTGGTCTTGAGGGAGAGCAGGTAGTCGACAGAACTGCCGATTACCTTGTCGATTCCATGCACCTGTGGCTGGGAAACGATCAGGTTGCTGAAGCTGGGATCTTTCGCAAGCGTATGAGCAGTTTCTTTCAGCAGGGCAGTAACGCGGTCACTGGGGGCCGAGTAAGCGACCGAGACTTTCAAGTTGATCTGGGTCCAGTCGCGCGTGAGGTTGCTTACGACCTTGATTTCACTGCTGGGCACGGTGTGCAAAGTCCCGTCGGCATCCCGCAAAACCGTTCGCCGCAAGGTTACATTTTCAACCACACCCTGCACCCCTGCGATTCTAACGGTGTCGCCGATATCGTACTGGTTCTCGGCCAGGATGAAGAATCCGTTGATGAAGTCTTTGACAAGCGTCTGGGCGCCAAATCCAATGGCGAGGCCGGCTACTCCGGCGCTGGCCAGAAGCGGGCCCATGTTGATGCCGAGGAGCGAGAGAATCTGCATTCCCGCGATCGAAGTAATGACCAGAATGCCGACGCTGTAGGAAACGCCCGAGAGTGTTCGAAACTGCTGCGAACGTAAGGCTGACTGCTGATTGTCACGCTCTCCGAGGTTGCCTAGATGCCGTAGCGCGAGCCTGAGCAGTCGCGACAGGACAAAAGCAATTACCAGAATCGCGAAGATCTTGGGTGCCTGGTAGCGCAGAAAGTCGAATGCGTCATTGCGCCAGTCGTCGAACACGCGAAAGATGCGGTCGGGTGCAAAATGCGTTGCCAGGAGGGAAATTATTGCAGAGATATGCATTCCTGATGCGATTATAACAATGCCGAAACTTGACCTGGCTGGCATGATTCATACAGTAGATCGGGTACAAGACGACAGGAACAGGATGATGGCGCGCTGGAGGAGACTCATGTTCGTATGTTTGCGAAGGTCGGGCTGGGTAGTTGTATTGGCAGTGGGAGTAGTTTGTTGTTCGAGTGCGCTCGCGCAAAGCATGGACCCCCAAACGCCCGACGCCAGCATGTCAGGGAGCCGGCAGCAACAGGACCGTGATGACCCTTTAACAGCGCAACAAAGAAAAGCGATGGTCAAGAAGCAAAACGAAATGCGCCAGCAGGAAATCAAGAAAGACACGGATAAACTGCTAGAGCTTGCTAATGAGCTGAAGCAATATGTGGACAAGACCAACGAAAACATCATCTCGCTAGACGTTATTAAGAAAGCTGAGCAGATTGAGAAGCTGGCCCACGCAGTGAAAGATAAAATGAAAGGCCCATAGGCCGGCGCAGTACTGGAAGCAAGAAAAACGCCATCCGCGAGGGATGGCGTTTTGGTTTGAGTCGGTACGGCTGCTAGATCGTTTTTACGATTCGCATGGCGTAGAACGAACGCCACACGAACACAAACGAAATAGCGAAGAAGGCGATCGCCAAGATATGCGCGAAGGTGGTTCCGCTGGTAGCTGTCAGTTGCACCGCCAACTCGACGGCCAACAGCCCGAAGAGGGTAGTAAATTTGATGATGGGGTTCAAGGCCACGGAAGACGTGTCTTTGAAGGGATCGCCTACCGTGTCACCAACCACCGTCGCGTCGTGCAGCGGGGTGCCCTTCTGCTTCAGTTCAACCTCGACGATCTTCTTGGCGTTGTCCCAGGCTCCGCCAGCATTGGCCATAAACATCGCCTGGTACAGGCCCGAGATGGCAATCGAGATCAGGTAGCCGATGAAGAAGAACGGCTCCACGAAAGCGAATGCCAGGGTAACGAAGAAGACGGCGAGGAAGATGTTGAACATTCCCTTCTGCGCGTACTTGGTGCAGATCTCCACTACCTTCTTGCTGTCTTCAACCGAAGCTTTCTCTACGCCTTCAAGCCGGATGTTCGCCTTGATGAACTCGACCGCGCGGTAGGCGCCTGTGGTGACGGCTTGCATCGACGCACCGGTGAACCAGTAGATGACCGCGCCGCCGCTGATGAGTCCCAGCACAAACGGGGCGTGCAGCAGCGACAACTTATTCACGTTCTCCGTCAGCCCGTGGGTGAGTGCCATGATGATGGAGAAGATCATGGTGGTAGCGCCGACGACCGCCGTGCCGATCAAAACCGGCTTTGCTGTGGCCTTAAAGGTGTTTCCCGCGCCGTCGTTCTCTTCGAGCATGTGTTTTGCACGATCGAAGTTAACGTCGACGTTGAAATCCTTCTTTAGCTCAGCTGCGATATTCGGAACCTGCTCGATCAACGACAGTTCGTACACCGACTGGGCGTTGTCGGTAACTGGCCCGTAGGAGTCAACTGCGATCGTCACCGGGCCCATGCCAAGGAAGCCAAATGCCACTAAGCCGAACGCGAACACCGCAGGCGCCAGCATCAGGGGAACGCCGTCAATCGGTCCGCCCAGTCCGAGCGTGCTGACGTAGTAGCCAACGGCCATCAGTCCGACAATGGTAAAGCCGAGGTAGTAGCAGGAAAAGTTACCCGCCACCAGGCCCGACAAGATGTCGAGTGAGGCGCCGCCTTCTTCGGCGGAGGTGACAACTTCCTTGACGTGGCCCGACTTGACGGAGGTGAATACTTTCACCAGTTCGGGGATCACTGCGCCTGCGAGGGTTCCACAGGAAATAATCGTAGCCAGCTTCCACCATTGGCTGGAGTCGCCGCCGAGTTCAGGAATGATGAGCTTGGAGACGATGTAGGTGAGCACGATCGAGACGATAGATGTGAGCCATACCAGCGAGGTGAGCGGCGCTTCGTAGTTCATGTCGTTGGCATTGCCGTAGCGCGCTTTGGCTACCGCTTCATTCAGGAAGTAGGCGAAGGTGCTGGACACCAACATCATGATGCGCATAACGAAGATCCATACCAGTAACTGCACCTGGACATGGGGCTCTTTTACGGCGAGAAGAATAAAGGTAATCAGCGCGACACCCGTCACGCCGTAAGTTTCGAAACCGTCGGCACTGGGGCCGACCGAATCGCCCGCGTTGTCCCCCGTGCAGTCAGCTATGACGCCGGGGTTGCGTGCGTCGTCTTCCTTAATCTTGAAGACAATCTTCATCAAATCGGAACCGATGTCGGCAATCTTAGTGAAGATGCCGCCAGCGATACGGAGAGCAGCCGCGCCGAGAGATTCACCAATGGCGAATCCTATAAAGCACTGACCCGCGTAGTCGCCCGGGACAAATAGCAGAATGCAGAGCATGATCAGCAACTCGACGCTAATCAGCATCATGCCGATACTCATTCCAGCCTTGAGCGGTATGGCATAAATGGGATAGGGCTTGCCGGCGAGACTGGCAAAAGCAGTCCGCGAATTGGCAAACGTGTTAACCCGGATGCCAAACCAGGCGACACCGTAGCTGCCAGCAATTCCAATCAAGCTGAACAGCAGAATGATGGGCAGCGTGACCGCAATTGGCTTGCCCGGAACCGGTGCGAGCCATCCGAAATATGCCGTTATGATGACCGCAATGAAGACCCAAAGGACGAGGATGAACTTGCCTTGCGTGATCAAGTAGGTCTTGCAGGTTTCGTAGATCAACTCCGAAATTTCTCGCATTGAGCGATGAACGGGAGCGTTCTTGAGTTGCATGTAGATGGCCATGCCAAACGCAAGGCCGAACAGGCAGAACAGCAAACCGATTAGTAACAGTGTGTGACCGTCAATCCCCAGGAAGCTGACCGAGCTGAGGTCGGGTAGTTGCAGGTTCGCTTCGCCTCCGCCTTCGGAGGGTTGGGCGACGGCTGCGGCGCCAGTTAGCAAGATTACCGCCGCCAGCGACGACAGTGATCTGGTCGAGCGAAAGATAGAAGTAGTGATGTATGACAGTCGCCCTGAATTGGCGAGCCAGCGTTGCATATGAATCCTCCGACGGGCGGACGCTTAGAGTTATGACCGCCCTTTGAGTTAGCCAAACCGAATTTCTTCTCCCGCGGTCACCTGCGGTGAGACCCAAAAATGACACAGAGATCGTTCAGCAGGTGGGCGACAGGATTCTCCGGCGTTGCTGCCGATGCCAGATCTTCGTAAGTCGTCGATGGACCTGCGCTAATCCCGGAAACGCGCTTCCACTTCAAGGCAGAAGTGCTGAGGTTTGGCCGCGTCGGGTGTACTCGCACCTATCTTCCGGGTAAGTGCTCCGAGACAGACAAATGCAGCACGAAGCGAGATTTTATAGCATCAGGGGCAAAAAAGGGTCAATTACATGCGTCTCGGTGGGGATGTTTGACAGGGGCGATTGACTCGCGGGGGCACTGGTCTGCCGACGTATTCATCGCCTTTGACGCAAACGCTGGATGCCATTAAGATAAGAATCAGCGCGCGAGCGCTCAATCACTCCTCAGTAGCTCAATGGCAGAGCATCCGGCTGTTAACCGGAGGGTTGTAGGTTCGAGTCCTACCTGAGGAGCCATTCTTTTCTAAGACTTACAAACCCCTAAACACCAACTCCGCCGCAGTTGTGGTGATCTTCGGGCTCTAATTTCATCCGGCCCGAAACTCGCCCGTTGGTTCGAAGCATCATCCGGTTTGTTGCCTTCTTAGGGAAGCGGATTAATTCGCAGGCACGAAGACGATGGAGACGGGCGATACAATCCCCGAGATCTTTGAAGTCGGGCTCAGCTGGCCGGTCTGCTGGTTCACGCGGAAAATCTGAATACTGTCGGACTCCTGGTTGGCGGCGAGAAGCCACTGGCCGGTTGGGTCCATGGCAAAATTGCGTGGAGCTTTGCCTTCGCTGGGGACCCTTTGAACAAACTCGAGCGTGCCGTCTTTGGCGCTGACACGGAACACCGTGATGGTATTGGTCTGATCTCCACGATTTGACACGTACAAGAATTTGCCTTTGGAGTCGACCGCGATTTCGGCTTCGGTGTTTTCGCCGTGGAAATTCGCGGGAAGAGCCGATATCGTTTGCTTCGGAGCGAGAGTTCCCGACTTCGAATCGTAGGTAAACACCGTCACGTTGCCGGTCAGTTCGTTCGCCAGGTAAAGAAATCTCCCTGAACTTCCAAATGTTAGATGGCGCGGGCCAGAACCCGGCGGGACGCTCACGAACCCAGGGTCGTTCGGCGACATCGCGCCGTTCTTGTTGTCGAACCGGTAGACGAAGACCTTGTCGGCTCCGAGATCTGCTGCGAGGGCGAAGCCGTCATCAAGGCTCGTGACAATCGCGTGAGCATGGGGACCTTCCTGGCGGTCTTTGACGGAGCTAGATCCCGCCTGCTGCTGAAAGGCGGAATGCTCCCCGAGTTTGCCATCATTCAGAACGGGATAGACGGCAACACTGCCCCCGTCATAGTTAGCGATGAGGACATAGTGGCCTGTCTGGTCGAGCGAGATGTGGGCCGGACCGGGTCCGAGAGAAGAGACTTGGTTCAGCAGCTCCAACTTTCCTGTCCCCCGGTCAATCTTGTAGGCGCTCACGCCTCCTGTAGGTTTGCCGTTGAAATCATTCACTTCATTGACAGCGTAGAGAAACCGTCCCTGTGGGTCGGCTGCAAGGAATGAGGGGTTGGGCGATTCGGCGGCCAGACCTAAGGGTGTGGCGTTTCCTGTGTCAGGGTCAAAACGATAGGAGTAAATGCCCAGGCTGCCTTTGCCGGTGTAGGTACCGACAAACATCAGGTACTTGGAATCGGCCGCAAATGCCGACACCGCTGTCGCGAAAGACAGCACAAGCAACAACTTGGAAATGAGATTGTGGAGACCCGACGAGGGCTTAAAGTGCCGCATCATTGCTCCTGAGTGGCCAATTGCTACTGCAGAGATTCGATGCATCAAATCGCTCCATAGTACGGACGGACCAGCTTACTATGGAGGCGCGGAAAAGGTGCAAGACCTAGGCCGGGCCGCGCCCGTAGTAGTGCGGCACTGGGGCAGGCCGGTTTGCAGAGACCACTGGCTGGCATGTGCCCGGGGAAAATGGGACAATTGCAACTCGCCTTGCAGTTTGGGCAGCTTTTCAGTCGAGATTCACAGAGCCAAGATATGGTTGGCGCGTATTTTGGAGTCTCGGTTCGGGTGTTTCGGCCCCTCCAGATTTACAGGAATTCGTAACGGACGGTTTTCGTCGCACTGAGGATATCGAAAGCGAATCCAAGCATGTAAGGGGAACACCGCAAGCCGGCTAATTATCGTGAGGCTGGTGGCCCACAATTGAGATATTTTCGACTAGAAGGTGAACCGATGAATGCAACTAAAGCACTCCATGATCTTGGCCAGAGCCTCTGGCTCGATAACATCACTCGCGACATTCTCGATGACGGCACGCTGCAGCGCTACATCAGCGAGCTTTCGGTAA
>Ga0302165_10000346_pt1 | contig 17393 bp, 14 predicted proteins | sample I_Fen_E3_2_FD_193499 | JGI IMG/M metagenome (GOLD analysis project Ga0302165, IMG submission 193499) | Peat permafrost microbial communities from Stordalen Mire near Abisko, Sweden - I_Fen_E3_2 | ecosystem: Environmental > Terrestrial > Soil > Wetlands > Permafrost | place: Sweden: Abisko...
TATTTTGGTGAAAATCGTGAAATGAAGGGTTATGTACCATTTATTTTTGAAAATTTGGACGAAGGTAAATTCGTAGAGGCTTCTGAAAAATTTAGTTTTCCATATGGATTTAAGCATGGTAATATCATTCGGATTTCATTGGAAGAATATAATAGAATAAAAAATTGTTATGATAATAATGATTTATAAAGAGTTTTAATGCATTCTTGACACTTATGTTTTTTTGAAAGAAGGTAATAATATGAATGTAACGATAAATAAGTTGGTTGAGTGCATTAATGCAAAAGAGTGGAAAAAATATTACTTTGAAGAAAGCAAAAATGAAATCGTTTCGTGGATGACATTTATAACAACGGAAAATGATTTGAAATCACTTACAGGTGGAGAAATCGTAGCTATTCAGACAGATATTTATAATATTGAGAATCTAAAAGTATTATTAAACCAGTGTATAGATTATCATGCTTCAGGATTGCTACTATATCAGAGTTCGAAGTTATCTATTGAGGATAGGAAAAGTTTATATCAATTTCTTGAAAAAAGTGATTTTTTTGCTATGTTGGTTTCATCTGATGTGAATCTATTAAATACTGAAAAAAAAGTTAATGAATATATATTACGTATGAAAAATGTTGAAATTGTAGAGGAATCTTTTATTGGTGAATTTCTTTTCAAAGCAAAACGCAATGAAATGCTTTCAGGTGTTGAACATATTGAAAGTTTTGGACTTGATCCGCTAGGAAGCTATCAGATAGCTGTTGTAATGGTAAAGGTCAATCGTAATGATAGGGATAAAAGCAAGAAAGAACAGTATATTTACCAGATATTAGTGAATAGATTGAAGGATGAAAAGTCGCATGTTTATGCCATGCATTTTGGCAAGATGATGGTGATCATGATAGATGCGAAAGAAGAAGATTTTCGTGGAAACAGTAATTATGAAATGCTTTGTAAGCACTGCGAAAATGTTAGAAAACAATTTTCAGACATTGAATTGCGAGCTACAATTGGTAGGATATACAGTCCAATTACAAATATTAGAAATAGTTTTGATGAAGCATTATTCGCATTGAACATGTTTAAAATTTTCAGTAAAGATGGACAGTCAGTCATAAATTACTACAATGTTGGATTCTATCAGATTTTAAGAATTTTGCATAATACAGAGGAATTTCTAAAGTATTATACAGAAAGAATTGGACGGGTAGAGGAATATGATAAAGAAAATGGAACTGAATTGACAAATTCAATTTGGGTATTTTTGGAGAATGACTGTAATCTGAATAAAACAGCGGAAGTTTTATTTGTTCATATTAATACACTTCGATATCGTTTTGGAAAAATGGAGGAATTGACCAAGATGAGTATGAAGAGCAATACTGATTTGACAGATTTTTATATCTGCTATTATATAAAAAAATATCTTGGTATGAAAAATTCTGAAGAATTTTCCATATAAAAAAATGGCTGTCATGCTAAATACGACAGTCACTTTTTTTGTATTTATTTTGGTTACTAAAAACTGATGGTGTTGGATTAGATTTTGATAGCTGATCAGTAAATATTAAATTGCAAATTCATCAATTTCACCGGTACGAACGCGTACTGCGTGGTCAATGGTAGATGTGAATATCTTACCATCACCAATATTCTTGGTGTTCAATACTTTTAATGCTGTGTCAATTACTTCTTGTACAGGAACAGAACAGACCACTATATTTACTTCTATTTTTGGAATAAGCACAGTATGTTTTGTTACACCTTCTACAATTTTTATCAGACCATGTTGTTTGCCACAACCATTTACATTTGTTACGGTCATCCCGGTAATACCAATTGCAACTAATGCTTTTCTTAAGTCATTAAATTTTTCTTTTCTCGTTATAATTGTTATTTTTGTCATTGGGTTTAAGGAATTTTCCATTTTTGAAGCCTCCTGGATTTCATTTTTTGTTTCTAAGTTAATTGATTCTCCAGTTCTGACCGTAATGATCTGACCTGAGATATTTTCGACAAATATTTTACCATCACCTATAATTCCAGTCTGTAATTCTGGAAGAATCGCATCGATAATCTTTTGTGGAGAAAGTGAGGTGATATTAAGTTCGACCATAACCTTTGGAATTAGCATAATAGTCATTTTCCCATCCTCATCTTCATATTCAATTTGTCCTTTTTGCTGTCCATTACCTTCAACTTCTGTTACAGTCATGCCATCTATGCCGAGATCTAATAAACAGGATTGTAAGTTGGTCAATTTTTCTCGACGTGTAATGATTGTTATCTTTGAATAATTCGTAGTCATATAGCTCCTCCTTGTGTTATTTGGAATATGGTTATATTTAAAAATACCAAATTATGCAGTTTGTTACAAGGCTTTGGTTCCAATCAATATATTTTTGTTCGATCAGACAAAGGAACTGAATTTCAATTGTATGATTCTACAAGGCAGTTATAAAGCATTTAAAAATTCATTGAATAGAACGTCATTTGTACAATTGTACAAATGTTTTTGGTTTAATTTGTATTCTGTGCTATATACAGTTTAAATTTATTTTGCTAGAATTAACCTAACAAAGAGACTGAGTCGAACTTAGGAAAGTTGGATTAATATTTTGTTTTAAAGTGAATTCTAGATTATTAATAGTATTTCAACAAAGATGTTGGTGATTATATATAAAATCATTAATGTCTTTATTTTATTGGAAAGGAGTAACATAATGGATAATTCATATATGGTTGAGATGAAGAATATAACAAAGATTTTTTCAAAAGTCATCGCAAATGATAATGTTAGTCTGGCAGTAGGAAAAGGCGAAATTCATGCATTACTAGGTGAGAATGGGGCTGGAAAATCAACGTTAATGAATATGTTATACGGATTATATTCAAAAGATTCCGGAAGTATTTACTGGAATGGGCAAGAAGTGAAAATTAATACATCGGCTGAGGCAATAAGTTTAGGAATTGGTATGATTCACCAACATTTTCAATTAGTAGAAAAATTTACTGTACTTGAAAATGTAATCTTAGGAATGCGTGAAGGAAAATGGATTGAAATTCCAAAAGCAAAAGCAACAAAGAAAATTATGAATTTATCTGATATGTACGGTTTAAATATTAAGCCAAATGAGTTGGTGGAAAATCTAACTGTAGGTGAACAGCAGAGGGTCGAAATTGTAAAAGCATTATATCGTAATTCTAATTTACTGATTATGGACGAGCCTACTGCTGTTTTAACACCGCAGGAGGTTAGAAAATTATTTGATGTCTTGAATAAATTAAGAGCGGAAGGTAAATCAATTATTTTTATTAGCCACAAGTTGCCTGAAGTATTAGAAATTTGCGACAAGATCTCTATAATGCGTGATGGTAAGATGATCACAACGATTGATAATGAAAAGAGCCTTGATGCAAGGCAATTAGCATCTTATATGGTTGGACGTGAAATCAATCTGGATGTTGTTAAAAGTGAATGTAAACTGGGAGAAGTCGTATTGAAACTTAGTAATGTATGTGCGGCTTCAGAAAAAAACTCCTGTGGAATTAATGACTTTTCACTGGAGTTGCATAGAGGTGAAATAGTTGGTCTAGCAGGAGTTGATGGTAATGGACAAACAGATTTGTCTGAATTAATTATGGGACTTCGAAAATTGACAAGCGGAAAAATAGAGTTTCTTGGAGAAGAAGTCAGTAACATTGGAACTAAGGCAATGCGTGAATTATCAATTGGATACATTCCCGCTGATAGACTTCATGCGGCTATGGTGCTTGATTTTTCACTCAAAATGAATATGGCTTTGAATAAACCAGATAAAGCCCCATTTGGAAGTAAGTGGAGAATTAATAAGAAAGCTACTGGAATTTATACAAAAGAGAAAATGGAACAATTCAATGTAGTGGCATCTAGTGAAGATGAATTTGGGAAAAATTTAAGCGGTGGTAATCAACAGAAATTGGTACTTGCCAGAGAGGTTGGAGAAAAGGTGGATTTAATCATAGCAGTTTATCCAACAAGAGGGTTGGATATTGATGCTACGCATTTTGTCTTTGATACGATGCTAAGGGCAAGAGATAATGGAAGTGCTGTATTGTATATATCAACGGAATTGGAAGAGATTTTACAAATCAGCGATAGAATTGGAGTGTTATACGAAGGCCAGCTAAATGGCATTATGCCAGGTGATGGAGCAGAGGCAACGACAATAGGCCTTTTGATGGCAGGTCAGAAAGAGGAGGAAGGTATGCATGCAAAAATATAAATTTTCTAGACAAGCGATCATATTAAAAATTCTCAAATTTAGTCCAGTTATTGGTGCATTTCTAGGCTTGGTGGTTGCTGCTTTGTTTTTAATGCTTTGGAAAATCAATCCGATTGAATTTTTTACGGAATTGATAAAAGGTGCTATAGGAAGTAAAACAGCAATTGGAAGTACATTAAATCGTGCGACTCCATACATGATTGTGGGTGCGGCTACTGCAATTGCATATAAGGCAGGGGCGCAGAATATGGGTCAAGAAGGCCAGGTATTCATGGGCGGACTTGGAGCTGGTATGGTAGCAGTTCTTCTTCCACATATCCCATCTCCATTTGCTTTAGCATTTGCATTAATTGGTTCCATGGTATTTGGTGCTTTATTTGCGGGTATTGCAGTCCTTTTTAGACTGGTAAAAGGAGTCAATGAAATTCTTTCTACATTGATTTTAAACTATATAGGAACTTTAATCGTTTCGGCATTAATTATTGGACCATTGAAATCATCAACTAGCTCCAGTTATCCACATACGGATAGTTTTGGAAAACAGTTCCTCTTAATACAGTGGAAAAGTTTTGGATATCTACATGCAGGTATTTTTATTGCATTACTAGTTGTTGCTGGCGCAAGTTATTTCCTATGGATTCATCCAGCAGGACTTCGTTTGCGGATGGCAGGATCTTCTCCACTTGCCTGTAGAACAGCAGGAGGAAATCCTAAGAAAATCTTTGTAAGAGCAATGCTTGCGTGTGGCGCATTAAGTGGTCTTGCTGGTGGTATCGAATTATTAGGGAAATACAATAACCTACGAAGTGGGTATGCAACTAGTCTTGGATGGGATGCATTAATTGTAGCGTTATTAGCAGGATTAAATCCGAATGGAGTTATTCCGGCAGCTGTTTTCTTTGGAGCTCTTTATACTGGTATTAATTCAATGCAAAGAACACTTGGGGTTCCAAGCGCCCTGTTAAGTCTGATTAAAGGCTGCATTATGGTATTCATCATATCAGGTACTGCGTTACAGCAGTATATGAAAGTAAAACCTAAAATGGTGAAAAAGGAGGTAGCAATTAATGAATGAGTTAGTATTATATTTAAGTTCTGCAATTCGATTATCAATTCCAATACTTTTAGCAGCAATTGGCGTGTGTTTCTCTGAAAAAGCGGGAGTCTACTGCATGAACGCAGATTCTAGCATGCTTAGTTCTTGTTTCATAAGTATAGTGGTAACTTTGGCAACAGGAAATCCATGGTTAGGATGCATAGTGGGCATACTAGTAGGCGGACTGTGCGCAGCATTATTTTCTATCTTTGCTGTTAAGTTGGGTGCGAATCAGTGTCTTGTAGGATTGGCATTTAATTTTATGGTAATTGGATTAACCAGTTCCTTGCTAAGACTATTTTGGAATACTAATGGTATACCACATATAGCGGGACTAGATGAAGTTGCAATCCCCGGGTTAAGTACAATTCCAATCATTGGACCGATTTTCTTTAATCAGCCTATTCTTACTTATGTTGTATATTTTATCGTACCAATTAGTTGGTATGTGATGTTTAAAACCACATGGGGTTTGAAAATCAGATCAGTTGGAGAAAATCCAAGATGTGCTGATACGTTAGGAATAAATGTTATTAAAACAAGAATCGTTTCTGTTATTGTAGGCGGGTTATTCTGCGGATTTGGAGGAGCGGTACTGTCAATTCAACAAGTGCAAACCTTTACAGAGGAAATGTCTGGTGCTCGTGGCTGGATGGGAATCATTGCAGCATATTTTGGCGGTTGGAGTCCAATTGGAGCAGCCGGTGCATCATTTATATTTGGATTGGCTGAAGCATTAGAAAAACGTATTCAATTACTGGATTTTATCAATTTATCCTCTTATGTCATTCAGATGTTCCCATATATTGCAGCGCTAATTGTTATTTTGTTAACAGGAAGTTCAAGAAGACATCCTGCAGCAATGGCTAAATTTTATGAGAAACAATAATAAAGTATATAACCTATTATTAAAATGAAAAAATCGAAAATCAAAGGAGAAAAAATATTATGAAAAAATTATTATTATATTTACTATGTGTGTGTGTGTTAGGTACGACGCTTATCGGTTGTGGTAGTTCAAAGAAAAATGATGCAAACGGCGAGACGGGTAGCTCAACTCCCAAAATCGCATTATTACTTCCTGGTAGTGCAAATGATGGAAGTTTTAATCAAAAAGGATATAATGCATTGCTTCATTTAAAAGATTTAGGATATGAAGTTACTTATTCTGAAAAAGTTAGTGCAGCTGATCAATTACAGTCATTACGTGAATATGCAGGAATGGGCTATAACATAATTATTGGATGGGGTTCTCAGTTTGATGATGATATGTTAATTGTTGCTGATGAATTTCCAGATATCCAGTTTGTTGTTGGCTCTGGTACTGTAGGAAATGATAAAAACTGTACATCCATTTATGTATCCGGTGCGCATCTAGGATATGGTTATGGATATCTAGCTGCAAGTGTAACAAAAACAAATAAAGTTGCATTCATTGGAGCTAATCAGGGAAATCAAGCTTATACAGATGAAGTTTGTGGGTTTATTCAAGGCGCTAAAGCAGCAAATGCAAAGGTTGAAGTAACAATCTTATATGTGGCTAGTTATTCTGATGTTGCTGAAGCAGAAGAAACTACAAAACTCTGTGTTCAAAAGGGATGTGATGTAATATTTGGTGATATTTCTGAAGGATATAGCGGCGTATTAAATGTTGTAAAAGAGAATAATTTATATACATTTGGACGTAATGCTGCGAATGTAGCTGATTATCCAACTGGAATTATTGCATATATTGAAAATAATTGGTCAACTAAGTTGGAAGATGTTGTTAACCATTATAAAAGTAGCGGAATGTTAACAGGTGTTACAGAAGTTGGATTTGGTACAGTTGTATCAGGTTGGGTATATAAATATGACGATCAGAATTCTATGAATCCTAAATTGATTACAGCAGATATTGCACAAAAATTTCAAACACAGGTTGTAGATAAATTTACGAAGGAAGGTTATAAACATAACTTTACGGCAGCTAACGCAAACCCAGGAGTCTATTAAAAATTACTGAGATAGGATGGAAGATGTCTGCAGCGTTTGTGCTTCAGACATCTTTTAAAAGGAAAGAAAAGATGGATAAACTTAAGAACAAAGTAGTGATTATAACTGGCGGAACATCGGGAATAGGGTCTGTAACAGCAGAACGTTTTGCGTCAGAAGGCGCAATCAGTTGTATTTTAGGAAGAAATCAGAAAAAAGCAAAAAAAATTGTTGAAAAAATCCGACAGATGGGAAATCAGGCATACTTTTTTACATGTGATATTACTTTAGAGGAAGAAATTCAAAAGACAGTTAAGGAAATATATGAACAGTTTGGAAAAATTGATGTTTTATATAATTCGGCAGGAATCAGCCCAGCAGGAGATGTGGTAACAACATCATTTCAGGACTTTAAAAATGTTATGGAGACAGACTTATATAGCATATTTTTGACAAGCCATATTGTAATCCCTTATATGGAAAAAGAAAATGGTGGATCTATTATAAATATTGCAGGAACATATGGAGTTCGTCCGGTACCGAATAAAGTCGGTTATGCTTGTGCGAAAGCAGGTGCACTTAGCATTACAAGAAGTGTGGCAATTGATTTTGCAAGAAAAAATATTAGATGTAATTCCATTAGTCCCGGTTTTGTAGAAACACCATTAAATGATGGATTTGATGGTGAAAGAAGAGACAACTTTCTTGAAAAATATCAACCAGCAGATTTCATTATTCAATCTGAAGATATTGCAAATGCAGCTGTATTTTTGGCCTCAGAGGAAAGTCGTGGAATTACTGGACAAAATATTGTTGTAGATGGTGGCTCAGAAGCCTGTCTGTATTATCTACACAAAAAGGATTAGGGTGGATTAAAATGATTAGTGGAAAACGGCTTATGAATCGATTGGAAGAAATTTATGCATGTGGAGAAAAGAAAGATAATACACATACACGAATTGCATTTTCTGAAGAAGATATTAAGGGTAGAGAATTATTTAGCAAGTACTTGAAGGAGCTCGGATATAAGCCTTATTTGGATGAAGCCGGAAATTTGATTGCAAGGCTAGATGGTTTGCGCAATGATTTACCTCCAATTATAATGGGATCCCATCTGGATACTGTTCCAGATGGTGGAAAATATGACGGGGTATATGGATGTGTAGGAGCCTTAGAGGTAGCTGAAGCCCTAGTGGAAGATGGAAATAAGTTAGACCATCCGATTGAAATTATTGTTTTTTCTGATGAGGAAGGAATTTGTTTTGGCAAGGGATTGCTAGGAAGTAATGCCATGAGTGGTTTGCCAATGGAGGGATTTTCTGAAAAGGATCTTAGCATAGATGGTAAGGTCAGAAAAGATGTATTTGGAAATTACGGATTTTGCGTTGATACAATGACAAAAGCTGCAAGAGAAAGAAGTGCTGTTCACTGTTTTATTGAAATGCATGTAGAACAGGGAAGAATTTTGGATAAAGCGAATAAAAGTATTGGTGTTGTAACGGCGATTGCAGGGGTAAAACGTTATGAAGTAACGGTTGTTGGAGAAACAAACCATTCTGGATCTACGATGATGAGTGACAGGAAAGATGCATTGGTTGCAGCAGCCGATTTTATTAGTAACGTGCCAAAGATTGTAAATCAGTATGGCAGTATGTTTGGAGTGGGAACAGTTGGTAAAATCAATGTAACACCAGGATCAATGAATGTCATTCCCGGCACCTGCCAGTTTAGCTTGGAAATTCGAGAGCAAACAAAGGAAAAATTGGATTTGCTGGAAAAGCAGCTTTTTGAATATTTAAAGAAAGCATGTTATGAGACGAAACTGGACTACAAAGTGAAAACAGTTGCAGATTATGAACCAGCTCCAATGGATGAAAGAGTGATTCAAAGCTTACAAAACATATGTGAGAATGAAAAAATTGAATATCAAAAATTACCAAGTGGTGCATTTCATGATGCAATGTTTATGTCAAGGACATTTCCAACAGGGATGATTTTTGTACCAAGTGTCAAAGGAATTAGTCATGCACCAGGGGAATATACCAAGCTAGAAGATCTAGAAAATGGTTGTAACTTGTTGTTCAAGTTGGTTCAGGTTTTAGATAAAATAAATTTTGATTGATAGGTGATGAATTATGAAAGATATGATTTATGCTCCAGCGTATTTCTGGGATGGTATTTCTGATATAGCACAAAAGCAGATGGCAGTTGTTGTAAGTAAAGAAAAAATCCAATTTGTAGGTACTATATTAGAGGTACAAAAACAATATCCAGATATTCAAATTGGTTATTATGATAATTGGCTAATGATACCGTCTTTTACCGATGCACATGATCATGGAAGGGCAGTGTCTCCAGTTGGCTATTCGGTTTCAGACAGATGCCTGGAAATGTGGCTACAGGATTTAGGAAAAATTCCAGCCGTACCACATTATCTAGCAACATATTATGACGGATTAAATTTGGCTGCTTCTGGAGTTACTACAGTTTTACATAGTCATAATCCGAATAAATGGAGCAATCTGCAAGAGGAATTGGTGGATGCAGCAAGAGGTTATAATGAAGCCGGAATTAGGTGTATTATTTGTCCTCCATATATCGACCAGAATAAAGGCGTATATGATAAAAGGCAAGAATTTATTGCGTCATTACCAAAGACCATAGGAGAAAAATTTTCCAGTGGAATTCATGATCAGATTTTTACTTTGGATGAATATTTTAAAATGATTGCACAATTAAGAAAAACACTGCAGCTTCAGATTGAAAAAGAGATGGTAGAAATACAACTTCATCCAAATGGTGGACAGTGGTGCTCCGATACTGCTTTGCTTGCCATGAAAGAATATGCAATCACCAATGATATGCGCATTCATATGCATTTGTTGGAAACGAAATATCAGTATATATATGCACAGAGAAAATGGGGATGCAGTTTTATCCAGCATTATAAAGAAATAGGATTTCTTGGTCCATGGGTCTCCTTTGCACATACTGTTTGGCTGACAAAAGAAGATATCAAAATATTGGCAGAAAGTGGAGCAATGATTGTTACGAATCCATCTTCGAACCTTCGATTAAAAAGCGGTACCGCTCCTCTAAAATCGATGGTAGAAGCAGGAGTGATTGTAGGACTAGGTTTGGATGGATGTTCTTTTGATGATGATCAAGATTATCTTCGAGAGATTCGTGTTGCATGGTTTAATATGGAAGTAACTGGCGTCGATGGTGGAATTGACAAAATGATTCCATTAAAAATGGCAACGGTAAATGGAGCAAAGATTTCTGGAGAAAAGTTATCTTCAGGAGTTATAAAAAAAGGTGTTAAGGCAGACTTTGTCTGCATCAATATAAGTCAACTTAGAAAACCATATGCAGATATAGAGGCAGATATTTTAGAATTATTAGTGCAAAGAGGCACAAAAAAATCAGTCGAGAATGTATTTGTAAATGGAGAAGTGGTCTACTCTTTACAGGAAGAAAGTTGCCGCATAAAGATGAGCAATGCAGAACAGAAGTTAACAGATGCTATAGTACAGCTTAGACAAACCAGTCATGGATTGCCAGATAAGCAAGAATTGATTATGGCAGTTCATGATTTTTATAAAAGTTGGGAGGAAGAAATTTGAAAATAGTAGTAATAGCGCCAATTAAAGGATCTAAACATAAAGAAAACAACGATGATGCAAGAGATAGTGTCAATAAACAGTATCAGCAGAAAAAATGTTGTACAGATCTTCCGGTAGAGTTTGAATTTGTATTTATTGATGAAGGCCCAAAGTTAGTATTAAATTCCTATGATCAGACATATGCGGCACCTGGTGTTGTTAAAAAGGCTGTTCAAGCAGAGAAAGATGGGGCTGATGCAATTATTATCAACTGTACTGCAGACACCGCACTTTTTGCTTGTAGAGAGGCGGTATCAATACCTGTTATCGGACCTACGGAAAGTACATTTTTATTTTCAACACAATTTACAGATAGAATTAGTGTACTGACATTTTCAGACCGCATTAATGGTAGATTTTATCGAATAGCAAAAGAACTTGGAATGTATGAACGACTTACTTGCTCGAAAACAGTAGCGCTTCCATTAAATAGTAATAAAGGAGCAGAAGATGTTGCAGAAGCGCTATTTAAAGCGATATGTGATATCAATAAGGATACACTTTGTGATGGATTTATGCTAGGATGCAGTGATTTTGAAGGTATGGGATATATGCTTGGTTGTCCAGGAGTCATTGGTGTCGAGGAAAGTCTGCTCAAAAAACTAAAAGATGCTGATATGGAAATTGTATTGTATAAACCATTTGAGGTAGCGGTTTATCAAGCGTATATCGCTGCACTGATGAATATGAAAAATGGTTCGAAAAGCTATCCAACACCAACAGTATTTTTTTAAAAATAGAAAGGAAGAAAAATTATGAGTGAAAATAAGTACGATTTATTAATTAAAAATGCTTCTATTGTAAGTCCAAATGGCATTAGAAGTGGGTATCTTGCAATTAAAAATGGAAGAATTGTTGCAGAGGGATTAGATGCGAAAGATTTAACTGCAGATAGAATTGTCGATGCAACTGGAAAATATGTATTACCAGGAGGAATCGATGATCATGTACATTTTCGTGATCCAGGTGATGACCTAACTTATAAGGAAGATGCAACAACAGGCTCTATGGCAGCAGCAGCAGGAGGTATTACAACTGTATTTGATATGCCTAACGTTCATCCATCTTGCTTAAATGTAGAAAACTTTCTCTTTAAAAAGAAAGTCTATGAAGAAAAATGTCTCGTAAATTACGGTTTATATGCATTCTTAGTTAATAACGAGGATCAAATTGATGGATTAATGGATGAAGGTGTTTGTGGATTCAAATGGGATATGGGGACACCTAATGGAGTGTTACCTAATAATCACCGTATGCCAACAAATGATGAAGCAGCAGCAATTTTTGAAAAGATAGCAGCTAGGGATTATGTTGTAACGGTTCATGCAGAAGATATGGAGTTGGTTAAATATTACACAGACATTATGAAAGCTTCCGGAAAAGATAGCAAAGATTTTCTTGCACATGAACAAGCAAGACCAGATATCGTCGAGCTTTCTGCTATTTCACGTACATTAGTATTATCTGATTTATCAGGATGTCGCGTTAATATCACACATCTTTCTTCTAAGAGAGGTCTGGAATTAATTAAGGCTGCTAAAGCAAAGGGAATGAAGGTTACATGTGACGTTGGACCAAGTTGGTATACGTTTAGTACGGAAGATTATGCAACATATGGTGGAGGAATTCGTGTGGTTCCTGCAATTCGATATCCCCAAGATCGTGATGCTCTTTGGACTGGGTTAGTAAATGGCGATATTGATATGGTTGGTACTGATCACGCGCCTCATTCCTATGAGGAAAAGTTTGGAAAATCATGGTGGGATACACTTCCAGGGACTATCGGTGTACAAACAAGTCTTCCATTAATACTTGACCGAGTAAGTAAAGGCGATATCACTTTAGAAAGAGTGGTGGAATGTATGTCTGAAAAGCCAGCAAAAGTATGGGGATTATATCCTAGAAAAGGATGCTTGGAAATTGGATCTGATGCAGATATCACAATTGTAGATATGAATTTAGAATGGACCGTAACACATGAAGAAATGCATAGTAAGACAAAATATACACCATTTAACGGATTTTCTCTAAAGGGAAAACCGGTTATGACAATTGTTATGGGACAAATCGCAATGGAAGATGGAAAAATCGTAGGCAAACCAGGAGTAGGTAAATTGGTGAATCCTAAGCAGCAGTGGTAACAGTATGAAAGATTTTTAATCTTTCATACTCAAGATTTGTGCCAATGGCACAAACGTGAAATTGTGTATTGGAAAATTAAGCAGTAGAAATAAATAGAATAAAAAAAGCACAGAAAAGAGGAAAATTATGAAAATTATTGATCATCACAATCATTTATGGGTAGGGTATTCAACAGATGGATTTTTGGATGAATGCATGAGTGAAAAAAGAATTTTAGAAGATATGGATGAAGCCGGGATAGATATGGCTGGTGTTTGTACTGTGGCTCAGTCAATGAATAATGATTATGTATTAGAATGTATCAAAAGACATCCGGACCGTTTATTTGGCTTCTGTATGATAGATCCGAAGGACCCAAAAGCGGTGGATACCTTGAAATTTTATTTAGATAATGGAATGAAGGGACTAAAACTACATCCTCGTCTTCATGGCTATCTTCTCGGTAACCACACACTTGTTGATCCATTGATGGAAGTTTGTCGTGAATATAAAGTACCTGTATTTAGTCATGGTGGTTCGGAGGAAATGAATCATGCATTCTATTTTGAAGAAATAGCAAAAACATTTCCAGATGTAACGGTTATTATGGGGCATATGTGTACACCAAACTACTGTACAGATGCTAAAATGATTGCGGCTAGGAATCCTAATATTTATTTGGATACTTCTGCAGCTGAGTATATAAGTTGTAAGACAGCAGTAAAACAAATTGGACCAGAAAGAATTTTGATGGGATCAGACTGGCCTGGAAGCCATTTTGCTTTATCAATTTTAAAGACGCAATTATCTGCGCAAGGAGATGAAAAAGCTTTTGAAATGATGGCTGGCGGAAATATTGCCAAATTATTAAACTTAAAAATATAACAAGTAACAAAAATTGAGATGCGTGAGAAAGATGCGTAAGAATGGAGAAAAGTATGAATGAGCCAGAAGTAAATGCAAATATGAGATTACAGGAAAGTAATCATTTAAGTACTTCAAGAACAGAATTTGTTCCTAACCTTTATGCAATAGTTCCAAAAGCTTTTTTGGTTCCTAGTCCACTTCCTGAGTGGAAAGACACAAAGTGTTATTTCCTTGCGACACCATCTATGGGTGCAAAGTTTTTGGAATGTAGGTTGAAGGTATTTAAGGATGGAGGAACCAAAGAGGCTATAATTTCTCCTTATGAAAGCTTCATGTATGTAATTGATGGTCAGGTCGAAGTCAAAATTAGCGGAAAGAATTATAGTTTAGAAAAAGAAGGATTTTTCTGGATTCCACCAATGACAGATTTTACATTAGTAAATAGCCGATGTGAAGAGTCAAATGTATTATGGATTAGGAAAAAATATATTCCAACAAAATTTTATCCAATGCCTGAACCTGTTATTTCTAGTATTCTGGATTTACCAGTAAAAAAGACTTCAGCAGAAAAGGTGCAAATGTGCCTCCCCGAGGATGATTTAAGATATGACATGGCTTGCAATATTATGGCGTTTGATCCAGGTGTAACATTTCCTTGTACAGAAATGCATGTTTTTGAACATGGCGAATATGTCTTAAATGGACGTGCAGATATTGTCTTAAATGGAACGCATCATGAGATAATGGAAGAGGATTTTATCTACATTAATGCATTTACACCACATTATGTCACAACGTATGGTCCTGGTGAAATGAGATATTTATTATTCAAAGATTTAAGTAGAGATTATTCGTTAGATTAATGGTATCGCGTTATTTTCTATTTCCATATATGCACGTTGTAGAAATATACAAATGTTACGTCTATATTTTGTAGTTTAGCATATTTACAGTAAATCTTAATTTTGGTAGAATACACAACAACAGTAGAGCTTGACTTTGATATATTTGTTTTAGTAAAGTATATTATCTAAGGAGGACTGTATATGGATTATATACAATTTATTAGTAAATATATAGAAGATAACAAATCTGAATTCATTCATGTCAGCGATAAAATTTGGGAATACGCAGAACCTCGATTTTGTGAACATCAGTCTTCCAGTTTACAAATGGATTATATGAAAAAAAGAGGATTTCGGATAAAATCAAATTTGGCTGGTGAAGAAACTGCATTTATTGCAGAATTTGGATCAGGTAAGCCAGTAATCGCATTCCTTGGAGAATTTGATTCTTTATCAGGGCTTTCACAAGTAGCTGACAGTACAAAACAATGTCCTATTATATTAAATGGTGAAGGACATGGATGTGGACACAATCTTTTGGGTACAGCATCGCTTGCAGCAACAGTTGCTTTAAAAGAATACATGTTGGAAAATAATATACCAGGTTCAATTAGATATTATGGGTGTCCAGCAGAAGAGAATGCAGGTGGAAAAGCTTATCTGGTTAGAGATGGTTATTTTGATGATTGTGATATAGCACTTACTTGGCATCCTAGTTATATAAATAAAGTGGCTAATAATGGTTCATTATCGAATTTTAGAGTATTTTTCACATTTCATGGTATTTCAGCTCATGCAGCAGGCGCCCCACATTTAGGAAGATCGGCACTGGACGCAGTAGAATTGATGAATGTTGGTGTGAATTATATGCGAGAACATATGATTGATGAGGCAAGAGTACATTATGCAATAACAAATTCAGGAGGGACGGCTCCAAATGTTGTTCAATCCGAGGCACAGGTGTTATATGCGATCCGAGCGCCGAAAGTACATCAAGTAAAAGAATTATATGATAGAGTATGTAAAATCGCTCAGGGAGCAGCATTAATGACAGAAACAACGGTAGAGATTAAACAGGTTGCCGCGTATTCAGATTATATTGCAAATCCTGTAGTTTCTGAGCAACTTGAAAAGCATTTAAATAGTATGTGCCCAATCGATTATACAAAAGAAGAATTGAACTATGCACAAAAATTTAAAGAAGTTATAACAGACTTAGATAAAAATAGTTTAAAACCTATTATTATAAATGAATTTGGTAAAGAACTTGGAGAAATAATGTATCAATTGCCAATATTAACGGCAGTTGCAGAAAATGATAAAATCTCCAGTGGAAAAGGTTCTACAGATGTAGGCGATGTGAGTTGGGTTGTGCCTACAGGACAAATAAATGTTACATGTTGGGCAGCTGGAACAGCTGGACATTCATGGCAAGCGGTTGCCCAGGGAAAATCATCAATCGCCCATAAAGGATTGTTAACAGCGGCAAAAATAATGGCTATGGCAGGATTTGATTTTTTGATTGATCCAGATTTGGTTAGTAGGGCAAATGAAAAATGGTTACAAAGTCTTGATGGTCAAACTTATCCCAATCCGTTACCATCCAATGCAAAACCAGAAATCTGGTAAAAGAAACTAAACTAAATACGATAAATGAAGAGTATACAATGGCGTGTATGAAATAGACGCAGGTACTCTTTTTTTTATATCTAAAACTCAGGAGGAAGAATTTATGAAAAAAGGTCTAAAAAAAGTAATCGCTTTATTTTTATCAATGACATGTGTTATGTCTTTGGCAGCTTGTTCAAGCGGAGATAGTACAAGTAATGCAACGAAAACGTATAAAAGTGTAATTAATATCGCAGCAAATCAGGAAGCTCCCTCTTTAGATTTGATGAAAAATACTACGGCAATTGGAAGATATATTTGTAGTGGTGCAGTTTTTGAAAAGCTAGTAACATTGAATGCAAATTCAGAACCAGTACCTGAATTAGCTGAAAGTATTAATGCTAGTGCTGATTCATCATCATATGTATTTAATTTAAGAAAGGGTGTTAAATTTCATGATGGAACAGAAATGAAAGCTGCTGATGTTGTTGCATCTATGAATCGTTGGATTAATGGATATAGTAGTGCGAAAACGCTTGTGGGTACATCTCGTTTTGAAGTAGTGGATGATTATACAGTTAAAATCGCATTTACAGTACCTTGTGTAACATTTTTATCAGTAATTGCTTCTTCATCACAGGTGGCTATCATTACAACAGCAGCAGCATGTACCAATGAAGATTCTAACGGATATCTAACCAATTATATTGGTACAGGCCCATATAAATTTAAAGAATGGAAATTAAATGACGTAATAACATTAGAAAAATTTAATGAATATGTTCCTTATGGCGATGCAAACGCAAGTACAGATGGTTGGGCTGGATATAAGAACGCATATGCAACTACTATAAATTTTTATTATGTACCAGATGAAGCAACAAGAGTAGCTGGTCTCCAGACTGGCCAATACGATTGTGCTTTCGGATTATCTAGTGATACATATGATTCTGTA
>Ga0302165_10000349_pt1 | contig 17357 bp, 14 predicted proteins | sample I_Fen_E3_2_FD_193499 | JGI IMG/M metagenome (GOLD analysis project Ga0302165, IMG submission 193499) | Peat permafrost microbial communities from Stordalen Mire near Abisko, Sweden - I_Fen_E3_2 | ecosystem: Environmental > Terrestrial > Soil > Wetlands > Permafrost | place: Sweden: Abisko...
GAGGAATGTCATTTGAAGCTTTGGTTATAGCAGTAGTTATACCAACAATGGTGGCAAATACAATACTAGGAATTATAATATTCAAAATTGTTGAAAAGATATCATCAGTGAACGGAACTTATGTAAAAGAATAGATATGTTATAATTTCATATTAATAAAATAGAGGCTATTTCAAACTTTAACTTGTTTTTGAAATAGTCTTTATTTTATTTATTAGAATTTTTCATAAAGTGAAATTCTTCAGGGGTATTTTCATCAATTGCTTTAAATTCATATCCATTATCTTTATAATATTTAATTATATCAGGTAGAGCCTTAACAGAATTTTTACTCATGTATGCACAATGCATTAGTAATATTACGCAATCTTTATCACTTTTAGAATTTTTAATAAATGCACCAGGATTAGCGTTAGGATTTGCACCATCACCACTATCAGTATTCCAATCGTAAATTTTCAAATTATTTTCATGAAGTAAATTAACCATAGACTTAGAAATTCTATAATAATTATTATTGCAGCCAAAGGGAAACCTTAATATAGTTGGTTTAAAGCCTACTATAGAATTTATTGTTTCTTGGGTATCAAGCATTTCTTTTAAAAATGACTCATTAGAAGCATAAAGACAGTCTTTTTTATGGCTCATACTATGAAGACCCAGAGAATGACCTTCATCATACATTCTTTTTATTAAATCTTCTTGACCTTTAATTTGATTTCCGATTAGAAAAAATGTTGCGGGAACAGAATCTTTCTTTAGGATATTTAATATATCTTTAGTTACTTTTCCAGCAGGTCCATCATCAAAAGTTAAATATATTATTTTTTTTTCATCAGCATGAACAGGTATAATAGTAAAGTTATTACAATTAATTACTGTAACTGCAATTAAAATAAATAGAATATATTTTTTGAAAAATTTTATATTCATATAATCACCTTCATAAATAGTTTTGTATAAAAATATTATGTGTAAAAATTTAAAATTTATTAAATTATTTATTTATAGAATAAATTATGATGTATTTTTGCTGAGCAAGGTAAAAGAAAAGTATAATATGCTTTAGTGTTATTGAAAAATATGGTATAATTTTAATTATATTGATAATGGGTACGATTCGTAAGGAAAAGGGATGAATGAATATTGAGAAGTGTAAATAATAAGTATCTAATTGAGTATGAGATAACTAGTGAAGAGAATTTTTCCAACTATACAGTTATTGATTCAGAAAAAAATAAGAAGTACGTATTATGTATTTTAAAAAATGATTTCACGTATGAAAAAACAAGAGAATATTTATTAAGTAAATTTAAAACTATTAGAAATTTGAATTTTGATAATGTTATTAATATTATTAATATTGAAATAATTTATAGTCTTAATGGTATAAAATTAAACAAGCCACAATATGGATATTTAATGGAACATATTGAATCTAAAATAGATACTCAAACTTACATTAATAAATGCAGTGCTTATGAAAAATTAGATATATTTATGGAATTATGTGCAGCAATTAATACATTAAATATGCAAGGATACTTATTTGATGATATTACAATTAAAGACATAGTATTAATTCCTAATGAAAAAAATGATATTAAGGTTAAAATAAAAAATTTACTACAAAATGAAATAAATAAATTAAATTTATTAAATTCATCTATAAATTCAGTACCTTACCACTATAATATTGAAGCCAAAGAAGACGGAATCAAAAATAAAGGCAATATCGTACAAATTATAAACTTATTCAATAAAATATTTACTGAAGAGGAACTTAAGGATCAGTTAAAAGAATTAAATTATATAAAAAAAATATATAATACAGTAAATACTATAAATCAATCATTTAAACTTAAGGATTTTATAAAAGATATAAATGATAAAATTCGAACAAATTATAAATTATTTGTTAGTGATGCATTGAATAGAGTTGAAAACGATTTAGATATAATTGGTATTGAAGAAGAAATAAAAATAGTAGAAAAAAACTTTCAAAAAATATTAGCAAGTAAAGAAAATTATAAAATTATAGCATTTAGTGGTGAAGAGGGAAGTGGAAAGAGTAGGCTTTTAGAAGAAATTAAATATAAACTCAAAAATAAATATTTTAAAGATATTATATATACTAGTGATTTAATAAATCAAAATATGAGTAAAGAAGATAAATATAATAATTTGCTGAATTATATTTATGGGAAAATAGACAAGAATTTAAAAGATAAATATGAAATTTATATAAAAAAATTCATATCGATTTTGATTGAAAAGGACTCTATTAATAATGAAAAGAAACAAAAGCTTCAGTTAATTAACAGAATGGGAAAGTTTATAACTGAGTATACTATGACTAAGCCCTTCGTTATATTAATAGATGATTTAGATCAAAGAAATGAATTTTTTAAATTATTTATTAGATATATTGCTTTTTTGGGGAATAACTTAGAAAATGTGATGATAATATTTTCTATGAATGAAGGCAGAAGTGATGAAGACTTTTTAGATTTTATAAAAGATCTTAAAGAATTAGAGCAATATGAAGAATATAAGCTAAATTACTTTAATCAATACAATACTACTAAAATGATTAAAAGTATGCTTAATACAAATCAAGAACTTAATAAACTAGCAGTAAAAATATATTCTGAAACTTTAGGTAATCCACAATATATAAGTGGTGTAATAAAAGAATTATATGAAAATAAAACGTTATATTTTGACGAAGTTTTTGGTAAGTGGAGAACTAATATTAATGTAAAAGATATACTAATACCTAAAGATTTACAAAAAAAATTAGAAGTAAATATTGCTGCTTTAAATAAAGAAGAAATCAGTATTTTAAAAAAATTATCAATTTTCGAAACTCCATTATCTGAAAAAATAATATTAAAATATGTAATAACAGGATCGGAAGATATAGCAGTTTACGGAGAGTTGAAATCAAAAGGTGTTTTAGAAGATAAGATAAGCGATCAAGGTATACTTGTAGGATTTGCAAATAATTTATTGAGAAATATATTGTATTTAAAATTGAGTGAACAAGAAAAAATAGAAGCGCATCATAAAGCATCTATTTTATTTGAAGAAGTTTTATTTGAAACAGATTATTATGTAGAAGAATTTTTAATTCATTTAGAAAGAGGTAACAGTCATGAAAAGGCATACTTCTATACATTAAAATATGCAAAAGCACAGGAATTATTAGGGAATCCATCAAAGTCAATATTTTATTACAAAAAAGCTTTGAAGTATCCTAACAATTCAAGTGGAAGTGAAGTGGCTATAGATATTGCAAAACTTTATGAAAAAAATTCAGAACATGAAAAAAGCTATGAATTTTTTGAAAAAGCAAATCAATTTGCAATACAAAATGATGAATCAGAAATTAAAATATATACCTTGATTGAAATAATAATTATAAAGATTAATGATAGTACAGATATGGATAATGGAATAGATTATTCTTTAAAATGTGTGAGAAGATTATTAGATATAAAATTTTATCCTAAGGGTGAAGTTTATTATCATTATGCACTTGCATTAAAATATAGGTCAGAATATAATAACCAGTTAACATTAATTAATGCAGAGAGTGCATTAACTATATGTAAGGAAAGAAATATAAAAGAAGATGTATATGGATGGGTAACAACTACTCTTGTTGGAATACGTATTCAAGAAGAAAATTATAAAGAAGCTAGAAACTTATGTTTACATGCAACAAAAATATTTATAAATAATAATAATGTTAATGGGGAATTATTTAGTAAATTACTGTATGCATATATATGCAAAGAAGAAGGAGATACTAATGAGATAATTTTAGATCAATATCTAGAAATAACTAAATTGAGCAATAAATATAAGGTATATAAAAAAGAAATATTGAGTTTAATTTATATTGCCAATATTTATAACCAAGAAAAAAAGTATGTTCAGGCAGAGGAATATTTATTAAAAGCATTAGAAAGAGAAAAAGAAGAAAGTATAGATGCATATTCTTTTAAAATTTGTAATGAACTTTGTTTATTATATATAAGACTCGGGAAAATAAATTTAGCAATAAAATATTATCATTTAACAAAGCAAATGCAGAAGGGGGTTAAGTTATTAGAAGAAGATATTATTAATTCTAATTATACATATGCTCTATATAATGTATTAATTTGTAATTATAATGTGGCATATGATTATTTAAAAAGAATATATACATTAATATTTAATAGGAGAAATATCTATTACAAAACTATAGTATGCAATTACTATGAGCTTATGCTATACAAGTGTAAAAATGAAGATGATATAAAAAATGTATATAGTAAATTAAATGACAAAATTAAAAAGATAGAAGATACAGAGATTCAACTTGAAATTAAAATAAGTGCAATTAAAAAAATTTTATCATTAGGTTATAAAGATTTTGCTAAAGAATTATTTTTAAGTATTAAAGGATATGCAAAAGATTATAATATAGAAGGAATGTATATATATTTAGAATTCAATTTTACAAATAAGAATTATTATAATTTTTTAATCAATAAAGCTTTAAGAATATGTGCATATACAAATAATGAAGAAATCAAGGCAGATATATATGCTATGATTGGACAAAAATATAGTGAACTTAAATGTTATGTACTGGCAATAAATTATTATTATGAATCTATAGTGTTACATATAGATACAATTAATTTATTACCACAAAATGATAAATTGTTATATATAAATAATAGTAAATTTTTAAATACTAGGAAACAATTTATAAAATGTTTAAATTATGATTTAAATGTAGATATGGAATTTAAAGAATTTGAATATATGAAAAGAAATGAAGAAGTAGATGAAGTTTTAAAGGAATTAGAGTTAACTAATATATTAGGTGATAAATATATGCTTGAACTAATGCAAAATCTATATGAGAAATGCTACTATAACGATTTAAGCGACATATATAAAGTGTTTGAGAAATTTTCAAATGATACTATTAGTGATTTAGAAAATGTAATGAAATATATGGCGAGGTTAACACTGTCAGATAAAGCTATGATTGTTACGGAAAATAATGAGGGAGAAAATGAAGTTATATGCACTTATAGAATTAGTGATGAAAATGAGATAAATAGATATTTTTCATTAAAATTAGATTCAGAAGAAGATGTATTTTTCATATGCAATAATGATTCGAGATTTTATCAATTAGATGATAATGTGTTAAAGGATGGAATGAAAGCTTGTATGTATATGAAAATTATAAATAGAGAAAAAAACATAAATAGTAGTGCTGGAATAAATGCAAGACTAATTTTGATTGCTTGTAATGCAGTAAATTATATAAATGCTGAATCTAAAAAAACAATAGAAAAGTTTAAGCCGTTTCTAACTTTTTTATTAGAAAAGTATAGTCTTACAATAAGTTCTACCTTAGATAAGCTTACAGGAGTATATAATAGAAAATATTTTGAAGAGGCTTTATTTTTCTTGTTAGATAGTGCAAGACTAGAAAAAAGTGAATTTGCTGTAATAATGTTTGATATTGATGATTTTAAAGGAGTAAATGATAAATATGGACATCAGACAGGAGACGAAGTTCTAGTTAAGTTAACAAAAGAAGTTGAGAATTGTATAGGCAAGAGAGATATCATTGGAAGATATGGAGGCGAAGAATTTATAGTACTTTTACCAAGTGTAAATAAAGAAAAGGCTATAAATATGGCAGAAAAAATTAGAACTAATGTAGAAGAAGCTAAAATTTTAGGAGATAAAAGGAAAGTTACCCTAAGTATTGGTATAGCAATGAGTGCGTATGAACCATTAAACAATGAAGAAATAATAGAAAGAGCAGACCAAGCTTTATATAAAGCAAAGCATGCTGGAAAAAATAGATGTATTCTTTGGGAGAAAGATTATGGAATAAGTACTAACACTAATAATGATTTAACAGGGATTATATCAGGTAATGCAACAAAAGATTATAATTTAGCTTTGATTCTAAAAGAAGTTGCTAATATAGTTAAATATAGAAGCAGAAACGAAGAAAAAATCTATGAATTTATTTTAAAAATTATGCAGGTTATTGAATGTGAAACAGCTACAGTATTTATTGTAAAAGATAAAAAAATAATTAATATGTATAGTAAAGAAAGAACAAAGGATGGTTGGTATGTAGTTGAAAAATTCAATTTTAAACTAATTTATACTACCATTGAAGAAGAGAAGGGAAGATATTTAGTTGATTGGGAAAGTATGGATAATTATAACCACTACGGTATACCTGATTGGAGATCGGTTTGTATAACTCCAATAATGTGCAATGGTGAAATTTTAGCTATATTATATCTATCTGTTTCAGTAAATAAGAAAGAGTTTACCTGTAATGACTATAATTTATTAAATTGTTTTGCGGAAATAAGCATTCCGATATTTTTTTAAAGGAAACTAAACTCGTTGCCACTCGCTGAGTAAGTGATTCACACCAAATCACAGATGCACGGTGTGAAAGTTCGAGGAGCCAAATATAAAATTTGGACTCTCACTTTTGGGTTCTCTACTTAAGATACATAAAATCATAATCACATAAAAATTTTCTTTTCATACTATATATAGATAAATAAAATAAAGAGGAATTTTTTATGGATGATACCATTTCTAAAATTGACAATAAATATATAGATGGTGTTAATGATGAAATATCTGAAGAAGATAATAAAGCTCAGAATGGAGAAATTATAGTTATATCAGTCTTGGAGTGTGGAGAAAATGAATGCTTGCAAGGTGTAAAGATTAATTTATATAAAATAAATGGATTATCTCCAGTTCTTATTACATCTAAAATAACAGATGAAGAGGGAAAAGTTGTTTTTTCAGAAGTTGAAGAAGGATGTTATAGAATAATAGAAATTATAGATAAAAGATATTTTGAAAAACCTAAGTATATAAATTGGAATGAGATAATAATAGATAGTATTAATAAAAATCAGAAACTAAGAATAGTCAATAGAATTAAAAGAGTTGTATCACAAAATAAACATAAGCATTGTATCTAAAACCAGAAGGCTATATTTTAATAATAGATATAGCCTTTTGCATATGTTTAATTAATTATTTATACCTAATTTGTTGTAACTAGTGAAATATTAATATTTATTTATAAAATTCAAATTTGAATGCGCAATGCATAGTGACAATGCACATTGTGAAATGATTTAAATTAAGATATAATCATTATTAATATAAATTTTAAAAGTAGGTGTTGAATTGGAAAATTATATATTGAAAATAAAGAAGATCGATGATAAGGCTGTAATACCCAATTATGCGCATGAAGGAGATGCGGGTTTAGATTTATATGCAGTGGAAGAATTGATTTTAAATCCGGGGGAAAGAGGATTAGTGCATACGGGAATACAAATAGAGCTACCTAAAAATACAGAAGCTCAAATAAGACCAAGAAGTGGCTTGGCATTAAAAAGTGGGATAACTACATTGAATTCACCAGGAACCATAGATGAAGGTTATAGAGGAGAAATTGGAGTTATTTTAATCAACCACAGCAATAAAGTTTTTAAAATAGAACAAGGAATGAAAATTGCTCAAATGGTAATAAAGCCTGTATTTAAAGTCAACATAATAGAAACATCAGAATTATCAGACAGTGAAAGAAACGAAAAAGGATTTGGATCATCAGGAACAAGATGATTTAAGATACATAAAAAAATAACAAGTCAAAGATGCAAAATAGACTAGCATATTCATTTGTTATTTCATTTCATGTGACTATAGGTATAAATACAAGCAGGAAAATTGGATACATGTTTGTGAAGTTTTCTTAGGCGAATGCAACACACATGTATCCAATTTTAGTAGATTATACGCTTAAATTAATTTTAGGGAAACATTGAATCTAGATGGATTATAGTATCCATCCATGATTTTCCAACCATCGAAATCATTTTTATCATAAAGTAAATGTTCTTCTCTATGTGAAGTTAGAGGTAAATCTCCAATAAATATTGCTTCCTTAGCAACTCTTTTTAATTCAGCAATTGCTTGTTTTGCATACTCTTGATTTGGGAAATAATGAAATGCTCCAAAGCAAATTACTTTATCAAAGGTTTTATCCTTAAAAATCAAATCATTTGCTTCACCATGTAAAACGGAATTGTTAAGTAGCTCTATGTGCTTTTTTACAAGGGAAGTAGAATAATCCACCCCAACATATTCACCACATTTTATATATTGAGCTAGTCCGCCAGCACCACAAGCGACTTCTAATACTTTATCTGTTTCTTTAATATCTAATTCTTTAACAATTTGTCTTGCTATCTCTTTTACATCAGCAGAAGTATCTTCATAGCCATCCAATTCTTCTAAGGATTGACTATTACCATTTCCTTTTCTCTCCCAAACTTCTTTCCAATAAGACATATTTTCCATAAACTTATCCTCCCATATTTAACCTTAATAGTATCGTTCAATTAATGAACAATTTTATAATAACACTGTTCAGTGTTCACAACAATATGTTCATAAGATAATTGGTAGGAATATTTATTTCAGCAAGATATTATGAATAAGTGAATATTTAATGCTGATTATTTACAAAAAAAATATATTGTTAAATGATCACATTATTAAGAATATAATATTTTGTAGAAATTAGTAGAAAAAATGCTTGAATCTATTAAAGGTTTAAGATAAAGTATAAATATGAAGAAAAATGGGAGGATTTAGCATTGAATATTATAGATGGAATAAATTCAGTATTACAATCATTAGCATTTGCATATATCTTAATTTATTGTGTGGACAAAAACCAAAGAATGGATAAAATGAAGTTCTTTTTTATGACGTTAATGTTTACTCTTATAGGAATATTATTTACAGGAACATTTGGAAATAGCCCAGGAATGGTAGTATTTTCAACTCATATACTAGCATTAGGGCTAGTAGTTTTATTATATAAGAAAAATATAAATAATGCATTAATAGCATACACGATAATATATTGCATTATAGGAATTTATTCTATTATATTTGGAAATATAATTTTTGCGTATGTAAAAGAACTCTTGCCAATTAAGTATATAAATTATGAACAAGTTTTCATAATATATGTGCCACAATTTATACTAATATTTTTATGTTTTAAGTATATAAAAAAAATAGAGCAAGTATATAAATTAATAATACATGAAGGGTTATTAATTTATTTATTGATAATGAGTTTTGCTATGGATTTTACAATAACTTTTTATTTATTAACAGTAGGCTATAAAAGTCAATTAATAAAAAATATTATATATATAATGTTTTTTATATTTTTCATAGTTGTTTTGTTATATTTTAGAAAGATACAGTATAAATCAGAACAAATATCCAAATTAAATAAAGCTTTAGAAATTAAAAATAGTGAGCTTAGCAAAATTAAGCATGATTACGGAGCACAAATTTCATATTTATATGGGCTTTGTCTTATGGAAAGATCTGATGATTTAAAAAAATCTTTAAAAGATATTATAAATAACAGTGAATCTACAACAACAGCTGTAGAAGTTAATAAAAATGAAAATTCATTATTATCACTTGCTTTAAAGCCTGCTATAGATAAAGGAATACATGTAATAATAGAAGAAGAATGCAATTTTGCTTTGATAAATATGAATGAAATGGATTTTTATAGGATGATATCTAATATAGTAAATAATGCAATTAAGTCTATGGAAGGTCAAGGGATAATAATTGCAAAAAGCTATGAGTATTTAGGTAATACAGTAATAAAAATAGAGAATAATGGACCTAAAATAGAAGAACATTATTTGGCAGACATTTTTAAAATGGGATTTACAACTAAAGATAACACTGATAAAAGTCATGGGTATGGGTTAAGTATTGTAAAAGATTTAGTAGAAAGTCATAATGGAAAAATTCATGTTAAAAGCACAGATACGGCTACTGAATTTAAAATTGTTTTGCCTATTAAATAATTTAACATAGTTATTTTGTAATAAAGAAGATATCCTTAAAATCATAAATTTAAAGGATATCTTCTTATTTTATTCTGTAATGTTTTTTATTAAGTTCATTTACATTAAGATAAATCTTAAAAGTGGCTAAATTGCTAATTCAATTAGCATTATATTAAATTTATGTTAAACGTATACAAATATATATATACAAGGAAACAAATATGTTGAAAATTAACATATAAGGGGTTATACTATATATTAAATAGAAAAATATATAAAAGAGAGATTAAAATGGTAAAAAAAATTTGTAAAAAAATCACAAAAAGTGTAGCTAATGATAATTATAGTGAAGAAGAACAAGAACAAATGGAATATACTTTAACAATTATTTCATTTGAATTGATAAAAATGATTTCCTTAATAATTATTTTTTCATTATTTGGATATTTTAAAGAAGTTATAATTATTGAAGGAATAATGTGTACAACTAAACCTTTTATAGGAGGATATCATGAAGAAACTCAAATTAAGTGTTTTATAGCTACAATGCTATTAACAACTGGAATATTGATTTTAAGCTTGCAATGTAATCTTAGTTTTATAAGCAATTGCATCTTGATTTTCCTAAGTATATTTTGCATATGGAATCAAGCTCCAGTAATAAATTCAAAAATGCCAATTACGCGCCATGAAGTGATAAGGAAAAATAGGATTAGAGGACTAAGTAATACAATAATACTTAGTGTAATATCTATAGTGTTATATAACTATAGTAGTTATTATTCATTAATAACATGGACAATCCTATTTAATACTGTATTAATGTTTAATCAAAGAGAACACTAAAATTTATAATTATTAATGACAAATTAAAAATTAAAGGGGATGTTTTTTATGAGCATGAAAATTAAAAGAATATTAGGTCAAGCACTAAAGATACTATCAATTTCAATGATTATATTTAGTCCGGCATCAATGCTCTCAGTAGGGAATGAAGAAATGCCTGAATCTATGAAGAGATTGAGATAAATTAGTTTTTAAATTAATTATACAAGGAGGAACTTTAGTGGCGCTGTTTTGGGTAGACATAATAAATTCTATGATCCAAGCAATAATTTGTTCTTATTCAATAGAATGCTGTTTAAGAAAGGAAAATAAAATAAATAAACTGAAAGTAGCAATAATGAGCATAATCATGTTTGTTATTGCTATTAGTTTTACGAGTATATGGGGAAACCTTTCTGTATGTGTATTTTTAATACATATAGCATCTTTAGGTGGAATAATTATATTATATAAAAATGATAAGTTAAGAGCAATAATACCATATACGTTAGTATATTGTTTTATTGCAGTATATGTAATTATACTTAATAATTTATATTTGGGTTTTATAAGAAATTTAGTGCCAATGAATTATGTTGATATAGGACATGTTTTAATTATATATATTCCTCAATTTTTATTGGCATATTTATTGATAAAATATATAGATAAATTTGGACAATTATATAAATTAATAGTTGGTGAAAAAGATAATATTATTGCAGTAATAATATTAAGTTGTGGTTTAGATTTTGTTGTGGCTTTTAATTTAATAATTTATAATGATGAGTCTAAAGTATTAAATAATATTTTAATTATAATTTTATGTATATCTCTAATATTTATTACAAAATACTTTGCAGAAATAAAGAAGAAATCAAATCAAATCTTTAGCCTGAATGAAGCTTTGGAAAGAAAGAATAGTGAGCTTAGTAAAATTAAACATGATTATGGAGCACAAATTTCTTATTTATATGGACTTTGTCTTATGGAAAGATTTGATGATTTAAAAAAATCTTTAAAAGATATTATAAATAACAATGAATCGATACCAACAGCTGTAGAGATTAGTAAAAATGAAGAGTCATTATTATCACTGGCTTTGAAGCCTGCTATAAATAGAGGAATACATGTAATAATAGAAGAGAAATGTGATTTTAACTTAATAAAGATGGATGAAATGGAGTATTATAGGGTAATATCTAATATAGTGAATAATGCAATTAAGGCAATGAATGGCAAAGGAATAATAATTGCAAGAAGCTATGAGTATTTAGGTAATGCTGTAATAAAAATAGAAAATAACGGTCCTAAAATCGAAGAACATCATTTAACTAATATTTTTAAAATGGGATTTACAACTAAAGATAACACTGATAAAAGTCATGGGTATGGGTTAAGTATTGTAAAAGATTTAGTAGAAAGCAATAATGGAAAAATACATGTTAAAAGTACAGATACGGCTACTGAATTTAAAATAATTTTACCTATTAGCAAGTTACATAATGAAAGTAAATAAAAAAGCATTTACTTGAGTTAAATACACATTGTTTATTAAAAACAAGATTAATATATAAAGAGCGTTATGAAATAATAATCATATAAACTAATATTACAGAATTTATATGAGTGGTGAAAGAATTTGCAAGTTGTAAATTTTTTATCACTTATTTTTTTATTGTAAATATATTTTTTCGAAAATGATAGAAAATTATAAATATTTTTCAAAAAAACCTATAAAAACATAGAAAAGTTAATAAAAAGTATTTTAAAAATTTAGAATAATAGTGTAAACTATATAATAAAGTAATAGGGCACATTCAAAAAATAATAGACCAGTATGCTTATCTGTTTTTTTTGTCATATTGGGTTGGTAAATTCACTAATAGATTTCTGTGAGCAAAACTTACCTCTTATATTCTCAAGGAGTACGACAAAATATACAATGCATTTTTGAGTTGTTATTTTCGTTAATGTGCCTAAAACTTAACATAATAAAAAGGGGTGCTATGGCATGTATAAAATAATTAGTAAAAAGGAACTTACAGATAACATATTCTTAATGGATATAGAAGCTCCAAGAGTAGCAAAGTCTGCAAAACCGGGTCAATTTATTATTATAAAGAATAATGAAAAAGGGGAAAGAATTCCACTTACAATAGCAGATTATGATAAAGAAAGGGGAACTGTTGCAATAGTCTTCCAAACTGTTGGAAAAGGGACAAAGGAATTAGCGTCATATGAAGTTGGGCAAGAAGTGGCAGATTTCGTTGGACCTCTTGGACAACCAAGTGAGTTAATATATGAAAATTTAGAAGAATTAAAGAAAAAGAAAATTATCTTTATTGCAGGGGGAGTTGGTGCAGCACCAGTTTATCCACAAGTAAAATGGATGCATGAACAAGGAATAGATACAGATGTTATATTAGGAAGTAGAACAAAAGACTTACTAATATATGAAGAAGATTTAAGAAAGGTTGCTGGAAACCTTTATGTAACAACTGATGATGGAACATATGGATTTAAAGGAACTGGATCAGATATGCTTAAAGACTTAGTTAATAATCAAGGCAAAAAATATGATCATGCTATTATTATTGGACCAATGATAATGATGAAATTTACTTCTATGTTAACTAAAGAATTAAATATTCCAACTACAGTAAGTTTAAATCCAATAATGGTTGATGGTACTGGAATGTGTGGAGCATGTAGAGTAACTGTTGGCGGTGAAGTTAAATTTGCTTGTGTTGATGGACCAGAATTTGATGGGCATCTAGTAAATTATGATGAATCAATGAGAAGACAAACTATGTATAAGACTGAAGAAGGAAAAGCTCAGTTAAAAGCTGAAGAAGGAAATACTCATAGTAATGGCGGTTGCGGCTGTGGAGGTAATAAGTAATGGATATGAATGAAAGATTAGTTAGAATACCAGTAAGAGAACAAGACCCAAAAGTGAGAGCTACAAACTTTGAAGAAGTTTGTTTAGGATATAATGAAGAAGAAGCTACAAAAGAAGCTGCAAGATGTTTAAATTGTAAAAATCCTAAATGTGTAGATGGATGTCCAGTATCTATTAATATTCCTGGATTTATCGCACATGTTAAAGATGAAAAATTTGAAGATGCAGCAAAAGAAATTGCAAAATATAGTGCGCTTCCAGCAGTTTGTGGAAGAGTTTGTCCGCAAGAAAAGCAATGTGAGCAAAGATGTGTTTTAGGTATAAAGGGTGACGCTGTATCTATAGGTAAGCTTGAAAGATTTACAGCAGACTGGGCAGCAGAACATAAGGTTGATTTAAGTGCAAGAGAACCTAACAATGGAATTAAAGTTGCAGTTGTAGGAAGTGGTCCATCAGGATTAACTTGCGCTGGAGACTTAGCTAAAAAAGGATATGATGTTACTATCTTTGAAGCGCTTCATAAAGCTGGTGGAGTTTTAGAATATGGAATTCCAGAATTCAGACTTCCAAAAGAAAAAGTTGTTAAAAATGAAGTAGATAATATTAGAAAATTAGGGGTTAAGATTGAAACTAATGTTATCATTGGAAGAACAATAACAATAGATGAATTATTTGAAGAAGAAGATTTTAAAGCAGTATTTATAGGTTCAGGAGCAGGTCTTCCAAGATTCATGGGAATACCAGGAGAAAATGCAAATGGAGTATGTTCTGCTAATGAATTCTTAACAAGAGTAAACTTAATGAAAGCAGCTGTAGAAGGATATGAAACTCCAGTTAGAACTGGAAATAAGGTTGCAGTTGTTGGTGGGGGAAATGTTGCTATGGATGCAGCAAGAACTGCACTAAGACTTGGAGCTGAAAGTCATATTGTTTATAGAAGAGGAGAATCTGAACTTCCTGCAAGAGTTGAAGAAGTTCATCATGCTATGCAAGAAGGAGTCATTTTTGACGTATTAACTAATCCAAGTGAAATCTTAGTAGATGAAAAGGGATGGGTTAAAGGAATGAAATGCATAAAGATGGAACTTGGAGAACCAGATGCATCTGGCAGAAGAAGTCCAGTTGAAGTTGCTGGATCAGAATTTGTTATGGATGTAGATACTGTAATAATGTCTCTTGGAACATCACCAAATCCATTAATTTCTTCAACAACTGAAGGTTTAGAAACTAATAAGAGAAGATGTATAGTAGCTGAAGAAGAAACTGGTCTTACTACAAAAGAAGGCGTTTATGCTGGTGGAGATGCAGTTACAGGGGCAGCAACAGTAATATTAGCTATGGGTGCTGGCAAAAAAGCAGCAAAAGCTATAGATGAATATCTACAAGGAAAGTAGAATAATTGGCACAAATCAACAATCAACAAAAACATATTTTATATTGAGTTTATTTAAATACAAATATAATAAAGAATAAAATATAAGGAGCATTTGTTCTAATAAGTTAAGAAACTTAATTAAAAAAATTTTAGTTTTCTAACCTATTGTTCAAATGCTCTTGTATCTTAAATGAATGAATTTGTTCTTTTTTTTATGAATAAGTATTAATAAAATATTGACGGATGATTGTAAATATAGTAAAGTTAAATTAATGATATAGTATGTTACTGGTAAGCAGGCATTAACTATACATAGATATTTGAGGATGTTTATGTTAGTTGATGCTTTTTTTTGCGCGCAAAAAGTACGTCAAACATCTCAATTATACAAAAATAAATATATAAAAAAAGGAGAAAAAAATGAACAAAGCAATTAACTTACTTAAAAGATTAGTCTTATTTTTTGTTGGAATGAGTGTAATTCAGTTTGGAGTAGCACTATTTTTGAAAACTAATATTGGATCTGATCCTTTCACTGTATTCACTCAAGGATTAGCGTTTATATTAAACAAAACAGGATTAAAAGATTTTTCATTAGTTAAACTAATAAGTGGATCAGCAGAGGTAACACCAGGAGTAGCGAATATGATTATATTAATTATATTATTTACAATAATAGTTTTAGTGGAAAAAAGTCGTATAAAAATAGGAACATTGATATGTGTTATTGGGGTAGGACCAATTATTGATTTAGGTGTAAAAGTAGTTTCATATTTTCCTATTGAATCTTACAACTATATTATAAAAGCATTATTAGTGGTATTTGGCTGTTTAATAATTGCAGTAGGATTTGCAATTTTATCAGCAGCTAATGTTGGAGTTGCGCCAAATGATATTGTTCCATTTATAATACAAGATAAGACTAAAGTAGAGTATCGTTGGATTAGAATAGCATTAGATGGAGGATTTCTAATAATAGGATTTATTTTAGGCGGAAAGATCGGTGTAGGTACAGTAATAGCTATGTTATCAACTGGACCATTTATACAATTCTGCCTTCCTTATGGAGAAAAGTTTGTAAATTTAGTAGTAAATGAAAAAAATGAAGATACAGAAAATACAACTACTGCTATTGCATAATTAATTTATTTTTACCTCATATTAAAATAAATTAGATTAAAATAGAATTAAAGGTTTTAAGAAATAACTGCTCAAAAATAATTTTAAATTATAATTGAGCAGTTATTTTTCGTTGAGAAACTATGATATCGTTATGAATTAAGCATTATTATTATAAATTGTTAAGATTGTATCAATTTTTGTTAATTTACATGAAAAAACAATGGTAGATGTTGAAAATAAATGAAATAAATGTGATAATAAAAAGAAACCTTAATGTGGAGATTAAATTTAATTTTATAAAGGAATATTTGATATAATTTATAAAGAATAGTTTTTAAATTTTATTTTCAACTTGATTTTTAAAATAATTATATTTTATTTAAAAAAGGAGGGATTTAAATATGTCGAGTACCCAAGGTAAAGTATCATTTTATGGGGTAGATAATATTAGTGAAAAGTTAGATATTATTATTAAGCCATTAAATTTAAAAAAACAGTATTTTGTAATAAAATTAATTATAATTGAAGCCATTAATAACGCCTTTATTCATGGTAATAATAGTGATAAAAATAAGCCAATATCACTTCAATGGGAATTTAAAGAAAACTTATTTATAGTTTCTGTAACGGACTGTGGAGATGGAGTTAAAAACTTAAATAACAATAAAGAAATAAATGAAGATAACATTTTAGAAGAGTGTGGAAGAGGATTATATATTATAAGTTCTTATGCTGACGAAATGAAATTTGAAGGTAATTCTATAATTATAAAAAAGTATCTTTTATAAACAAAGAAGAATTTAACATAATAAAGAGGTTATCTATACTCTAATCACCAACTTATATACTAGGAGGCAATTTAAATGAAAATTTCTTTGAAGACAAAACTAATGGCCACATTTTTTATTCTTATCTCCTTACCTATGGGGATTTTAGGATATGTGTCTTATACAATGGCTGCGAATTCTATACAAGCATCTGTTCAGCAACAACTAAAGGAACAGACGTCTGATACATCAGCATTAATTGATAGAACAATAGAATCAGTAAAGCATTCTTTAGAAACAGCAAGCTTAAATAGTGAGCTTGGTAAAGTAGCTCAAAATTTAAATAAAGATAATGCGGATAATGCTTTTAAATATATTCAAAATGTTCAAAA
>Ga0302165_10000364_pt1 | contig 16969 bp, 16 predicted proteins | sample I_Fen_E3_2_FD_193499 | JGI IMG/M metagenome (GOLD analysis project Ga0302165, IMG submission 193499) | Peat permafrost microbial communities from Stordalen Mire near Abisko, Sweden - I_Fen_E3_2 | ecosystem: Environmental > Terrestrial > Soil > Wetlands > Permafrost | place: Sweden: Abisko...
TTGTATATAGACCGAACAGCACCGCTTGCCTGCATTATTTTTTCTTTTATATTTAAGTCTTCTACAAACTGTACGGTTCCGCGAATTCGAATGATTATCATCTTTTTTGAAGTAACACTATATTCAGCGTAAGGATAACTTTTCAGTTGTTGATATACATCTTTTTTATTATTGGTACAAAAAAAGTATTTTCCATTTTCCTCAAATCCAAATCCAAAAGGTCTTACACGAGGGCTTCCTTCCTCTAACGTTGCAAGATATCCAAAACCACCTTCTGCTAATATTTCTTTTATTTCTTTTAATTCTTCCATTTATGTTTCCTCCATTTTTAAAATAAGTTTTAAGATACTTTTATAAATTTTTATTTGTTTTATAAAGTTGCAGTCGCTGTTAAAATAGCTCGTCCAAGTATATGTCCAGCTATATGCATTCCTAAAAATGCAGGTGTTGCATCGGCAGCGATTCCAATATCCTCTACATCTAGAGCATGAACAACGATTAAATATCTGTGTATTCCACTTCCTTGTGCTGGGGCAGCGCCTATATAACGTGGTGCTCTGGCATCATTGGGTATTTGCAGTGATCCTGTTGGAAGACCCGAACCCATATCATCCCCAGCCCCCTCTTTTATTTCATTTATATTTGCTGGAATATTTGCCACAGCCCAATGCCAAAAACCAGAACCAGTTGGTGCATCCATATCATATATAGTTATTGCATAACTCTTTGTGTTCTTAGGCGCCCCGAACCACGATAATTGAGGTGAAGTATCATTCGCTCCTTCAATTCCAAGTATTGCAGAAAGTTGAGCTGTTTTAAATGGCTCGCCATCCTTTACATTGGTACTTGTAACCTCAAATTTCTCTGCCTTAGGTAATTTTTCAAAATATTTATCATACATACTTGTGTCCTCCTGTTATTATTTTCATTGTTTATTCTGTTAAAGACATCATAATACGGTTAATTGATTCTGTCAACCAGAATCGATTCTTAAATAATAATCGACTTTTAACAAGATCTTGTGTATAATATAAGAATCATTATAATCTACCATTTTTATTACATTGAGGTAGCTTTGTTGAATAAAATCAATAATACTTGGAGGATCATTTAACGATTATGGCTAAACGAAATGGGGCTTTAACTTTAACTGAAAGCGTATTTTTAGAACTACGCAAAGATATATTAACTGGCCGACTTGCACCCAAAAGTCCTTTAATGCCTGTAGAATTACGTGAACGCTTTGGCGTCTCTATTGCGGTTATACGAGAAGCACTTACTCGACTTGCATCACAGGGACTTGCAATACAAAGTCCGAACTATGGTTTTTCTGTTATAGCACTGACGCTTTCAGATTTAAACAACATCATTGAAGCACGTAGAATCAATGAATGCGCTGCTTTAGAGCTTTCTATTGCAAGAGGCGATGTGGTATGGGAATCAAATATCCTTGCATTACATCACCAATTAGAGCAACTTACCGAGCATCCAATTGATGATACAGTGCAAATGAATGATAATTGGTCTGATTTACACGGTCGCTTTCATCATTCCTTGATTGAAGCATGTGGCAATCCAGTATTACTCGAAATTTGTTCTAGATTATGGAATATGAGCGAGTTATACCGATCTTGGTCTGTCAGTAGTAATCATAATCGACCAGCATCTGCTGAACATAAGGCCATTATGGAGGCAGTCCTGTCTCGTGATACCAAGCTATCCCTTAACCTCTATTATAAGCATATCAAAAATACGATAGATGATTTGAGCGAACTCTATGAATAATTCATCTGATCATATTAACCCATAAGATTTCACCCATGCTGGGCGCACATACAAATAGCGGTACCACCTTAATAGGTGATATCGCTATTTGTATCTATTCAAGCATTATGAAATAGATTGATTTTTTTAATAATTTTTCCTACAACAAACATTTGCACTATAAATGCAATCACAAAATTAATTGGCCATCTTCTTAACCAAACATACATCAATTGTTGCATTGGGACTTTATTTATGATAAGTTTCACTAATGTCATACATCCCGACATACCCAAAACGATAAGTACCGATTCCAAAAGATTTATTGATTTTAAGGAAAGATGCTCTATATTTATAAATGCGACGACAAACTTTACAATTGGAACAATTATCACTTGTGCAATGATTATTGCAAATATTAGCATGACTGGCCATTTTTTCGTTATCGCTATAATTAAATTTTCTAATGTCATCCCTTGATAGATGAGAGTATTAATCACACTCATTATTAAACTCATGAGGAATGGCGTAATAAATGGTATGATTTTATTCCTATTTTTCTTTAACATTTTACTATTTCATTTCTATTAATCATTTCTTGTTCTAAATACTGGATATCCCGGAAGATATTCATTCATTTCCTCATACTTACGACCACGTTCTTTTGCTCTGTATTTTCCTCCTTCTATAAATTCTAACACCTCTTTATGGGTCATCACTTTTTCATGTACTGTAGTTACTTTTTCTACATCTAATTTATATTTCGCAATATTATCTAAGTAACTATCTGGCCATAATTGCCAATCATATGCAGGTGTTGCAATATCACTGTCCATAAATATTTTTTTCTGAGGAAGATAACCAAATACTGCATCAGCCATATGATTATTAGAAACCACTCTATAAATATCTAAAGTAGTCATATGATCACTCAATCGTACATGCTCATCCACTGGTACAAATTCAAATTGACGATTCACTTCAGATGTAATCACATCATCAAAATCGGGTGTTTCTCTCTCTGCCAACTCCCTTAAAATTATTTCATTTTCGCGATTTGCATAGATACGAAGTCCTGCTGCTACTGCTGCTCTAAAACCTCCTGTATGATCAAAATGATAATGAGAAATAATTAATTCGGTCACCTTTTTTCCAGGTACAAGTGTATTTGCCTTTTCGATAATTGCTTTTGCCTGAATTTGACTCCAGTATAATTCAAATAATGTGAAATGATTTTCAAATTCAATTACAGTTGTTCCACCAATTCCACCAATTCTCCATACATTTTCATCTATTTTTTCAACTTCTAATGGTGGAAGGAACTCGGCTGGAACTTCTGTAGTTACAATCTGTTCCGGCGCTTTTAGACTATCTAGCTCTTCATTTACCTTATATCCATCTACATAAATTTTAAAATATACGGTGTCCCTAAAATCCATTTTAGTACTGTATCCCATTGGTAGGTGGACTTCGTCAAATGACATATATCCAGTAAATGTTGTAGTGAATTCAATTTCGCCAAGATTTGTTTGAGCAGTATTCCACTTGACACTTTGTGGAATGCATGTATCTTTATCGATTGTAAATATAATTTTTTCTCCAGACTCTGTAGATAATTCTATTTCCACTTTATTATTCAAATCATTTACTTTTAGAATTGTTATATTATGATTTAACAATTCATGTATTACTACTACTGGGTTTGTAAGTGACCATAATTTACGAATTCTTCTTCCATCTGCCATAAGTGGAGTTTGCATAAACTCTGCAACTCTATTCATTTTTCCATCTGGTAGAATATCGTATGCTATATTTTCATCCAATATTAAATTATTAGGAAAGAAAGCATGTCCAAACTCAGAAGCAAATGGAAAGAGCATATTTCTACGTTCTTTCATCTGAAATGTATTCTCTTGAAAATTCCAATTTCTTTGTAAATCATTTGCCGCCATATATTTTAATGGTGCTTCCGTTGAAGCCGAAATATTACCACCTCCCCACATATATGCATACTGTCCATATCCAATTTGCTGTAATGTCTTTATACTTTTTATTCTTTCACTTCCACCTAATTTTTCAGCCACTTGTTCTACAAATTCCATGATGTTTTCCATTACAAGTCTCATTTTATTCTCCTTTTTGAATCAGTTTTTTATAAATATTCTATTCTTCTTACACTTATACTTTAACAAATATTGAAATTTTATTCTGCAACATGAGAAGCATAACACATTTATATAATAAATATGCAACCGTATTAAAAATGGTAACCCTCAATTGGGTTACCATTCTGTCAATTAATTATATTTGCTTTTCTTTGTTTCTTTGAAATAAAATTTTTCCTGCACACTTATCCGGATTTTCAAAGAGCTGACATCTCTTACAATGTAAACATTTTCCTGTATCTTTCCCATCCATAGCATCTTTCATCCAATTAGGATTCACAATAAATCCTCTTCCAATATCAACCATATCCACTTTGGTTTTTAGCATAATATCTTCAGCCATTTCAGGTGATGTGATTCCGTTTGCTGCAAAAACAGGGATATGAACAGCCTTCTTAATCATCTCTGCCGCATAGATAATATCAATAAATGGATAATCAGCGGGAACAAAGACCTCCTGCTCCTTACTGAACCCATATGAAACATCAATAAAATCAATACCGCCTTGTTCAAGTTGCTGTGCATTATGAACCGCAGCTTCTATTGTTGGTTCAAAGCCACCAAGTCGAATACCGATAATAAAATCAGATGATGTTTTAGCTCTAATTCCATCAACTATTTCCAGGACAAAATTTTCTGGATGTTTTCCATAAATATCTGTTCTTTTATTCACTTTATTATTTAGGAACTGACTCATTAAATATTGATGACAACCGTGTAATTCAACTCCATCATAACCAGCTGCATATGATCTGATACCAGCCTGAATAAAATCATTCTGAATCATTTGAATCTCTTCTGCTGTCATCTCATGTCCATTTTTTGTAGTTCCATCTTGACCCACATAGCTATAATCACTTGGACATAGTGGTGCTTTACTAATCCCAACTACTCCTGCATGATGTAGTTGAATAAATATTGCAGAACCTTGTACATGTACTGCTTCTACTATTTTTTTTAGTCCTTCAATCTGATTATCATTCCATATTCCAAGTTGTAAATCCATAAGACGCCCATCCATATTCACACATGTAGCTTCTTGAATTATCAGCCCTGGCATTCCTTTTGCGATTTTCCTATAATGTTCTACGGTTCCTTCTTCAGCAATTCCAGTATCCAATTTACTAAATCTTGTTACCATTGGCGGTACACAAATACGATTTCTTATTTCTAATTCTTTTATTTTAAACGGTTCAAATATTTTTTTCATTAATATATCCTCCAATTGGAATTATATCATATTCTTATCTTCTTTTCTGCAACATTTGAAGCACAAATAGATTTAAACTTCTTTTATTATACTAGCGCAACTGTCTTTGAGCATTTCAATCTCTAGAACAATTACTTTTCCTCTTATTGTTTTCACAATTCCCTTTGTTCTCAATGATCCTAATATACGAGTTACCTGCATTCTAGATATTCCTACGACACTTGCAATTTCCTCTTGTGTAAAGTCTACGATATTATTATTGTAAGGATTATATATAATATAAGAATATAAAAATGAACATACACTTTGTTCGGAATTTTCATAGCCTCCTAATATATTTTTCGTTAATAATGAATTTATTGTTTTACTATTAAAATTAATTGCTGCAACTGCAAATTCACTGTTTATGTGAATCAATTCCAGTATCTTTTCTTTTGGAAAAACGATAATTTCTGTATCCAACACTGTTTTCAAGCTCATAAACTGTTCAATTGTAAATTGTTCCTCCAAACATGTTACAGGATAAATAATTCCTTTTCCTGCAAACATAACAACGGATTCATTACCCTCTTCATTGCAGATAGCTAATTTAACCATTCCACTTTTGATATATATTGATTTTCTCTGACTTAAATATTTTAATTCAATTCCTTTTTTTATCTTAACGCTTTCCAGTTTACAGTCTTCAATCAATTCTTCAAAAGGTTGAAAATCACCTTCAAAGTAATATCTTGGTAATATCATATTCAGACCTCCTTTTTCTATCTCATAAGCCAATAATTTCTTTTTTTGTAAAAAAACAAACTGTAAACCAACACAACAAAATACTATATAAGTGCATTTTGTTGCGTTAATTTACAGTGTTTTTCTATATACTTGTTATTATAATTTTTATTCTGTAAAAGCAATTGCTACTGCTGCATTTTAAAATAATAGCTCACTGCCCTTAATTCCTTAACTCCAAACATCGGTCACTTTAGATTTAAGTTTAATATATATTTATAACATATCTATATTTCCACTTAAAATGTCACTTAACTTCTCGTTCAACTTTTCTTTGTCCCAGTCCCACCAACAAATGGATTGCAATTTCTCGATTGTTTCATCATTAAAACGTTTTCTGATTTGTCTTGCCGGGATGCCACCTACAATTGTATATGGCTCAACATCTTTTGTTACAACCGCTCTTGTTCCGATAATTGCACCATTTCCGATATGAACTCCTGACATAATAACAGCTTCATACCCAATCCATACATCATTACCAATGATAATATCACCTTTGTTATCCCAAGCTTGTGTAACATTCTTCTGCAAAAGCCCATATTCTTCATAAAACAGAGGAAATGGATAAGTCGATAGAGATTTCAAACTATGGTTGGCGCTAGTAAAAATAAACTTAACGCCACAAGCGATGGAACAAAACTTTCCAATAATTAAATTATCATGATTAATTGGATAATGGTATAACACATTGTTTTTTTCAAAGTTGAGTGGACTATCTACAAAATCATTATACATTGTATATTCACCAATCTTAATATTGGGATTAGTAATCACAGACTTTAGATAAATGGTTTGCATATCACCTGTACGTGGATATATTTTTTCTTCTGAAATAGACATTATAAATCCTCCTAATAATCTTTTATTTTACAAATCTATTCCAGTAATTACAATGCAGCACTTCATTCCTTCACCACCTAACTTATGTAAATATCCTCGATTTCACTGAAGATATTTGACTTTTTTGCTATAAAACAAACTATTTATATATTTATCACATTCTATTTCTATTTATATTATACTTCTTTATTTTCTTTGATTCAACATCAAATAAATCATTACGAACTTTTAACAGGATCCTATGAAAATGAAAGAAATTCTTTTCAGTTGCAAAACAATTAATTAAAAATCCTTCTTCTTTTTTCTTTCTATGACAATAAGCGTTCTATCTCAGCTATTTTTTTACAAATAAGAACTTTTTCAGCAAGTTTTTCAGCTTCAATTAATGTTGTATTGCAAATGATTTTCTTTATTTTACCTGTTTGTCCTACTGACATGCTAAATTCATCTAATCCAAGACCTAAAAGCAATTGTGTGGCTTTTTCCTCACCAGCAAATTCCCCACACATTCCTACACTCACTCCGTTTGAATGGGCAGCGTCAATAATTTTCTTAATAGCCCTAATTACTGCTGGATGGTATGAATTATACATATGAGATATTTTTTTATTTCCTCGATCTACAGCTAATAAATACTGAGTTAAGTCGTTTGTTCCAATACTGAAAAAGTCTACTATTTTAGCGAATTCTTCCACTAATAAAACAGATGATGGAGTTTCAATCATCATACCAACCTCAATTGTTTTATCAAATTCAAATCCATTTTCACGTAGTTCTTCTTTGCATTGACCCAGGATTATATTTGCTTGTTCTAATTCTTCAATTGAAATAATCATAGGATACATGATGCGTACATGCCCAAAAGCACTAGCACGTAATATTGCCTTTAACTGTGCTTTAAAAACCTCAATTAATTCTAAACTAATACGAATGGCTCTCCATCCCAAAAATGGATTTTCTTCTTTCTCAAATTGAAAATAAGGAAGTTCCTTATCTCCTCCAATATCAAGTGTCCGAATGGTAACTTCAAGCATGCTTTTTTCTGCGGCTTCTTTATATATTTCAAACTGTTCTTGTTCTGTTGGAAAATTCGTATTTCCCATATAAAGGAATTCACTTCGAAATAATCCAATTCCATCAACACAATGCTTATTTCCATTATCAATGTCATCAATATTACCTGCATTACCAAATACCTTGATTTTTTTCCCATCTAAAGTAATTGCTTCTAGCGTTTCACTTTTCTCCAATTCTTTTAAACTTTTAATATATAATTGCTCTAAATTTCGATACTCATCTATAGTTGCCTCGTCAGGATTTATTATAATGGTACCTTTTCCTGCATCCATTACAATAAAATCATCATTTCTAATATCGTTCATTATCCCACCAACACCAACAAGTGCTGGAATCCCAATACTTTTTGCCATAATACACACATGACTGGTTGTTCCACCTTCCTCAGTAATAAAACCTAACACATGTTTCAAATCCATTGTAACTGTATCCGATGGTGATAAATCTTTTGCGACGATAATAACTTTTTGGGTTAACTTACTTAAATTCACTTCCTTCTTTTTCTGCAGAATTCGTATAATTCGATCGCGTACATCCTTAATATCTGCTCCTCGCTCTTTTAGATATTCATCCTCCATAGCTTGAAAAATAACAATATACTCCATATATGCCTTGTTTACTGCAATCTGCACATTTACAACTTCTTCACGAATTATTTGAATTACAGAGTTTCTAAGCATAACGTCACTTACCATCATACTATGTCCTTCAAATATCTCAGAATTTACAGCTAGTATAGATATTTCTTCTTGTGCCTTGTCCATCGCATCTGAAAATTTTGTTAGTTCTTTATCAATATCTTTTTTGGTAATTTGATATAAATCAGGAATATATTCTTGTATTTGAAAAACCATTACCTGTCCAATTGCAATCCCATCCGATGATGTTTTCTTTACACTTATTATTTTCATGTCTGCTCCTAACTTTTACTCACTTACTCTCCTAGGCCATTTTTAATTTCATTTACCATTGTTAATAAATCAGCCTCTTCAGTTTCTCCTACACACACAATCTCAATCTCTGTTCCACATTTAATACCTGCTGACATAATATTGAGGATACTTTTTGCTTCTAATATTTTATCTCCATATAGTACTTTTATATCAGATTTACAACCATTTGCATATTTTACAAATACAGTTGCTGGTCGAAGGTGCAATCCTGATTTATTTTCAACTATGATTTTTTCACTTATCATATAAACACATCCTTTCTTGGAACATAAGATTTTTTTCATAAATTCCATTTTCTTAACTTCCCAATCAATCTATTTCTCTCAATTAAGACATGCTCCGTTCGTTTCTATTATCTTTTGATAATAATCAAAGGAGTCTTTCTTGATTCTTTTCAGTGTTCCGTTTCCTTCATTATCTTTATCCACATAGATAAATCCATAACGTTTTTTCATTTCTCCTGTACCAGCACTAACAATATCAATCGGTCCCCACCAAGTATATCCAAATATATCGCAACCATCTAATGTTGCTTCTTCCATCGCTTGAATATGTTCCTTCAAATAGTCCATACGATCCTGGTCATGAATCTTACCATCTTCTCCAATTTCATCTACCATACCCAATCCATTTTCAGCAATAAAAAGCGGAATTTGATATCGGTCGTATAATTCATTACAGGTATATCGGAAACCAAGTGGATCAATAGGCCATCCCCAGGCAGACTTAATCAGATATGGATTTTCTAAGCCAACTCCTCCTCCTGTATTAAACTTAAGCTGTTGGCCTGCATGAATGGTTGCTGTTCTATAATAACTAAATGCCAAATAATCATTGGTATATTTCTTGAGAAGTTCCAGTTCTCCATCTAGGATTTCAATTTCTATCCCTAACTCTTTCATCAATCTCGTGGCATATCCGGGATATTCACCACGAATCATTACATCTGAGTAAAATAAAGACCGTCTTCTAAGCGTATATGTTTCAAATACATCTGTTGGGCTGCAAGTTGCTGGATAATAATTACTTAAAGATAGCATACAGCCTATTTTGGATTTGGGATTTATTTCTCTGCATAGCTTTACTGCCAGAGAATTTGCCACGAACATATTATGTGAGGCTTGAAATGCCAATGGCATCCAATTATCAATTCCTGTAATATCAATTGCTGCTGCCAAAAACGGGAGTCGAATGGCATTGTTGATTTCGTTAAATGTCATCCAATATTTAACTTTTCCTTTATATCTTAGGAAAATAACCTTACAGTATTTTTCAAACATTGGAATTAATTTTCTACTACTCCAGCCGTTATATTTCTTGGTTAGAGCAAGCGGAGTCTCATAGTGAGAAATTGTTACAATGGGTTCTATACCTTCTTTCAAAAGTGCATCAAACAAATCATCATAAAATTGTAGGCCTAACTCATTAGGCATTTCTTCTTCTCCTGTAGGAAATATTCTTGCCCAATTAATGGAAGTTCGAAAACATTTAAACCCCATCTCTGCAAACATTTTAACATCTTCCTGATAATGATGATAAAAATCAATTGCCTCATGAGCCGGATATATTTTTGTATTATCAATATCTAATTTTATGTTTTGGAACCGATCTGAGCCTACTAAGACCACATCACTGATATCTAATCCTTTATTGGCTTCTAGGTAAGCTCCTTCGCATTGATTTGCTGCAACTGCTCCACCCCATAAAAAGTCTTTAGGGAAATTACTATTCATTTCAAATCCTCCATTCCAGAATTTCATAAAATAATTTAATTATCATATTACTATCATTCCTAATAATACTATCATTCCTAATAATACTATCTTTGGTACCGTTTAATATAAAAACAGTTGTTACATCTAAATCCATAACCAGCTTATCTTTCTTAGTCCAAATTTGCACCATTGGAAGCAATTACTTTTTTGTACCAGTAAAAGGATTTCTTTTTCTTTCGTTCAAAGTTTCCACGACCTTCATCATCAGCATCTACATATACAAATCCATATCTTTTTGACATTTGGCATGTAGACATACTAACTAGATCAATACATCCCCATGGCGTATATCCCATCACCTCAACACCTTCATCAATAGCATCTCCAATGGCTTTTATATGGTCTCTAAAATAATCAATCCGATAATCATCGATTATACTTCCATCTGCTTCTACTTTATCTTTACTACCAATTCCATTTTCCACAATGAAAAGAGGTTTTCGATAGCGATCATACATTTCCATTAAGGAATATTGTAGCCCCATGGGATCAATTTGCCAGTTCCACTCCGTGATATCTAAATATGGATTTTTAACTCCTTCTGTTAAATTTCCGCTTACTTTTTCTTTCTTTTGAGCGTCAATGCTTGCTACCATAGACATATAATAGCTAAACGAGACAAAATCTACCGTATATTTCTTTAGAATATCACGTTCTTCTTCACTCATCTCAATCTGGATATTATTTTTATTCCAATAATTCAAAATATGTTGTGGATATTCTCCAAAAGACTGCACATCTGCATAATAAAAGTTTTCCCTGTTAATTTTAAGTGCTAGCATCATATTTTTTGGATTGCAATTTTCTGGATAGGTCAAAGTTCTTGTGAGCATACACCCCATTTGTGCTCCAGGTATCATTTCATGGAGGTATTTTGTAGCTAACGCACTTGCAACAAATTGATTATGAACACTTTGATAAATAATTTCTTCTAATTTTTCTTTAGGATAACGATCATTTACAATTCCAATTGTGGTAAACGGATGGCGAAATACGCTATCAATTTCATTAAATGTTAACCAATACTTTACCAAACCTTTGTAGCGAGCATACACCGTTATACAAAATTTTATAAAAAGACCAATCACTTCTTTTTTATACCAGCCATCGTATTTGTTTACTAAATGTAGTGGCATCTCATAATGATGAAGGGTAACTAATGGTTCAATCCCCTGTTTTTTCATCTCTAAGAACATACTTTCATAAAATTCTAGCCCCGCTTCATTCGGACTTTCTTCAATTCCATTTGGATAAATTCTGGTCCATTGTATGGATACACGAAGCACCTTGAATCCCATTTCTCCACATAATGAAATATCTTCTTTATAGCGATGATAAAAATCATTTCCATGTCTTTTCCCATACAAATAGATATCATCACTTTTCATAGCCTTTTCTATATCTTTACTGGTGATTCCATGTTGCCCCTTATAATCTTTAGGATCTACCTTAGGTTTATATGTGCTGCAATCTGCCACCGACATTCCTTTTCCATCTATATTCCAAGCACCTTCGCATTGATTCGCCGCTAGCGCTCCACCCCACAAAAATTCTTTGGGAAAATCATATTGTTTTTTCATTGTTTTTCTCCTTTTTAGAAAGGCTATTGTAAAATTTCTTTACAACAGCCTTGAATAAATTTAAGATTGTGCTTGAGATTTGGCTTGTCTATTTGAAATAAGTACAAATGGCATCCAAGTGAAAACACACACGGTAATACAGATAATTTGAACTACTACTCCTTGCCAACCATGTCCAATTAATGCGCCAATAATAACTGGTACGCCGAAAGGGGTATCCACGGTATTACACTGCATGAAACCAATATTTGTTGCAAATAAGGCGATAGCACAAGATATTGCTGAGTTAAAAATAAACGGAATTGCAAATGTTGGATTTAATACAAGTGGCAAACCAAACACGATTGGTTCACTAATACCGCATAAGCTTGGAAAGAATCCTAATTTTGCTATCATTCTATGATCATCTCTTTTTGAGAAGAAAAAGATTGCTAATATCAATGATAAAATCATACCCGCACCACCAGCTACTATAAAATTTAGCCAAAAGCCATATGTAACTGCTTGTGTTGCTGTTTGTCCTGCACCTACAGCTGCAATATTTGCTGCAATTGCTGCTGCAATGAGGGGATTACGAATTGGTGAAATTACAAGACCACCGTGAATACCAAGGAACCAAAATAATTGAGAAATAACTACAATTGCTAATATTCCTACTGGACTTTGAAAAATAACTTCCAACGGAGCCTGCATTACTTTATAAACCCACTCATTTAAATAACTTCCGGTAGTATTAAAGAAAAGGCCGCCTATCACTGATGTTACAGTTAATGTAATTAAAATTGGAATCAGCGTGTTAAATGAGGTAGCAATTCCAGACGGTACAGATGCTGGCATTTTAATCTTCAATTTCTCGATTTTCATTAGCATACTAAAAAATTGAACAACTAAAATTGCCATTATCATACCCACAAATAATCCCTGGGCTCCTAATGCTGCCGATGGAACTCCCGCTGCAGTTCCCGTGGTTTTATCAATTATTACAGTTACCACTTGTGGTACAACTGAAAGATAGGCTGCCACTGCTACAATTCCAGTGATATACTCTGGAACTTTATTGAATTTTGCTAAATACATTGCAATTAAGAATACTACTGGAATTGTCATAATTCCAAGTGTTGCAACATTAATTGCGGTAAAAGCAGGCGCTAATTTCTCTAAAGCTGGAATCCATTTTGCCAATCCCGTAGTTTTACTACTTATTAGTGATTTAAATAAAGTTGCAAAAGAACCAACAATAATGAATGGCATAAATACAGTAAATGTGTTTTTTACCGAAGAAAGAAACTTATTATCATCTACTTTTTCAGCAATATACAATAGAGTATCTTCAAATTTTCCTGATAGTTTCGACATAATTATTTTACCCCCAATAAGTTTTCTGCTTGTTTGAGAACTGCTGCTCCATTACAAGTACCATATGCAACGGACTCAATAATATCCATTGGGAAATCATCCCCTACAATTTTTCTGACTTTTCTTTGAATATGTCTTACTTGTGGTCCTAATAAAAGAACATCAAACTCGCCTAATTGCGGTTGTATTTCTGTCTGATCCACTGCCCAAATCTTATAGTCATCTTTTCCTTGTGCTTTTGCTGCCTCTATCATTTTTGAAACCACCAAACTAGTAGACATTCCTGCACAACATGCTAACATAATTCTCATAATTATTAACTTCCTTTCTGTTATAATTAATTTAATGGGTTACTTGTTTTTTAACTCTTGAATTGTCTCATATAGATCAACAAACTGTTCTGCAATTTCTTTTGCCATAATAGCCATGGTCATATGGTCCTGTGCATGAACAAGAATAATATTAAGTTCAACGGGATTTCCTTGTGCCTCCTGTTGTATCATTCCTATTTGTATTGCATGAGCTTCTCTCATTTCATTTTCCGCTTCTTCTAAATTCTTTTTAGCATTTTCAAAATCAAATTCTTTTGCCAAATCAATGGCCATCATAGAACTAGATTTTGCATTCCCTGCTTTTAAAATTAAGTCAAACGCTACCTGATATTTGCTTTCATCCATTTTGCTCATTCTCCAATTCATTCTCAATTTCATTTAATATTTCAATTAAAGACGTATAGGTGTGTTTTTTTATTAATTCAGTCGTTAAAGATTTGTTTAACAATAATCTTGATGTTATTTTATAAAATTCTTTAATATTCTTATTTTGAATATTGGAAATTGAAACTAGGAATACAGCCCTCACCATTTGACTTTCACTCCATTGGATTGGTTTTTTTAGTATACATACACATACAAAAGTTTCTTTTGTCATTACTTTGTATGGATGTGGCATTGCTACCATATTACCAAAAGCTGTTTGCGCTAATTCCTCCCGCTTCAATATTGCATTACAAAAATCTTTTGGAATATTTCTTTTCTTTTCAATTTCTTTGCATAAATATTTGATTACTGCTTGTTTTGTGTCTAAGTCTACATTTGAAAAAAACAGCTCCGATGGATAATATTTTGCAATATTGCATTTTTCATCTGATTTAAGAAGCTTTCTCATTGCATTAATATCTTTTGTTTCCATGAAGTATTTTATTTCACAAATAGGAACTGGAACTGACTCCATAATAGGTACTGTGGTAAAAATATAATCAATACTGTTAAAATCCATTTTCCCTACGCTTCTACTATCGCATGTCTGCATATCCTTAATACAATCTTGAAATAAATCTTGAAGTTTATAAGATAGGAGTTTTGCACTTCCTGCTCCAGACGAACAGACTAACAATATAGATTTTTTCTCTATAAATGTTCTCTGTCTTTCTAGTGCTAACGCCAATGCTAATGCAATATATCCTATCTCATCTTCTTCTAATTCCTTAAAATAACGTTGCTTAAATACCACACATGCCTGTGAAGCCATAGTATATGCCAAACTAAACCTCTCTTTAATTTGTTTTAGGAGCGGATTTTTCATCTTCATTCCATATTGAATCCTAACCGTCAATGGAATCAGATGTTGCCCCAATGAAACAATGAGTTCTAAATCATTCCTTAATTCAATTCTAAATATCTGATAAATTTCTTCTAACATAGCCGTTACCATTTCATTAATTTCACTGCTAATCACTATGTTCTCTGAGTTCTCTCCTTCTGCCCATCGTGATTTTTTTCCTGCTAGATGGACTGCTACATAAGCAATTTCTTGTTCCGAAAATTCCATTTTGAACAATTTCCCTATTTTGTCAGTGCACTTTTTTGCAAGAAGATATTCTTCTTCTTTTACCCACTTATGAAAGTCTCCTATTTCCAATGGAATATAATGAGAAGTTTCAATTCTCTTTATTGCAATATGCAAATGAATAATCAAATTCTGAAGTGAAACATCAGATATTTGATAATTTTCCTCCGCCATGCATTCCATGACACAGTCTGCAATCTGACTTAATTCCCTCTGTATCCCTTCATCAGCAAAAAGAATATTTCTTTGCATTTTTATTTCTGTACTTTCTGCGATGCAGAGTCTCATACAAAATTCATCTCCTATTGCTTTTATTCCATAGTATGGTTTTCTTTCTAAGGAGACATTGTATTTTCCAAGCATTCGTTCTACTTCCTTTAAATCTGCTGTTAACGTTTTTTTACATACACATAACATATCGCATAAATCTTCGGTTTTTATGTGTTCTTTACTGTTTAAGAAATATTCAAGGAGATACTGAACGCGTTCCAGTGAGGTATTGGGCATATATGATTTATTAGTTGATAAAAAACCACTAAACTTTTCAAAACCATCAATATAAAGTTTATATCCATATCCACTCTTTGCTATTATGTGTGCACCATTATTTAGCAAATTATCCTCTAGCTGCTTTAATAAATTTCGGATAGTTTTTGTACTTGTATTTAATTTTTGTGCAAAATTCTCTGCCGTTTGGAAATCGTCCTGAGACAACAGACTTAATAGATTCGTCAATCTTTCGCCTAGCATAAGACTTCTCCTTCCTCTTATTGTAACTCGAGTTCCAATAGAATATTTGTGCAATTTGTATATTTTTAAATTGCTAAACGTTCTATTTCCTTATGAATATACCTTACCATTTCTATTTCAGAACCTCAATCACCACTTTTTCCACATATGAAATGGAAGTTCCCTACCATTCTTTGTATAAATTGTATATTCCGATTATATTTTGTATATCATGCTGGATGTTCATAAAAAGAAGGCTTTCTATTTTAGAAAACCTTCTTTTTATGATACTATTATTTTGTTATTTTTTTATCCGACTATTCAAAAGATATGCTTTTAAATAGTCCTCAAGTTTTTTATTATTCAATATTAAGTATTTCGATTTTTTTCTCTAATATTCAAGAAACAAAGCTGGTTTACAATAACCAAGGTAAACGAAAGCTTATTTTTTTATATGCTTTCGTTTACCTTTATAATAAAGCGATCAACTCCTCCTTAATTGCCTCATAGTGTTTTTCGGTAATTCCAAAATCCATTTCCTTATAACTCCAAGCTGCTCGTCCAATACTATACTTTTCAAAAACTGCATGAATATCCTGATACCACTTTATTGTACTGTCTAATGGTGCCTGATTGATTACTCCATATTCTCCACAATATAGCATCGCATCATTATCCTCCGCCTTTTTAATGGCCTCCTTAAATATCGCTTCAAAAAATGACTGCCCAAGTGCATTCACACCATCCACATATAAACACTCATTAAATGCACCATCAATCATTTTACCAGCTTCCTGATAAACGCCCAATGAATCTGGATATGAAATATGAAAATCGGAAGGCATATTCAAAACCCAATTTGCTGATTGATGTGTAAAAATCAAAG
>Ga0302165_10000365_pt1 | contig 16967 bp, 8 predicted proteins | sample I_Fen_E3_2_FD_193499 | JGI IMG/M metagenome (GOLD analysis project Ga0302165, IMG submission 193499) | Peat permafrost microbial communities from Stordalen Mire near Abisko, Sweden - I_Fen_E3_2 | ecosystem: Environmental > Terrestrial > Soil > Wetlands > Permafrost | place: Sweden: Abisko...
AATTAGTGCGCAATATAATAAATGTTTTTAATGAAAATGTCGAAAAGACTTTTAATTATAAACAAGTTTCGTCCTTGCTCAATATTAAATCAGAATCTCAACGTGTTTTCGTGAATCAAATTCTGTATGAGTTGCTTGAGGAAGACTTTTTGGTAGAAATTTCGCGCGGAATGTTCAAGCAGAATTCGCGTGGCGGATATATTACCGGAACTATTGAGCGTCAAGGCGTAAAAACCTATCTTATTCCGGACGATGGAGGTGAGATGGTCTTTATTCCTGAGCGAAAGACGAATCATGCTTTGTTGAATGATGAGGTGAAGGTGTTTCTGTATGCAAGCCGCAGAGGTCAACAGCCCGAAGGCGAAGTGGTGGAAATTACCAAGCGAGCTAAGGATACTTTTGTAGGTATATTGGATGTGTCAGAGAATTACGCATTCCTTACCTTGGATAATCGTGTGATGACGAACGATATTTTCATTCCGAAGGCTAAGTTGAAAGGCGGAAAAACCGGTCAGAAAGCGGTAGTGAAATTACTTTCGTGGGAACCTAATGCTAAAAATCCTGTTGGTGAGGTAATTGACATTCTCGGCGATAAAGGTGATAATACAGCCGAGATGCATGCTATTCTTGCTGAATTTGGTTTGCCATACAAATACCCTGCTGAAGTAGAAGCTGCAGCTGATACGATTGGTGCCGGTATTACTCCCGAAGAAGTGGCTAAACGTGTTGATATGCGTAACGTAACCACTTTTACCGTTGACCCACGCGATGCTAAGGATTTTGATGATGCGCTATCGCTTCGTAAGCTGGATAATGGACTATGGGAAGTCGGTGTGCATATTGCAGATGTAACACACTATGTTCGTCCGAATAGTATTATAGAATCTGAAGCGCAGGAACGTGCTACATCTGTCTACCTGGTTGACAGAACGATTCCTATGTTGCCCGAGCATTTGTCTAACGGTATTTGTTCGTTACGCCCCAATGAAGATAAACTTACCTACTCTGTTATTTTTCAGATAAACGATAAAGCTGAGGTGCAAAGCTATAAAATAGCCAAAACAGTTATTTGCAGCGATCGCAGATTTGCGTATGAAGAAGCTCAAAAGGTTATTGAAACAGGCGAAGGAGATTATAAGGAGGAAATACTAACGCTTGACAGGTTGGCTAAAATTTTACGTCAGGGGCGTTTCGATAGTGGCGCTATTGCTTTTGATAGGGTAGAGGTTCGTTTTGAAATTGATGAAAAAGGGAAACCTGTTTCAGTATTCTTTAAAGAACAAAAGGACGCGAACAAAATGATTGAGGAATTTATGTTGCTAGCCAATAAAACAGTGGCAACACATATTGGAAAACCGGGAAAAGGAAAAGTTGCAAAGACTTTTGTTTACCGTATTCACGATGTGCCAAATCCCGATAAACTGGCTACCTTCTCGGCATTTATCAAACGTTTTGGTTATAACCTCAAAACTACAGGTAAAGCTGCTGCTGTTTCAGGCTCAATAAATAATTTGTTGGATCAGGTGCAGGGAAAGAAAGAACAGAACTTAATTGAAACCCTCGCCATTCGTTCAATGGCAAAAGCAATTTATTCTACCTCAAATATGGGGCACTATGGATTAGCTTTTGATTATTACACCCATTTCACTTCACCTATTCGTCGTTATCCCGATATGATGGTGCATCGCTTGCTCGAAAGATATGCAAATGAGGGTAAGAGTGTGAGTGCCGATGAATGGGAAGATTATTGCAAGCACAGTTCTGATATGGAGCAACTGGCCGCTAATGCCGAACGCGCTTCTATTAAGTATAAACAGGTTGAATTTATGTCTGAACGTATCGGGCAGGTTTTCGACGGTGTCATCTCCGGCGTTACCGAATGGGGCATTTATGTGGAATTGGTTGAAAATAAATGCGAAGGTATGATACCGATTCGCGATCTGGATGATGACTATTATAGCTTTGATGATAAAAGCTACTGTCTGGTGGGACGACGCTATAATAAGCGCTACCAGTTGGGCGACGAGCTTACTGTAAAGGTTGCACGAGCTAATTTAGATAAAAAACAATTAGATTTCGTTTTGGCGTAATTATTTTGTTGATTCTTTAGTCGATACTAACACTCAAGTTTTCTTATGGATAACTGATTAATTAGACTTTTTGGTTTGTGCTATCAAAGATTGTTGCGAAATTTTCTTCCAAAAATCTCCAATTTCGCTTTGCCGGAATAAATAAAAGCACTATCTTTGCACTCGCAAAAGCAAAGAAATGGCTGCGTAGCTCAACTGAATAGAGTACCACACTACGGATGTGGGGGTTACAGGTTTGAATCCTGTCGCGGTCACAATTTTTTAAATCCACTACAAATTAGTTGTAGTGGATTTTTTTTTTTGCGCTTGTTTCTGATTAAATTATAAATATGAATTGAAGTTAACATTTATTTTCTGTCTTTTTGTTTTGTTTGTAGCTAAAAACGTAATCAAATTGTAAGTGAATTCTGTTTATTAGTAAATATTTTGATATAAATCCTCTCTTTTTTTGCTTATTATTGCTTATTTACATGTTAAATGTTGGGATTTGCAAATAATACTTTCAATTTGTAACTCTTTGCCAGAGTATTGAATAAATATGTAACTGATTGTTTGTTTCTATTTTGTAATATGCAGATTGTAAATATATTATGGTGATATTTTGGTCTGTCCTTATTATCTATAATAACGAATTTGTCCTTATTAATGGGGTTTGAACCTACATATTGATAGAAAAAATATGCATAATTTTTAGATTCGTTAGTGAAAATACTTGTTTTTTAAATTATTATAGTCTATTTTTGCAAAGTGATTGAATGAAGCAATTCGTTTAATTTCAATTCAAAGAAGATTAATTAATAAAATGTGAAATTTATGAGAAAACTAACGTTTTTATTGACCTGCTTATTTCTAGTGGGTGTAGGTTTGGTTAATGCTCAATCTAAATCCATTTCGGGGAAAGTGCTTTCCGCGGAGGATGGGCAACCAATTATTGGCGCTACCATAAAGGTAAAAGGCACCTCGGTAGGTACAATTACCAATGTAGATGGTGAATTTAAAATTAGTTTGCAGGGTGATGCGAAAAATTTAGTTGTTTCATACGTAGGTATGACTACGGCTGAAATTCAGGCCGTAAACGGCATGACAGTTAAACTTCAATCTGATGCAAAAATGATTGATGAGGTTTTGGTCGTTGCTTATGGAACTGCAAAGAAGAGTGCATTTACAGGTTCGGCTAGTGTAATAAAAGGGGCTGCCTTGGCTGATAGACAAGTGTCAAATGTAACTAACGCGCTTAAAGGTCAAGTTGCCGGAGTGCAAGTTACAAGTACATCAGGTCAGCCTGGTGAGACGGCAACCGTGCGTATTCGAGGTGTTGGGTCTCTTTCTGCAAGCAATTCGCCGCTATATGTTGTTGATGGGGTCCCTTTTGATGGAGAGTTGTCTTCGATCAATACTGCAGATATAGAATCTACAACGGTATTAAAAGATGCTGCTGCAAATTCACTATACGGTGCACGTGGAGCTAATGGGGTTATTTTAATTACTACTAAAAAAGGGACAACAAAGGAAGCTGTAATTTCTTTTGATGCTCGTTGGGGTGTTAATAGTCGTGCAGTGCCCAATTATAATGTCTTAACTAGTCCTTCGACTTATCTTGAAAAATCGTATGAGGCTATCTATAATAATTACATGGGAATAGCAGGTGCTACTCCGGCTGGTGCAAATGTTAGTGCAAATACTGATTTATTAACTAATAGTAATGGTGGGGTCGGTTACAAAATTTATACAGTTCCTAGTGGTGGGCAACTTATTGGTTCTGATGGGAAGCTAAATCCGAATGCAACCTTGGGTTACTCTGACGGAAAACGTTATTATCAACCAGATAATTGGTATAATGAGTTGTTTAATGCGAACAACTTGCGTAAGGAATATAATTTAAGTGTTTCTGGAGCTTCTGATAAGACGAATTATTATATTTCCGGGGGATATTTAGATGATAGTGGTATTATATCTAACTCTGGATTCAAAAGATTTACAAGTCGTGCAAAAATTGACTATCAAGCGAAGGATTGGTTAAAGGTAGGTGGTAATGTTAGCTATACGTATTATGATCAAGCATATCCTGAGGAGCAAGATGGTAGTTCATCTTCTGTTAACCTGTTCTATCTTGCTAATAATATCGCTCCTATATATCCATTGTATATGAGAGATGTAAATAAAAATGTTATTGTTGACAACTATGGCTTTACGGTATATGATTTTGGTGATGGTACTGCTGGAACACAAAAGAGAACGTGGATGAGTGGGTCAAATCCAGCCTCAGTTATGGCTCTTGATCAGCGTAAATATATCTCGGATGTTTTTAGCGGAAGGTGGTTTGCTGCTGTAGATATATTCAAGGGGTTGAAATTTACATATAATCTTGGGGTTGATGTGAGTAATGATAGATATACGCGGTTGTATAATGCTTATTACGGGCAATATTCAAAGACCGGTGGTATAGTGTATGCTGGTTCGAATCGCACTGGATCGCTTAATAATCAACAGCTATTAACATATAGGAAGCAATTAGGTCTTCATGACATAGATATTCTTGCTGGCCATGAAACGTATAACTATACCTATAGATATTTGAGAGGTAGCAAAGAAAAGTTGTACAATCCAAACATTCCAGAGATTGATAACACAATTGTAAATCCAAATATCAGTTCGTATTCAGATTATTATTCAACTGAAGGTTGGTTGATGAGGGCTCAATATGAGTATGATGGAAAATATATTGGAAGCTTTTCTTATCGCCGTGATGCTTCGTCTCGTTTTGCAAAAAATAAGCGTTGGGGTAATTTTGGAAGTGTCGGCGCTGCCTGGGTTGTGAGCAAAGAGAAATTCATGAAAGATCTGACTTGGGTTGATCTTTTGAAAGCTAAAGCAAGTTACGGGATACAAGGTAATGATAATTTAAATTATGTAGATGGGAAGACGACCAATTATTATCCATATAAAGATCAATATGAATTAAAGGAAAGTAATGGCGATTTTGCAACTACATTATCTTATAAAGGCAACTCAGACATCACATGGGAGACATCTTATTCATTTAATGGTGGTGTAGATTTTAGTTTATTTAAGAGTAAGTTAAACGGATCAATTGAGTATTTCTCTAGGATGACCAAAGATTTACTGTACTACAGACCAGTTGCAGTGTCTAACGGGTATTCGTTTCTTCCTCAAAATATAGGGTCAGTTCTTAATAATGGTGTAGAAGTTGATTTGAATTCTGATCTTTATAAAAGTAGGAATGTCAAGGTTAGCGTTTATGCTAATGCTACTTATGGCAAAAGTAAAATAGTTAAATTGGCGCCTGAGTTGGAAGGAAAAATGATGAAGGGAACTACTATTTATGTAGAGGGTGAAGGTAGATATCAGATGTTTATGCAAAAATATGCAGGTGTTAGTACTACTGGAGAAGCTTTGTATTATAAAGACATTGTAGATGCAAATGGAGTTATAACAGGACAAGACAAAACTACGGATTATAACAATGCTACAAAATACAAATCCGGTGATTTAATGCCTAAAGTGTATGGTGGTTTTGGATTGGATGTTTCAGCGTATGGTTTCGATTTAAACGTTGCTTTTGCATATCAGCTAGGCGGTAGGATATATGACAGTGGGTATGCTGCTTTGATGCACGGTGGAACAGAGTCTAGTGCTGGGCAAAACTGGCATTCGGATATTTTGAAATCATGGAACTCTACTACGAATTCAAATTCAAATATACCACGTGTAAACTCAAGTGATAAATATACAAATTCTATATCGGATAGATTTTTAATCAGTTCTGATTATTTAGATTTCGCAAATTTATCATTTGGCTATAATGTTCCGAGAGCATTAGTTACAAGAATGAGAGTGAGTTCAATGAGAGTATTCGTGAATGCAAGCAACATTGCTTTGTTTGCTGCGCGAAAAGGATTAGATCCACGTCAGGCATTAACATTAGCTGATAATGCAAGTTATTCGCCATTACGTTCTATTTCTGGTGGTGTAAGCTTTAAGTTTTAATTAGAAAAAAGATAGAATCATGATAAAAATAAATGTAAATTCTACGATAGTAGCCATTTTCACCTTGATTTGGGCTACTAGTTGTTCCGATCTGGATGTTAATCCTAATGGTGGAACTATGACAGATGATCAAAAGAAAGAAGTAATTGCCGGTAATCCGACTCGACTTAGTTCGGAAGTAAATGGACTTTATTCAGGATTATACAAAGTTGAATCCATAACAAATTGGTCTGCTGGGGCAACATCGCATTTTGATTTCGGGTTTGCGGCTGCATGTATGATGTATGATGCAAGTGGTATGGATGAACCTTCTGAGAATAGTGGGTATAATTGGTTTCGGAGAGCTCAGAACTACACTGACAGAGTTTCGACTTCGACAACTGCCGGACGTCCAACATACTTCTTGTGGAACACTTTCTATAGTGAGATTAAAACAGCTAACAATATTTTGTCAGCTGTGCCAGGAACTACTACAGACGTAACATTACGCGCCTATCTTGGTCAGGCTTTAGTTGCTCGTGCATTCTCGTATTTAAATCTTGTTCAAATTTACCAACAAACATATAAGGGGCATGAAAAAGATTTAGGTGTACCTATAGTTATTGAAACTACAACGCCAGAGCAGGCTGCAAATAATTCAAGAGCAACAGTTAAGGAAGTCTATGATTTGATAATCGACGATTTGACAAGAGCTATTGTTCTATTGAAAGATTTTGCTCGACCAAGTAAAGAAGTAATTAATACGCAAGTGGCATATGGTCTACGTGCGAGAGCTTACTTAAATATGGAAGAATGGGCTAAGGCTGCTACGGATGCTGAAAGTGCATTGGTTGGATATACTCCTCAAAGTATATCGGAAGTTTCAAAGCCATCTTTTAATAACATTTCTGCTGGTTCTTGGATTTGGGGTATTAAAGTGTCTGAGACCGCTGATATTGTTACCTCTGGAATTATTAATTTCCCATCGCATATGTGTTCTTTTACAGGAAATGGGTATGCTCCGGGTTATGCAGGTCGTTATATAAATAGTAGCTTATGGAAACTAATTCCTACGTCTGATGTTCGTAAAGGTTGGTGGCTTGATGGTAAATATGGATCGCCAAATGTTGATTGGACTTGGACTATTACATCTGGTGGAGAGGTGTTGGGTGCTAAGGATTGGTTTGGTTTTAATGCTCCGTATCTAAATGTGAAATTTGGACCATATAAAGATGTGTATAATAATCCAACTAATGCTTGTGATTTTCCATTGATTCGTGCTGAGGAAATGATTCTTGTTCGTGCAGAGGGTTTGGCAATGAGTGGCAATACTGCTACAGCAAAAAGTATTCTTGAAAGTTTTGTACAAACCTACAGAAATCCTTCGTATGTATGTAATGCAACTTCATCTACGGGAATTCAAGATGAAATCTGGTTTCAACGTCGTGTAGAGTTATGGGGCGAAGGATTTTCATTGTTTGACTTGAAACGCTTGAATAAGCCAATGGATAGAAAAGGAACAAACTATGCTACTGTTATACAATATAGCTTGCCAGCAGCTGCTCCAATTTTATTATGGGTGATTCCAGAAGCTGAAGCTAATTATAATAAAGGAATCGTGAATAACCCCATTGTTACTGTTCCGGTACCTTGATAAAAGTGTTGTTTGATTTATGCTCTAATGCAAATTCATTAGGCGAAAATATAAGAAGGGATTGTTCATTTGAGCAATCCCTTTTTTTGTGTTCTCTTTGTCGATTTTTTTTAGACAGATTATACTGAGTTTTCATATATTGATCTTTGATACTGTTATTTTTATGTTTTACAGCAGTTTTCTTGTTTTACTTAATTATTCCAATATATTTGCAATCAATAATTCTCAAATATTAAACTATAAAAACTTAATTCTATGTTGAAGTATTCGTTAATTGAAAATTTGCTTACAGAACGTACTGATGATTATACGGCCGTGGTACAGCCGGTTAGTAGTTACGACAAGGAGGCTGTTATTGCTGCTTTGCTTCGAAAGGGAACATCGCTCACACGTACTGATGTTCTGGCTGTGCTAAATGGCATAGAGGAAACGGTTGTGGATATTACCAAAGATGGTGGCACTGTAAATACGCCCTTGATTTGTACTTCGTTTTCTGTATCGGGCGTGTTTGAAGGTCCACTGGATACCTTCGACGGTAATCGTCATAAACTAAATGTGAATGTATCGAAAGGTACTTTGTTGCGCGATCTGGAAGCAAAGATAACTTTTGAAAAAACATCAGCGGTAAGTCCTCAGCCATTGATACTGGAAGTAAAGGATAGTGTATCGGGCAAAGTGAATGAAGTGCTGACTCCGAATGGTGTTGTTGAATTATTTGGGAATAGCATTAAAATAGCAGGCGATAATGCTGACTGTGGTTTGTGGTTTGTACCTGAATCAGGGGAAGCGGTGAAAGCGCAGGTTATTGTACAAAATAAACCGTCCATTATTATTGCAATTATACCGGCGTTACCTGCCGGAACATATACGCTGAAAGTGGTGACGCAGCACTCTGGTGGAAATTTGCTGAAACAGCCCAAAATAGCTATTTCTGCTAAGTCGCTTATAGTATAGATTCTATCAGATTCTTTATGTAATTACTCTCATGTTTGTGTAGAAACGAATTCTGCCCATACATGAGAGTTTTCTTTTATCGGACATTAGCTTTACACTCTTGCCTGCATTAGCACAACGCTAATGCAGGCAAGAGTAACACCCTAATACAGGCAATAGGGTGTTACTCTTATATTCTTGTGTAAATATCGTTGTGGGATAGTTTCTCTTATAGTGTGTGTAATTTATAGTGATATATCGAACTCATGTTATTTTATATGTTTTTTAGTTTTATTTCGAGGCGTTTTGTTTTGCAGCTTTCATGTTTCGTTTTCTTGTTTGCCATTTTTTATCTCTTTTTTTGTTTTATTTATGCTTAAATTGGTAGTCAAACTGTAAGTAGTTTTGCTTATAATAGTAAATTATGGTACAAAATATGACTTTTATGGAGATATTATAGGTGTGGATGCCGTTAAATATGACAATTTGTAATAAATACTTTCGATTTGTTGTTGTGTATTTATAATATGAATAAATATGTGAATTGTCAAAATATTATTCTATATAACTATCTCACATATAGTAATATATGTTTGAATGTTTGCAGGTTAAATATATTTCTAATAACGAGTTTTTAATAAAAAATAGGCGTAAAACCTACATATTGATAGAGAAAATATGCATAAATTTACTGTTTGTTATCAAAAACACTTGTTTTTTAAATTATTATAGTCTATTTTTGCAAAGTAATTGAATGAGGTAATTTCGTTTAAGTGCAATTTAAAGAAGATTAATAAACAAATGTGAAATTTATGAGAAAACTAACGTTCTTATTGACCTGCTTATTTCTAGTGGGTGTAGGTTTGGTTAACGCTCAATCCAAATCCATTTCGGGAAAAGTTCTTTCCGCGGAGGATGGGCAACCAATTATTGGAGCTACTGTAAAAGTAAAAGGATCCACTGTGGGTACTATTACTAATGTAGATGGCGAATTTAAAATTAGTTTGCAGGGTGATGCAAAAAATCTAGTTATTTCTTACGTAGGAATGACTCCAGCCGATGTTTTGGCACAGAATGGCATGACAGTTAAATTGCAGTCTGATTCAAAAATGATTGATGAAGTGGTGGTAACTGCACTCGGTATTTCTAGACAGAAGAAAGCTCTGGGTTATGCAACACAAGAGCTGAAAGGTGATGATGTAACATCTGTGAAATCAGATAACTTTCTAAATTCTCTCTCAGGTAAGCTTTCAGGTGTTCAGATCAAGAAGACTACTAACCTGGGTGGCTCAACCAATATTGTTATGCGTGGGAGTAAGTCTTTAACAGGAGACAATCAGGCATTGTTTGTAGTGGATGGAGTTCCAATTAATAATAGTAACTTTAATTATGTATCTGCATCAGCATCTGGTTCACAATCAACAGGATCAGTTGGGTATGATTATGGGAATGCGGCATCTGATATTAATCCTGAAGACATTGAATCGATCAATGTTTTAAAAGGAGCAGCTGCTACAGCTCTTTATGGATCGCGTGCTGCCAATGGAGTTATAATGATTACTACCAAAAAAGGAAGTGCTAGTAAAACAAAGGGTATTGGGGTCTCTGTTAATACTGGAGTAACTGTAGGATTTGTTGATAAAAGTACTTTCCCTACTTATCAAAATAAGTATGGTGCAGGATACTCTAAAGGTTACGGTACAAATAGTAATGCTTATTTTGGATCTAATGATTTAAATGGAGATGGAATTAGCGATATCACAGGTGGCCCAACTGCAGGTGATTATGATGTGGTCCCTGTAACCGAGGATGCATCTTTTGGAGCTGCATTTGATCCCAATAAATTGGTCTATCAATGGAATTCTTTATATCCGGGATTGCCTAATTATAAAAAAGCAACTCCATGGATGGCAGCAAAGAATGGACCTATAACATTTTTTGAAAATCCGGTAAGTTATAATACAACTGTTGCTATAGAAAATGCTTCAGATAAAGGGTCGTATCGTCTATCGTATACTAATCTTGATCAAAATGGATTGTTGCCAAATAGCAACTTGAAAAAAAATACATTTGGATTGAATGGAACATGGAAAGTAACTGATAAACTTACGGCAACAGGGTCTGCCAACTTTTCAAGACAATCAGCTTTAGGTAGAAACTCAACAGGTTATAATGATAACATTATGTCATCTTTCCGTCAATGGATGGAAACGAACGTAGATTATAAAGAGCAAAAAGATGCATATCTAAGTACTGGAAGCAATATTTCCTGGAATCCGGCTCTTACTTCAATTACTGATCTTAAACCAATTTTTTGGGACAATCCATATTGGACTCGCTATAAAAATTATGAGACTGATTCCAGAAATCGTTACACAGGGAACTTAACCTTAGATTATAAGCTTGCAAGTTGGGTTAGCATAATGGGACGTGTATCTGTTGATGCTTATAATCAATTAATGGAAGAAAGAAGAGCGGTAGGTAGTGTGCCAACTACTTTTGGTCTTGATAGAACAGATCAAGAGTCTGGTTATTATAGAAAAAATGTAGACTTTAGTGAGTATAACTATGACTTGATGGCTAATTTCAAGAAAGATATTACTCCGGATCTGAATTTAACTGGTTTGATTGGTCTTAATGTCAGACGGAATTCTTATAGTAGTATTGCAGCTTCAACTAATGGTGGATTAGTGAGTCCAGGTATCTATTCTTTGCAAAATAGTGCAGCTGCACTTCCATTCCCTGTTGAAAAAGCAGAGAAGTTAGGGGTTGATGGTATTTTTGCCAGTGCTTCTCTGTCGTATCAAAGCATGTTGTATTTGGATGCTACTATTCGTAGAGATCACTCGTCTACTTTGCCAAAAGCTACTAGTTCTTATTTTTATCCTTCGGTTGCAGGGAGCTTTGTGTTCTCAAATATAGTTAAACAAGATTGGCTTTCGTTTGGTAAAGCCCGTTTAAGTTATGCAGAGGTTGGATCACCAGCACTTTTTGATCAATTATATGACACCTATACTGTAGTTACTCCTTTCAATACATCGTTATATACTGTTTCATCTCAAAAGAAGAATTCAGAATTAAAACCTGAGAAAACTGCGAGTATTGAGGGTGGTCTTGAAATGTACTTTTTCAATCGCAGAATAGGATTTGATCTTGCTGCATATAAAACCAATACAACAAATCAGATTTTGCCGGTTAAGCTGTCTCAGACTACCGGTTATAATCAAATGATTGTTAATGCTGGTAATATTGAAAATAAAGGTATTGAATTGTCATTGATGTTGACCCCTATTTCTACTAAAGATTTCAAGTGGGATCTTAAATTTAATTGGTCGAAGAATAGGAACAAAGTTCTTTCATTGATTGATGGTGTTGACAACTATCAGTTGGGAGCTTTCGGCGGAAACGTAACATTAAATGCTCAAGTTGGTCAACCTTATGGTGTGCTGCTTGGAACTGATTACACTTATACTGCGGACGGCCAAAAAATTATTAGTGCTACTACAGGTAAACCCGTGAAAACGACAACAGCTAGTAATGTGATTGGAAATGTAACTCCTGACTGGAATGGAGGTATTCAAAGCACATTGACTTATAAAAACTGGTCATTTAGTTTCTTGATTGATGTTCAACATGGTGGTGATATATTCTCATTAGATATGTATTATGGTATGTCAAGTGGTTTGTACGCAGAAACAGTATATGATAATGATTTAGGGAATACTGTTAGAAATCCAATTGTTTATAATAATCCATCTGCTGCAACAACAGCGCTCAAAATCGCTTCTGGTTATGCAGCAACATCTGGTGGGTACATAATTCAAGGGGTTAATGTTAGTTCTACTGGTGTTGTTACTCCAAATACAACGCGTGTAAATGCATCGACAGCTTCTGGATTTGGATATGCTGTGGAGCCTAATAAGGCGTTTATTTACGATGCCGGATATATTAAACTTAGAGAACTGTCACTTTCATATTCTTTGCCAAGTAAACTCCTTAAGAGTACGTTTATTCAGGGATTGACATTTACTGCAACGGCATCAAATCCTTGGATTATAAGCAAGCACCTACCTTACGCAGATCCTGAGTCTGGTTTAGGTTCTGGTAATGTCCAAGGTTACTCTGTTGGATCTTTGCCTTCGACACATGATTATGGGTTTAATGTGAAACTAAATTTTTAAACATACAGCAATGAAAAAAATATTATTTATTATAATGTCTTTTGTTGTGTTTACTTCTTGTAGTAATTTAGAAGACTTAAATACAAACGTAAAAGACTTCGCAACAGTCAAAGGAGAAGCGCTGTTCTCGAATGGTCAAAAAAATGTAGTAGATCAGGTAGTTGGACTTAACGTCAATTACAATATATTTCGTTTCTTTACTCAGCAATGGACCGAAACGACTTATTTAGATGAGGTTAATTATGATGTAGTGTCGAGAACTATACCTGGAGCTCAATGGAATTTTCTTTATCGTTTAGGGTTGAAAAACTTGACTGAAGCTGCGACGGTTTTGTCGGCTACGCCACTTGGTACAGAACTTCCAGCAGTGAGGCAAAATAAACTTGCGACAATTGAAATTACTAAAATTTATACATGGAGTGTTTTAGTTCAAACTTTTGGTAATATACCTTATACTGAGGCATTGGATATCACAAAGCCAACTCCAAAGTATGATGATGCTGCAACTATTTATAAAGATCTTATTTCTAGATTGAATGTAGCAATAGGTCAGTTGGATGTTACTGCTGATGGTATGGGTAGTTATGATAATATTTATCATGGTGATGTAGCACAACTAAAAAAGTTTGCTAATTCATTGAAATTAAGAATGGGTGTTGTTATTGCAGATTACGATGCAACGTTGTCTAAGACTACTGTTGAAAGTGCTTTTACTTCTGGTGTTATCTTGGATAATGCAGATAATGCAGCGATGGCATACATGTCTGATCAACCAAATACAAATCCAATTTACGTTGAATTAGTAGCTAGTGGAAGACATGATTTTATTCCTGCGAATACATTTGTTGATGCAATGAATGCTTTAAATGATCCAAGACGCCAATTTTATATGACTACTGTTTCTGGGAGTTATGTAGGTGGTGTATATGGTTTCCCTAATGTTGCCTATGCAAGTTTTTCTCATGTTGCGGATAGAATTGCTGCTCCAACATTTGAAGGGACTATATTAGATGCAGCAGAAACTGAATTTTTATTGGCAGAAGCTAGTGCAAGAGGATTTGCAGTAGGTGGAACGGCTCAATCTCATTATAACGCAGGCATTACTGCTTCAATTTTATATTGGGGTGGTAAACAAGTAGATGTTGATGCTTATTTATTAAATCCTAAAGTTGATTACACCAATGCAGCCTCGGGGGCTACATGGAAAGCGAAAATTGGTACGCAAGCTTGGATTGCACTTTATAATAGAGGTTGGGAAGCATGGCAAGAATGGGTTCGCTTGGACTATCCTGTTTTCGTTGCTCCGTCAACAGCTAAATCTGCAATTCCTGTTCGATTGATTTATCCAATTAGTGAGCAGACATTGAATAAAGACTCTTATACAGCAGGGGCTGCTGCGATAGGTGGTGACCTTGTTACTACAAAATTGTTCTTTGATAGGAACTAGTCTAATAAATACATAAATACTTGAAAAGGCTGCCCATGTTGAATTGGGCAGCCTTTCTTTTTGTAATAAAATCTAGGATGTATGGGCTTTGAAGATTAGATTAAACTGACAATGGATTCTAATTTCTCAATTTGATATGTCGCTTCTCGTTTTTTTTTATTTCCATGTGGATTAAACCACACCTGATCTATTCCTGCATTTCGTGCTCCAACGATATCGGCTTCGTAGCTGTCGCCAATCATTAGGCATTCGGAGGCGGTGGCATCGTTGAGTTGCATGGCGTACTCGTAGATGCGTTTGTCGGGTTTCAATGCCTTAGCGCCCTCGGAAAGGACGATGTGGGTGAAGTAGTGCTCCAGGTTGGAGCTTCGTAGTTTTTTGTACTGGACTTCTATAAATCCATTGGAAATAATGGTGAGTGGATATTTGGGGTAAAGGTAATCCAATAATTCTTTGGCATGGGGGATAAGCAGTGTTTTTGTAGGGAGCATGTCCAGAAATTCGCGCCCGATCTGCTCTGCTATTTTTATATTGCCGGCTCCCACCTGAACCAGCGGATGACTAAAACGTTCGAAGTTAAGAAATTCTTTTGTTATTTCGCCTTTCCCGTAAAGCTCCCACAGTTCGAGGTTTCGCTTGGCGTAGATATTGAAATAATGCTCAAAACTATCGAAATGATTATATAGCTGATGGTTGTTGTAGATTTCTTCTAATGCGGCTTGCGCATTGGCGTGAAAATCCCAAAGGGTATCGTCGAGATCGATAAAAATGTATTTGTAACCCCTAACCTCCGCCAGTAGTCGGACAGGCTCTAAAGGAGGATTGTGATCGTTTACTTCTTGTTTGTTGGTATTTTTTTCGATCATAGCTTTTGTGTAGTTGCGGAAATTTCGAAATTCACTATATAATAAAAATAGAACCTGTCTTCTGTAGACACGTTCTATTTCATTATTCAATCCGGATTGCATAACATTTTCCCCTTTAGGCTTCGGCGTGAGCTCAGTCGAACGGGGTTAGGGGTCTTTACTCCACCTCAATCACCAGGTATTTGCTGATGCTCCAGAATTGGTTGGGTTCAACAATCAATAATATAAAGTTTCCATTTTCCTTTTCTAGGGTATATGAAGATTTTGGATGTGTGGTAAGGATTTTAGCACGTGTAGAGTAAAGCGGAATGGATTTCGTATTTCGCGCGTCAATTCGTACAAAATAATTTTTGTTGAAATCGCTCTGAAGCACTCTCTGTGCACTGAAAAGACCGTCGGAGGTAATGATCCTTTGTTCTTTCAGTTCTTTTTTTGTCCCAAAAACATACCAGGCAGTGTGGATGGTTTCATCCTGCTCCTTAATTTTTGACTCTTTTTCTTTTATTTTCGTGTCTTTTTCTTTTACGTTGACAGACAGGTCTTCTATGTTTTTCCCCATGTCGTTAACCGACGAGCTCAGCTGAGTGATTAATGAGTCTTTTTGTGAGAGCTGTATTTGCAATTCTGCTACTTTCGACGATTCTTCTTCAAGAGATTTTGATAAACGTGAAATGGTTTGTTCAAGCTCTGTCGATCTAAAACCACTTTTCCTTAGTTTTGCTTTCAGGCGGTCTAATTCGTCTTTATTGGTTTGAAGCATTTCGTTTAAGTACGACATGTCTTCCTTTATTTTGGTGCGGACGTCATCAGTCATTTCCTGACCTACCGGCTGAACCGAGATTGAATTTTGGGTACTTTTAATCTTTTCAATGTTCTGTTCAATTTCATTCATGGCCGAGAAATAACCATCAACTTCGTCTTGTAGTTTTAATTTTGCATTTTGCAGGGAGTCGTTCTGGGCTTTTAAGGCCTGGTAGTCGGCTGAACGTTTTCCGCATGATGCCATTAAAACAAGCAAAATGGCGAGCGAAAAAATAGTAGGTTTCATCTGAAAAGGTATTGAAAAGTTTATTGACAAATTGAAAGAAACACAATCTAAGCTAATAATTTTTGATAAGTAATTATTAGTTGTTTACGGGTGCAAAGGTAATGTTTATTCTTCAAAACCTGCAACAATAATTACAATTTCTCCTTTAGGAGTATGCTCTGTATAATATTGTATTAATTCTTGTAATGTCCCGCGTTTTGTTTCCTCGTAAATCTTTGATATTTCGCGCGAAACGGATGCTTTACGTTCAATTCCAAATGCTTCGGATAGCTGAGTAAGTGTTTTCACCAGTCGAAAAGGTGACTCGTAAAAAATCATGGTGCGGCTTTCAGTTGCGAGTATGTTAATCTTTGTTTGACGTCCCTTTTTCTGTGGTAAAAAACCCTCGAAACAGAACCTGTCGTTGGGTAAACCCGAGGCAACTAAAGCCGGCACAAAAGCTGTTGCACCCGGCAAACATTCTACCTCGATGCCGTTTTCAACACATTGGCGAACAACCAAAAATCCGGGATCGGAAATGGCCGGTGTGCCTGCGTCGGAGATGAGTGCTACGGTTTGTCCGCTCTTGATACGCTGAACCACATTTTCCACCGTTTTGTGTTCGTTGAATTTGTGATGCGAATGCATTGGAGTTTTTATCTCGAAATGCTTTAGTAAAAAACCGCTTGTTCGCGTGTCTTCAGCCAGGATCAAATCAACCGATTTCAAAACTCTGATGGCGCGAAAGGTCATATCCTCCAAATTACCTACCGGTGTAGGTA
>Ga0302165_10000367_pt1 | contig 16914 bp, 15 predicted proteins | sample I_Fen_E3_2_FD_193499 | JGI IMG/M metagenome (GOLD analysis project Ga0302165, IMG submission 193499) | Peat permafrost microbial communities from Stordalen Mire near Abisko, Sweden - I_Fen_E3_2 | ecosystem: Environmental > Terrestrial > Soil > Wetlands > Permafrost | place: Sweden: Abisko...
GAACCCAAGTGAAGTTGACATAAGATTTGCATTTTGTTTTCCTGATGTTTATGAGGTGGGGATGTCTCATTTAGGAAGTAGAATTCTTTATCATACTTTAAATGCAAGACAAGATACATATTGCGAAAGAGCATTTGCACCATGGCCTGATATGGAAGTACAAATGAGGAAAAATGATATTCAATTATTCACGTTGGAGACTAAGGATTCTTTAAAGGAATTTGATATTTTAGGATTTACCCTTCAATATGAAATGAGTTTTACAAATATTTTAAATATGATAAATATGTCTGGGATTACTATAAGAGCATCACAAAGAGGTGAAGATGAACCTATAGTTATGGCAGGAGGTCCTTGTGCATATAATCCAGAACCACTATATGATATAGTTGATTTCTTTGAAATTGGTGAAGGCGAAGAAATGATGAATGATGTTTTGGATGTGTATAAAAAGTATAAAGGAAAAGGGAAAAAGAAAGAATTTTTAAGAGAAATATCTAAAATTCAAGGTATATACGTGCCTTCATTATATGATGTTATTTATAATGAAGATAATACTATAAAAGAATTCAAACCAAAGTATGAGGATGTTCCAAGTACTATTAAAAAGAGAATAATAAATAATTATACTAAGGTTGATTTTCCGACAAATATTATAGTTCCTTATTCAGAGATTGTTCATGATAGAATAGTTTTAGAGATATTTAGAGGATGTACAAATGGATGTAGATTCTGTCAAGCTGGAATGCTATATAGACCAGTTAGAGAAAAGAAAAAAGAAGATCTTGTAGAGCTAGCTAGAGAATTAGTTAAAAATACAGGGTATGAAGAAATTTCACTTTCATCATTAAGTACATGTGATTATTCTGATATAAAGGGATTAATTACAGATTTAACAGAAGAACATGAAGAAAACCGAGTTGGAATAGCGCTTCCTTCAATTAGAGTTGATTCTTTTTCAGTTGATTTACTTAAGGATATCCAAAAGGTAAGAAAGACAGGATTAACTTTTGCACCAGAAGCAGGATCTCAAAGAATGAGAGATGTAATAAATAAGGGACTTACAGAAGATAAAATTTTAAATGCAGCTAGAAGTGCTTTTGAAGCTGGATGGAAGACTCTTAAGCTTTATTTTATGGTTGGACTTCCTTATGAAGAACTTGAAGATTGTACTGGAATTGGAGAACTTGCAGAAAAAATTGTTGATGAATATAAAGCAGTTCCTAAGAAAAAGGGTGATTATAAAGGTTTAAGACTTACTGTAAGTACATCAATACTTATACCTAAGCCATTTACACCATTCCAATGGACTCCTATGGCAAGACTTCAAGACGTAAATGAGAAGATTGATGCTGTTAAGGATTCAATTAAATCAAAATGTATAGTTTATAATTACCATGAGCAAAAGACATCTATAATGGAATCTGTATTTGCAAGAGGTGACAGAAGGTTATGTGATGTTTTAATTAAGGCCTTTGAAATGGGTGCAAAATTTGATGGATGGGGTCAATACTTTAACTATAGATTATGGATGGAAGCTATGGAAGAATGTAATTTAGATGTAGATTTTTATGCATATAGGGAAAGAGCTTATGACGAAGTATTACCATGGGATTTCATTGATATAGGAGTAAATAGAAAATATTTAGAAATTGAAAGTGAAAAAGCAAAGAAAGCAGAATTGACGCAAAACTGTAGAAAAGGATGTACAGGATGTGGCATTGATGTAAACTTTAAAGATGGGGAGTGTTTTGAAGGTGCGATACTTAACTAAATTTACCAAAGAAGAAAATATTAAGTTCATATCTCATTTAGATGTACTTAAAACTATTCAAAAGAATATTAGAAGAGCAGGACTTCCGGTAGAATTTTCACAAGGATTTAATCCACATATGAATACCTCAATAGCACAACCTTTATCTGTTGGAGTATATTCAAGTGGTGAATATATGGATATGATATTAACAACTGAAACAGATGAACAAGAAATTGTGGATAAATTAAATGCAACTGCTCCAAGTGGAATAAAATATATCAGTGCACTAGCCATTCCTTATACTGCAGGTGAGAAAAAAGTGCCTCAAGCTATGGCATTAATTGATGCAGCAAGGTACACTATAAAAATTAAATATTCTGATGTTTCTAACTTAGAAGAAGAAATGACTAATCTTATAGAAAATGAAACGTGGAATACAATAAAGAAAAGCAAAAAAGGTGAGAGAGAAGTTAATTTAAAAACTTTAATTAAGGAATTTAGTTTTTGGATTAAGGATGAATTTTTAGTGCTTAATGTATTAATTAGTACAGGAAGTAGAGAACATTTAAGTGCAGATTTAGTAGTTAGCTACATTCAAGAACAAACTTCAAATGCACTTGTAGATGCTTTTGTTAATATAAAAAGAGAAGAAATGTATTTTTATAAAAACGAAACACTTGTACCATTATACAAGTGCGTATAGACCGCCGAAATAAGGGGGCATGCATTTACTCCAGTTACTGAAGACTTTGATGGGTGCTTCTAAGATCATAAGTTGTGCCCAAAAAGCTTGCTTCAAAGGCAAGCTTTGAACAAGCACATTTGGAACAACTTATAATAAAGGAAACTCGACTCGTATTCACTCGCTGAGTAAGTGATTCACACCAAATCATAGATTTGGGTTCTCTACTTAAGAAGCACAACCATCAAAATCTTCTGATGTAACATTCAGCAAAAGCAAGCCCCTTTATTTCTAGTTATAATATATATTAATAAGTATGAGTATAATGTAGAAAATGGGGAACTATATAGGTACCCACAGTGATAACTTCATTAACAATGGACAATTACCAACTATCAATTGTCCATTGTTAATTGTTAATTGTTAATTGAATAGGGATGTGTTTTAAATGAAAGAGATTTTTATTGAGAGAAGAGAAAAAATTTTAAGAATAGCGCTTAAATCTAATAATGAATTAATAGAAAGTATTGTAGAAGAAAAGAATAATGAACCTATAATAGGAGAAATTTATAAGGGTAGAATTAAAAATATTCTTCCGGCTATAAATTCCATATTTGTTGATTTGGGATTAGATAAAGAAGGTTATATGTATTATAGCAATGAACTTAAGGCAAAGGGAATAAAAAAAGGTGAAGAAATATTAGTAGAAGTCATAAAAGAACCTATTAATGATAAAGGTGCTAAATTGACTTCTAAAGTTTCAATTCCTGGGAAATATGTTGTCTTAAATTGTTATGGAGAAGGAATAGAATTTTCTAAAAGAATAGATGATAAAGAAAAGAAAAAAGAAATTTTAGATAACATTGAACCTTTAAAAGATGTGTGCATAACAGTAAGAACAGAAGGTGCTAATGTAAGTTTAGAAATTCTTAAAAAGGAAATAAATAAATTTTATGATGAGTTTGAAAATATAGATAAAAAAATGAAATATTCATTAGGTTTAAAGAAAGTTTATGGAGAAGATTTAAGTTTAACTAAGCTTTTAATGAATTCTAGTGGAGAAGAAGTTACAAAAATTCATGTGGATAATGATATGGATTTTGAAAAAATATCTCACTTTATAAAAGGAGAAGAAAACTTTAAATTAGAGAAACATGAAAGTTATAGAAGTCTTTTTGATTTTTATGGTTTGGAAAAAGAATTATTAAAATTACGGCATAATAAAGTTAATTTGTTATGTGGAGGCTATATAGTAATAGACAAAACAGAAGCAATGTATGTTATTGACGTTAATAGTGGAAAAAATATAAAAGAAAATAGTTTCAATAAAACTATTTTAGAAACTAATTTAGAAGCTGCTAAAGAAATAGGAAAACAAATAAGACTTAGAAATCTAAGTGGAATTATAGTTATAGATTTTATTGATATGAGAGATAAGAGTCAAAGAACTATTATCATGTCTGCTCTTCAAGAAAGCTTGAAATTAGATAAAGGAAATGTAAAAATATTTCCGTTTACTGAATTAGATTTAGTTCAAATTGCAAGGAAGAGACAAGGAAAGAGCATATACGAATATATGGAAGAAGAATGCAGTTTATGCAAAGGTAGAGGCATAATTTTAAAGTTATCTTATATAGAAGGGCTTATAAAAAATGAAATCATAAGAATAAAAGAAGAAAATTCAATAGACTGTTTTCATATACAAATTGATAGTGTTTATGAAGATAAAATTAAAGAAGATATTTTTGATTTCATAAAAGAAATAGATGGTTTAGGTAAAGAAATATATTTAAACTATGTAGATGGAATAGAAGGTTACAAAATTGAGCCACTTATATTTCAAGGACAGAAAGATAATTTGAAAGACTATAAAGTTACAACTATAGAAAAATGTTAAAATGATGAATGGTTAAGAATGAAGGTTGAAGAATTAAGGGTGATTTTTAAAACTCTTTAAGAGCTTTAAAAATCTTATAAACTAGAAATATAGGAATTTCATCCGGAAATCATTCATCATTCATCAATAAATCATTCATTAACTTTTAATTTTCAAATTTTCTCCTTTACAAGAGAAAAAAAATATGGTAAAATGGCTTTTGTAGACCGCGCACGTAAGGTTTCAAATAAAACAAAGTTAAATCTTTGTACCAAAAGTGGCGAGACCGTTATGAGGAGGTGTTTTAATGTACGCAGTATTAGCAACAGGAGGAAAACAATACAGAGTTCAAGAAGGAGACGTAATATACGTTGAAAAACTTGAAGCTGATGTTGATTCAACAATTGAATTTAACGAAGTTTTAGCTGTAGGAACTGAGGAAGGTATCAAAGTTGGTACACCAGTAGTTGAAGGAGCTAAAGTTGTAGCTAAGGTTGCAGCACAAGGTAAGGCAAAGAAGGTTATAGTTTTCAAATATAAGGCTAAAAAAGACTATAGAAGAAAAAATGGACACAGACAACCTTACACTAAGCTAGTAATCGAAAAGATAGAAGCTTAATAAAATTATGGTTAAAGTAAAAATCAAACAACATAATGAAAATATTGTTGGATTTGTAATGAATGGTCACGCATTAAGTGATGACAGACATTTTTCAAGTGATCCTGCTTTAGTGGGAGAAGCATTTGATTTAATATGCAATTCTGTTGCAGTGTTGTCTCAAAGCGTAATTATTGGATTGGATGAAGTTTTAAAACTAAATTCAACTTACGAAATCAAGGATGGATACTTAAAATTAGATCTTCAAGATTTTAATTTAGAAGAACTAAATCAAGCTCAAGTTTTGTTAAAAACTTTTGAAAAAAGCTTGGAAAGTGTAATTTTAGGATTTGATCAATTGGTAGGGCAAAAGAAACGTAAAGAATATATAACTTTAATAAAAGAGGAGGTGTAGTCACATGCTAATTATGAACCTTCAATTATTCGCTCACAAAAAGGGAGTTGGTAGTTCTAAGAATGGTAGAGATTCTCACTCAAAGAGATTGGGAGCTAAATCTGCTGATGGAGAATTCGTTCTTGCAGGAAACATTCTTTATAGACAAAGAGGAACTAAAATCCACCCAGGTGAAAATGTTGGAAGAGGTAAAGATGATACTTTATTCGCTAAAGTTGATGGAGTTGTTAAATTCGAAAGACTTGGTAGAGATAAGAAGAAAGCAAGTGTTTACCCAATAAACGTTGAAGCAATAGCTGAATAATTACTTAGAAATTAAGCACTCTTAGTTTAAGAGTGCTTTTTTTAAATGCGTATGAAATAAAGCATTTAAAAAAAGTATCATTGAATTATTATTTTCTTTCATATACATATACTGTTTTTTTTTATTGAGATTAAACATTATATAAAATATGATATAATAAAGTAAGATTTTATAGGGAAGAATAGTTTATATTGAAACTTAGGGAAATTGTTATTGTGACGCTATATAATAAAAAATAAACAAGGAAAGGTGATTATATGTTTATAGATACAGCGAAGGTCTTCGTTAAGTCTGGTGATGGTGGTGACGGTGCTATTACTTTTAGAAGAGAAAAGTACGTACCATTAGGCGGACCAGATGGAGGCGATGGAGGAAAAGGTGGTAGTATCATTTTCCAAGTTGAAACTGGTATAACTACATTATTAGATTTTAAATATAAAAAGAGATTTGTTGCAGAAGAAGGCGGCAGAGGTGGTGGGCAGAAGTGCTATGGAAGAGATGGCCAAGATCTTTTTATAAAAGTACCTATGGGAACAATCATAAGAGAAGAAGAGACTAATAAAATAATTGCAGATCTTTCTCATAAAGGTCAAGAATTAGTATTATTAAGAGGTGGAAAAGGTGGAAAAGGTAATACTAAGTTTGCTACTGCTACTAAACAAGCACCTCATTATGCAGAACCAGGAATGCCGGGAGATGAATTAAATATACTTTTAGAATTAAAGTTACTTGCAGATGTTGGATTACTAGGATTTCCTAATGTAGGAAAGTCAACATTACTTTCTATGACAACAAAAGCAAAACCAAAGATTGCAAATTATCACTTTACTACTTTAAAACCTAATTTAGGAGTTGTTGCAGTACCAGGAATTGAACCATTTGTTATGGCAGATATTCCAGGAATTATTGAAGGTGCAGCAGAAGGTGTTGGCCTTGGAATACAATTTTTAAAACATATTGAAAGAACTAGACTTTTAGTTCATATAGTAGATATTTCAGGTGTTGAAGGAAGAGAACCTTTTGATGATTTTGTAAAAATCAACGAAGAATTGAAGAAATATTCTGTTAAGCTTTGGGATAGACCTCAAATTGTAGTAGCTAATAAGAGCGATATGCTTTATGATGACAGTATATTTGAAGATTTTAAGAAGAAAGTTCAAGAAATGGGCTTTGATAAGGTATTTAAAATGTCAGCAGCTACAAATGAAGGTGTTGATGCTGTGATGAAAGAAGCAGCAAGAATACTTAAGGAAATTCCAGTTAAAGAATTAGAAATTTCAGAAGATGAAATGTATATACCAGAAGAAAAGAGATTTACTTATGATATTACAGTTCAAAAGAATGTAGAAGAGGAATATGACGTTTATGTTATTAATGGTACATTTGTAGATAGAATATTACATGCTATTAATGTAAATGATGCAGATTCTTTAAGATATTTCCACAAAGTTCTTAAAAATAAAGGTATAATGGATGAACTTAGAGCAATGGGAATCAAAGATGGAGATATGGTAAGATTAAATAACTTCGAATTTGAATATGTAATGTAATCAATTCTAAAAAGCCCCCAGGGATAATGAATACAACAAATATATGTTGAAAGAAATTTTAGGAGGAAAATAAAATGTTAACAGGAAAAGAAAGAGCTTATTTAAGAAGCTTAGCTAATCAACTTTCACCAATATTCCAAATCGGTAAAAATGGTGTTGAAGAAAACTTTTTAATACAAGTTAAGCAAGCACTAGAAGCTAGGGAATTAATTAAAATAAAAGTTTTGGAAAATAGTGGATTAGAATCTAGAGAAACTTCAGATATGATATGCAAGGCTGTTAAATGTGAAGGCGTTCAAGCAATTGGAAATAAGATAGTTTTATACAAGAAATCTAAAAATAAACAAGTAATAGAATTACCAACTAAATAAATATATACTAAAAATAAAAATTAATAAAAGAAACTATTTTAAAAATTATTTTGAAGTAGTTTCTTTTTTTTATAAAACTTAAGATATTTAAAATAATATTTAAGAGTACTTCGTGATATAATATTTAAGTAACAATTATACTTTAGGAGGAAACCTTATGAAGCGATATGGTATAATAGGAGGTACATTTGATCCTATTCATAATGCACATTTATATATAGCTTATGAAGCTAAAGCGCAATTAGATTTAGATGAAGTGATTTTTATGCCAGCAGGAAAGCAACCTTTTAAAGCTAAAAATATAGTTACTGATTCTAAATTAAGATATGAGATGGTTAAAATTGCAACAGAGCCTTTTAATGAATTTTCTATTTCAAGTTATGAAATAGAAAAGGGTGGACTGAGCTTTACTTATGAGACCTTACAATATTTTAAAGGTAAAAGTGATTTGGAAAATGAAGAAAAAGAATTATTTTTCATAACAGGGGCAGATTGTTTAATAAGTATAGAAAAATGGAGAGATGTTGAAAAGATATTTTCATTGGCTACTCTTGTAGTTTTTGCAAGAGGGGGAATTAGCAAAAAGGAAATGATAGAAAAAAAGCAAATAATAGAAGAAAAATATAATGGGAAAATTATTATTTTAGATTTAAAAGAACTTGAAATATCTTCAACAGATATAAGGGAGAGAGTAAATCAAAATAAAAGAATAGATTTTTTTGTACCAGCAAAAGTTGTGGATTTTATTTATAAAAAAGGACTGTATAATAATAAAATGTAATATAGATACCCAAGGTGAAAACTATACTAATGCGTATTCCACGCCGAAATCAATGATACTCTGTTGTTTCGGTTTCTAAGGAATTTTGAGGGTGCTTCTAAGATCACAAGTTGTACCCAAAATGCTTGATTCAAAGGTAAATTTTGAACAAGCATATTTGGAACAACTTACAATCAATGAAACTCGACTCGTATTCACTCGCTGAGTAAGTGATTCACACCAAATCATAGATTTGGGTTCTCTACTTAAGAAGCACAACCACCAAAATTCCTAATGAAACACTGTACAAAAGAGTATCGTTGATTTCTAGTTATGGATATATATTCATAGTACAAGTAACTTGGATTATGGGTATATATATAGATAACTACAACTGAAACTGTACGTATACGTGGAAATTTTATTATCAATGTTCAATGGTTAACGAGTGAAAATTGAATATTGACAATCAGTAATTTTAAATTACTAAAATTATAGTAGGAGGGAATAATTTTGTTATCTATAGAAGAAATAAAGTTATATCTTAAAGAAAATTTAATTAAAAAACGTCATATTCATACTTTAGGTGTTGCAGATATAGCTAAAAAATTAGCTAAGCTAAATGGAATTTCAGAAGAAAAAGCTGAAATTGCAGGTCTTGCACATGATGTGGCTAAAAATTTATCTAAAGGTAGAATGAAAGAAATAATGGAAGAAAATAATATTATTCTTTCAGATGTGGAAGAAAATAATTCAAATTTATGGCATAGTATTATTGCACCAATAGTGGCTAAGGATAAGCTTGGGATTGACGATGAAGAAATACTAGACTCAATAAGATGGCATACTACAGGGAAAGAAGATATGTCTATTTTAACGAAGATTATTTATATTGCAGATATGATAGAACCAGATAGAAATTTTGATGGAGTTGAAGACATAAGAAAAGCTACGTTTATCGATTTAGATATGGGCGTGTATTATGGATTGACTCATAGCATAGAGTTTTTATTAATCAAAAATTTACTTATTGATGAAAATACTATAAAAGCTAGGAATTACTTTTTATTTGACTCTAAATTTAATGGATAATTCTAAAAAATATGTTTAATTACATTATATATGTTCAAAAAATTAAATAATTTATAATGTAATGTATTAACTGATTCAAAAGTAAAAGAGGTGAGCATATGGGGAGAAGGGGCAAGAATAAAAACAAGCAAAAAACATTCCTGAAAATTTTCAGAAAAAATGATGATTCTACAACAAAATTTGAAAAATTAGTTTTAGGGGTAATAGCTCTTATAATAACGTTTATTATAGTTTCAATGGTATCAGGAATTTCTGCTTTATTGAAGGTAGGAAGTAAGTCAATGCCAAGTGGTATTGATGTATCATCAAATGAACCAGTAAATATTTTATTGCTTGGAATGGATATAGGAGATCCAGCTCAAGTTGATAATACATCAATTAAAAGAGCAGATACAATAATGGTGCTAAATTATAATCCTACAAACAAAAAATTAAATGTTGTATCAATTCCAAGAGATACATTGATAGATGTTAACGGTAGAAATTCTAAGATAAATGCAGCTTATGCAATTGGTGGATATCCTAAAATAAAATCAGAAGCTGAAAATTTGTTGAATATAAAAATCAATTATATAGTTAAAATTGATTATAATGCCTTCAGAGAAATTATTGATGCTCTTGGAGGAATTGAAATGAAAATTGAAAGAAATATGATTTATGATGATGAAGGTCAAAATCTTCATATTAATTTTAAAGCTGGAGAAACTGTAACTTTAGATGGTAAAAAGGCTGAAGAATTTTTTAGGTGGAGAAAAAATAATGATGGAAGTGGATTTGCTAATGGAGATTTAGATAGAATAGAAAATCAACAAAAATTTATATCAAAAGTGGTTGATAAATGTACAAGTCCTCTTATATTATTTAAAATCCCAAGTATAATGTCAGCCTTAGGAAACAATATAGAAACTAATATGTCATCTACTAAAATTTTGGGCTATGGATTAAAATTCATGAACATAAAAAAAGAAGATATGGCAATGATAATAGCAGCTGGAACACCAAAGACCATAAATGGAGAATCATTTTTAATATTTGATAAAAATTCCAATAAAGATATAATATCATCACTTAGTTCAGCTTCTATTTCTAAAGATATATCTGCAAATACATCAAAAGATGATATTAGAATTAAAATATTAAATGGAACTAAGATTAATGGATTAGCAGCTAAAGCAATGGAAGAATTAAACAATGCTGGATATACTAAAATTGATACAGGAAATGCTGAGATTAGCGATAAAAGTATTATACTTGCTAATGACAGTGATAAATTAAAAACTATTAAGCAAGATTTAAATATTAAAAATACTAAAGAAAAAGAAAATAAAACAGAATATAATGACTATGATGTGATCATAATTTTAGGTAAAGATTTTAAAACCTTTGGTGAATAAGTTGTGCACATATAAAAAAAGCGCGAAGCGCAACCAAGAACTTAAAATAATTAGCAAAAATAATAAAATTTGTAGAAGATAAAAAAATGTTATATTTTAATGTATAGCAACGTATAGAATTTTTAGTGAATCGTGTATTGAAAAGCATGGCGTAGACGCAAGAGGAGTAGATAAATTAAATGAGTATTTTAGAAAAAAAGGTTATTAATATAGAAGAAGGAACTAAGATAAGAGAATATTTAAAAACTGAGCTTGGATTGTCAACAAGATTAATACGAAGTGCTTCTATTCACAAAAAAATTTTTGTTGATGATGAAGTGGTAAAAATGAATCGCATATTGAATGCTGGAGAAATTATAAAAATTGATTTAGCAAAGGATGAAAGTCAAGATATAGCACCAGAGAAAATGGATATAGAGATAATTTATGAAGATGAAGATATATTAGTAGTTAATAAAAAACCTTTTATGGTAGTTCATCCAACTAAAAATTATCAAAGTGGAACTCTTGCTAATGGAGTAATAAATTACTTTATGGAAAGCAACCAAAACTGTATAGTCAGATTAGTTTCTAGACTAGACATGAACACTTCAGGACTTATTATAATTGCTAAAAATCAATTTGCACATGGCATGTTATCAAAAGAAATGAGCGAAAATAAGGTTGGAAAGAGGTATTTAGCAATAGTTCATGGTAAGTTAGAACAAGATTCTGGAACTATTGACTTGCCGATATATAAGCCAGAAGGAATTGAAAACGGAATAAGAAGAGTAATAGATGAAAGAGGTCAAAGGAGTGTAACTCATTATAAAGTTATTGAGAGTTTTGGCAATGCCAGTTTAGTAGAGTGTAAACTTGAAACAGGAAGAACACATCAAATTAGAGTTCATTTAAATAGCATAGGGCATCCTATTTATGGAGACACCTTATATGGGTTTGGAGAAGAGGAAGAAGATTTAATAAAGAGGCAAGCACTGCATGCATATGCACTTGATTTTAAATCACCAAGAACAGGAGATATTCTTTCACTTAAGTCACAACTTCCAGATGATATGAAAGAATTAATGCATAAATTAAAGTAATTTAAAATAAAAAATAAATGAAAGCTCAAGCAATTTTTTTAATAATTGCTTGAGCTTTTATAATTATCGATAATATATAAATAAATTATTTTTTTAATTTACTATTTATAAATCTCCTTGTGCCAAACAATCCAGCTAAAATAGCACCAGCAGAACCGATATAAATTGCGAGATTAGATTTTTGAGATAAAGATTTAATAGAGATTGGGGGCTCATAATATCTAGAAACTCCGGCTGCTAAATCAACAGTTATGTACTCTTTATCATTAACATAAACTGTCCCTTTTAAGATTTTATCATCTTTATTAAAAGATTTTTTACTTAAATCTGTATCTTCTATTTTAATCTCAGAAGATATTGTATTCTCTTTTCCTTTAGGAACAATATAATCGATATTCTTTAGGTTTAGAACAGGTATTGTAAGTTCATCATTTATTTTATACTCTGAAATTTGTTCGTCTTCTTTATAAAGATGTACTAAAGAATAATTATCGAAACCATAATTAAAAACAGTTTGCATGTCATGAAAATTTTGATCCTTATCAAGTGCATTTAAAAAGGCAGCAACAAGTACATGACCATCTTTTTCGGCAGCAGCCACATAAGTTTGATTTGATTTAGTTGTATATCCATTTTTACCACATACGGCAAATGGATAATAATATTTAGAATTTTTATTAATCATATAATTTTTATTATTTATTATAATGGTCTTTGAAGGATTATTTTTCAGTGTTATTGTATAAAATGGAGTAGTAGAAATATTAATGTAATCTTTATTGTTTACAGCTTCTCTTAAAAATAATGCTAAATCATGAGCAGTTGTTGTATGTTCTGGATCTGGTAATCCACTTGGATTTTTGAAGTTTGTATGTAAGGCTCCAAGTTCTTTTGCTTTTGCATTCATAAGCTTAGAAAACTCAGTTGTATTCCCAGATATGTGATCAGCTAAAGCATTTGCACAATCATTTCCAGATTCTAAAAGAAGACCTAGAAGTAAATCTCGTACAGTTAACACATCACCTTTTAATAGCCCAATAGCTGTTCCATCTATTTTTGTAAAGTCTTCTTTAACTGTAACTTCATCATCTAGCTTGCATTTTTCTAAAGCTATAATTGCAGTCATTACTTTTGTAGTAGAAGCAGGTTCTAAAACTTTTTCTTCATTTTTCCCATATAATACTTCACCTGTGGATGCATCAATTAAGGCACATCCTTCAGCATTAATTTGGGGTTGAGTAGTATCTGCTTGTACATTAGTATATGCAAAGCAAAATAGAAATAAAAATAATATATTAAATGTTTTTAAAATTTGTCTCATAAAATTCTCCATACTATATATGTTGCAATATGAATTATTAACTAAAATTAGATACATAATAACTATTTTACTACTGCATTCTTTTTCAACATATATATCTTAAATATTTTTCGGTACGTTTATAATATATTCTACCAAAAAAAATACATTTATGCTATATAAAATTCAGAATAATCCCAATAATAGTCTAAATCATAAGAATGTGGGAATAATGTGTATAAGAGAAACTTTAATTTGTGGGAAAGTGTGCAAGGGGAGGAAACATGATACAAGAATTGCTAAAGGATAAGAAGAAAATAGGAATATTAATTATATTAGTTATTGTATTAATGGCATTTGGAATTTTATATTTAAAATCTGGGTTTAAAGAATTAAAGAAAAATGATACAGAAAGTATTTTTGCTACAGATACAGAAAATGCTGATATATCAACAGTCACATCAAACAATAATGCAAAAAATAATAGTAGTAGCAAAAATAATAAAGAAGTAACTATTCCAGTAAAGGATAAAAGTATAGTGGTAGAAATTAAAGGTGAAGTGAAAAAACCAGATGTGTATACACTAAATGAAAATGCTATAGTAAAGGAACTTATAGAAGCAGCTGGTGGACTTACTGAAAATGCAGATTTAAGCAATATAAATAGAGCAAAAAAGTTACAAAATCATGAGCTAGTGTATATTGGAAATAAAAATAATATAAACAAAGAAGTTGAAAATACAAATTCAGAATTAAATACAAGTAACAGTCAAGGAATTCCTAATAATATAGTAAATATAAACACTGCAACAATAGAACAATTAAAAACTTTGAATGGAATAGGTGACTCAAAAGCTAAGAGCATAATTGAATACAGAGAACAAAGCGGAGGATTTAAATCAATAGAGGATATAAAGAACGTAACTGGAATTGGAGAAAAGATGTTTGAAAAAATAAAAGAACAAATAGAAACTTAAAAAATTGTTTCCAATATCTTAGAATACTTGGTTAGAATTGCATGAAATCATAAAAAAATATATAATAGATATACATGCTGTTCTAGGAGTATGGATATTTAGAAAAATTAAATAACTATTAATATTATATAAATATTAAAGTAAACACAAAAGTATAATATTGACACATAATTGTAATACAAAAATGATAAGATTGTAATATTGATTTGTTGTGTAATTAATTAAGGGGGAGAATTTGTTGTCTAAGAAGATTATAAGTATTTTAATGAGCTTAATAGTAGTGGCTTCATTAATAGGGTGCAAAAATGCAGAAGTGAATACAGAAAAGAAAACTGAAACAGCAACAGAAGATAAGGTTGATATGGAGGATAAAAATTTAGAAGGAAAATGGGCAAAAAATTATACGTTAGAAGAAACACAAAAACTTTTTAAAGAAAAGTTATCTAAAATGGAGAATATAACCAAAGAGTTAGGGGTAAAATATACAAAGAATGAAGAAATAAAAAAAGAAAAAGAACAATCTATAAATGATAACTCAATATACTATGATAATGCTAAGCCAGATGCAAATAAAATTGAAAGTATGTATTTTGGAATGAAGACATATGGGGAGAATTTAGAATCTGGAGATATAAGCTTAAAATTAAGTTTGAAATTTGATGGTGAAAGTGCTATAAAAAATAATGATTTTGATTTAGGCAAAACATCTTTCAATAAGTACATAGAAGCATTTACAGGACAAGAAAACAGAGATTATTCTGTAATAAATAAAGAAATAATAAATAAATTAAAAAATGGAGATAAACAAATTGAGATAAATAACACCATAGATGGCTTAAAGGAAGAGATTATAGCCACTAAAGAGTGTATTATATATAAAATATCTACGAAAAAATACAAATTTGCAGATGCAGAAATGAGCATGGAGTAGATTATAAGGGGGAAACTTTTTTGGAAAAAGACAATATAAAAGAAAATGAAATAAAGAGTGAGGTAGTAGAAACTGAAGTTCAAACTTCAGATATAGGAAGTACCGAAGGAGAGACAAAAACTAAAAACCAAGAGGCAAAGGAACAAAATACAAATTTAGAAATTGAAGGATTGATAAATGGTGAAAATAATGATGAGGATATTAATAAAAATTCATCTATAAAAGTTATTTTAGCTAATGTTCTTGATCAAGTATTAATAGTTGCAAGTTCTGCAGTTTTACTATTATTGTGTGATTTTGTATTAAAATTATTTGGATATATGTTTACAAGAGAAGCAGGAGCATTAATGCTAGCAGGCGGAATTATATACTTTATTTTAAATTGTATTTATGAACCAATAATGGAAAAAACAAAAATGAAAAATACTATTGCAAAGAAGATATTAAATATAAATTAATGAAGAATGCACAATTCACAATGAACATTTGTGAATTGTGCATTGTATCTGTGTATTGACAGTATGTTTTTCTTATGCTAAAAAGATAAGAGTACAAGAACATTAGTCAGTGGACCAATATAAGAAAAATATAAATATATTAGGAGTACATAATGAGAAGAGGAAGCGATTTAAGCGTTAAAATAGAAAAATCACAATTTCCATCAACAGGAATAGGATATGCAGAAGATAAAATAATATATGTTAAAAATGCATTTCCAGGTCAAACAATAACAGGAATAGTAAAAAAGAAAAGAGAAGAATTTGCAGAAGTTAAATTATTATCTGTAGATGAAAAAGCAGATTATGAAATTGAGGCTCCATGTCCTCATTTTGGAATTTGTGGAGGGTGTTCATCACAAAGCATACCTTATGATATGCAATTAGAATTTCTAAGTGAAGAAGTTAAAGCTTTATTTAAAGATGCAGACGTTACAACAGGTGAATACTTGGGAATTCAAGGAAGTCCAAAGCAATGGGAATATAGAAATAAGATGGAATTTACTTTTGGGGATGAAGCAAAGGGTGCACCGCTCTCAATTGGAATGCACATTAGAGGAAAATCTTTTGGTATACTAACTGTAGATAAGTGCCATATTGTTGATGAGGATTATAGAAATCTTCTTAGACTAACTGTAGATTATTTTAGAAAGCAAGACTTACCATTTTATAGAATAATGAAGGCAGAAGGATATTTAAGACATTTAGTAATCAGAAAAGCTGAAAATACAGGAGAGATACTAGTAAATCTAGTAACAACAACTCAAATTGACTTTGATTTAAATGAGTATGTTAACTTATTAAGAAGCCAAAGCTATAAAGGAAATCTTGTATCAATATTACATACAGAAAATGATTCATTATCTGATGCAGTAATACCTCAGAAGGTTAATTTATTATATGGTAAAGATTATATTAGAGAAACTGTCCTAGGATTACAATTTAACATATCACCATTCTCATTTTTCCAAACTAATACAAAAGGTGCAGAAAGTCTTTATTCAATAGTTAGAGAATTTATGGGAGAGAGTGAAAATAAAGTTATCTTCGACCTTTACTGCGGTACAGGAACAATTGGCCAAATAGTAGCTCCAAATGCAAAAAAAGTTGTTGGAATTGAGTTAATAGAAGAGGCTGTTGAAGCAGCAAAGGAAAATGCTAAATTAAATGGATTAAATAACTGCGAATTCTTGGCTGGAGACGTAGCAGAAATCATAAAAAATGTAAAAGACAAACCAGACATAATAATTCTAGATCCACCAAGAAGTGGAGTACACCCTAAGGCTCTAGACTATGTAATTAAATTCAAGGCACAAGAAATAATATATG
>Ga0302165_10000368_pt1 | contig 16905 bp, 13 predicted proteins | sample I_Fen_E3_2_FD_193499 | JGI IMG/M metagenome (GOLD analysis project Ga0302165, IMG submission 193499) | Peat permafrost microbial communities from Stordalen Mire near Abisko, Sweden - I_Fen_E3_2 | ecosystem: Environmental > Terrestrial > Soil > Wetlands > Permafrost | place: Sweden: Abisko...
GGAAGACAGATAAATATCCACACCTTCATTCGTATATGCAAAATCCAAACTACTCGGGTTACCCATCTGTCCAAATCCTAACATAAATACCGTATCCAGTTCTTCACCCGGAATGAATGTATAAGTTCCCCTCTCTGCTATTCCAATCCTAGGGTCCGTGTACAATTCATGTCTTCCAGAAAATCCATATACCATTACTACCCCCGGTCCCCAGGTTTTTCCATCCTGAAGTCCATATACAGTTGGTGCCATTCTTAAAGTGACAGAAGAAGTAGAATTATTCTTGAATCTGCATTTCAAAAATACCAGCTGTGTATTTTTTGTTCCAAAAGTGCCATCTGATTTTGCGGTAGAGTTTCCCTCTCCACTTAAAAGCCATTGACAATAGGAATTTGCCTCGTCCTGACTCATCATACTGTTGACACCATAAATAGTATCTCCTAATTTCAAATCTTCTATTTGAAAGGTAAATCCATTATATTGTATCTGCGCCTTGGTATCTACAGTTTCTGCCCCCTTAGCATCCACCTTTGATTTAAAATTAGTAATATCAAAAACTTGTGCCTGTGTTTCATCTACTACCTTTATTGCTTTTGTTGAACCTTCATAACGATCTGTGGCATGCTCTTCTACGATATCACGAGCTGCTTGTTTCCCAGCGTCAGAACAACCAGCCACTAAAGAAACAATTAAAATTAGCAGTGTGAATGAAATGATTCGTTTCATTTAACAGATATCTCCTCTCAAAATTGTTGCAATGACTTGTATATCAATTTACCAGCTTACCACCTTTAAAAATCGGAAATAAAAAGCTTCCAGTTGCAAGCTTTCCTCCCGGAGATCTATTTGATAAAAACTCGGTAGATAGATAAATATCCGCGCCTTCATCTTGATATCCAAGAATTAATTTACTTGGATTACCATACTGATAAAAACCTAATATAAATACCGTCTCCAGTTCTTCTCCAGGGGCATATGTATACGTTGTTCTCTCTGGTATTCCGATTCTAGGGTCGGTATATAATTCATGCCTTCCAGAAAAACCATATATACATATGTTTGAAGTCCCCCATGTTTTACTATTCTGAAGTCCACATACATTCGGTGCCATTTTACAATTAACAGAATAAGCGGAATTATTCTTAATTTTACATTTCATAAATACCATCTGAGTATCTTTGTCTCCAAAAGTACCATCTGATTTTACAGTAGAATCTGTAGTCCTATTTAATAGATATTGACAATAAGTATCTGCCTCCTCTTGAGTCATTATCGTGTTAACATCATAAATAGTATTCCCTAATTTCAAATCTTCAATTTGAAAGGTAAATCCACCATACTGTATCTGTTTTTTTGTATCTACAATATCTGCTCCATTAATATCTACGGTAAATTTAAAATTAGGGCCAAAACCGCCAGCCTGTGTTGCAGCTGCCACAGTTGTTTCAGCCACTGCTTTTGTTGCACCCTCATAGCGATCTGTAGCGTGTTCTTCTACGATATCACGAGCTGCTAGTTTTCCTGTTTCAGAACAACCAACCACCAAAGTAACAATAAATAGTATCAGTGTGAATGATATGATTCGTTTTATATTAATAGATATCACTGTCTTTAAGCCATTCATCTTTTGCTCCCTTTTATCTTATTAATTTATCAATTCACTTCAGTTTTAATCTTTATTAAATTTTTGTTTATATCAAGTTTTTCTATCCTATTTTCATATATTACAACTTTCAATTTTCGTATTCAATATCACTAACATATTGGACAGATTATTTGTATAACTTACAGTTTTTTTAGTCTCTATTTAGAAATGCATAGAAAAAAGCCCAGACGAAATTCGCTCAGAGCTGCTTCTTTAATGATTACATATGATATCACAACTGAAAACACCATTCTTTTCTTCTAAAATCATATTTCCGTTGTATTTATTGATAACATTCTCCACGTTTATTAATCCGATTCCATGATTTCTACCTTTATTAGATACTGGCTTCTTACCATGCCATTTTATTTGTCCGCTTGAGCTATTGGATATATGAATAGCCATAAAATCATTAAACGTGTCCAATTTTAAACTTATATATCTTTGACCTAGTAGCGTATTACATGCTTCAATTGCATTATCTAATAAATTACCGAATACCGTGGTTATTTCCATAGGTTCCATAAATTTTACTTCAACATTTCCAATTTGCATATCAAAACTAATATTATGTAACAAAGCATATTTCTTCTTCTCATTTAGCAAAATATTTAATATGGGATTATTGGTAAACTGCTGAATTGCAAGTGGTTGTAGCAGTTTTCCTATCTCTTTTGCATACTGCTTTGCCTCATTACCCCTGTCATATTCATATATTTGCTCGATCATATTTAAATGCTTGTTTACATCGTGTAATATTTTTATTGATTCATTATACTTTTCTTCCTGAGATGCATAATTGTCATATTGTAGATGGGATTGTTGCTCTAACAGTCTTAATTTCATTTTTAACTGCCCATTTTCTTCTACAAATCTTGTGAAATATAGAAGATACAAATCTGCAAATACAATGCAAAACATGTTTACAAGTAGTAATATCTTCTCTGTGAAACTTACAGTCATCCCATTAGTTACAACAAAGATTATCACAGAAAAATTGACTAAACTGTAAATCATAATTATGATATGTACCATATACTGAGCCGGAGTAAATTTACTCTTGTTGGCTGATCCCCAGATTTTGGTTATTACTGAATAATAAATGATTAATATAATTAATTTGGAAAATGTTATTTTCATGCATTCTATCATAATTGGCTGAAGTCTATCTATTTTCATTCTCCAAAGTATTTGATCCAGCATCAAATACCCCACTAACTCACATGCCATTAATACCAGAATTAAAACCTCTATTTCAAAAACTCTTTGTATTGTTTTTTTCTCATTGTCATAATAAAAAAGCACCTCTACAAAACCAAATATAGCAAGCATACTTAATAAATTCAGAACTGGCATATTTAATAAATTTATTAAGACAATACTAGTTCCTGCCCCCACTTGGATTACCGCATATAATAACTTACTTGCATATACTCTGTTGTACCGTTCTTCAATAAACTGGAATAATGTAATTGAATACACCATGCAGGAAACAACTATTCCAAATATCAGTGTAAAATAATTTTCCATGCTTTCTCCTATATACTTTTTTGAATGAACAGATTCATTTTTTCGCGAAACTCTGCTGATTTCTTCTGAGATACTGGCAACTCTTCTCCATTTTTCAAATACAGTTCATAGCCCTTAATTTTTTTCACATATTTTAAATTGATCAGATAAATTTGATGGCAGCTATAAAATCCATACTCACGCATTTTATTAATCAAATTTTTCATTTGCTCAGCAAAATAGAAAACACCATCTTTTGATTTTATCCTAATTCTCCTATTCGTATATTCGAAGTAATAGATTTCATCAATATCAAACTTCTTAATCATAGTTTCAATTTTGCCTTCTTTCGTTATCTCATAGACCTCAAAACTTACAATCTGCCTTCTGGTTCTTTCTATTTCGATAAGACTTAGAACCTCATCAAACTGTGAAAAAAAATCGTCTCTTAAAACTGGTTTTTCTAAATAGGCAAAAGCATGTACACTATTTATAGCCTGTTCAAAATATTGGCAGAAACTAGTTGTATAGATAACTTTGGCTTCTCTGTTTATGTTTCTAAACTTCTTTCCTGCAGCAATTCCGTTTATTCCTTCTCCCATTTCAATATCAAGAAATACCACATTAAATATTTTACTTGATTCTAACAATTCTTCACCTGTCATATATTTACTGATTATGTATTTCATTTTCTTATTATTCATATACTCTATAATAAAATTTTCAATTACACTTATATCATTTTCACTATTGTCACAAATCGCAATGTTTATCATATATCCCCCTAAAAGTACCCCTTTGTTATAAATCCACCTTTATTAATCGTTCGAGATTGCCCCATTTATTGTATCTATCCGTCCATTTATTGTTTAATATAGATCTATTACCCCTTAACTTTTTGTTTATATACAACTAAAGTTATTTTATCGCTAATTTGTTATATTGGCAACCAATTTTTCCCATTTTTAGTGAGTTTCAATAGGATTCACTCGCATATACTATATGGTCCAATCAGTGTTTCCACTCGTATCGATTTCCTCAATTATATTATGTGAACTCTTATATTTTCCACGTGTTTCCAATTCCCCAAATTTATATAAATCTCTATGAAACTGAAGTATTATAGATAGTTTGGGTGAAATATGATCATGACTATCATAACTTATACTCAGCATATCCCTATATCCTACAATTTCTTGCTCTTCTCTTGTTTTGGGCATAGTCTTATCTTGTACATTTTTTTAATCTCTGATATGGAATATACTTACATTCAATCTTATTATTGCCATGCCTGGCACACATAAATAGCCTCCAACCGATAGCAACGGAAGGAGGCTTACCTATACGGTTTAAATACCGTTTATTAATTTAAATATAGAAATTTACTACTTTTCTGGTTCTTGGCGGAAAATGACTTTAAATATTGGAAAGAATACCCAGAAAGAAATAGCGCAGTTTATAATAATTGTAATGAAATCCGCCACCGTTTCTCCAAAGTAACCTAAATTCCATGTATTCATAAGCAAGTTATAAATAGGTGCTTTATATAATCCTTGAAGAGCCGCTGCTCCAATTGATATAATTATATATGCAATTACATACCACATTGCTGCTTTCCATATGTTACTATTTGACTTAAAGGTTATTTTTCTTTGAGCAAAAAAGTTGATAATCTGTGCAATACCCATAGTTATCTGCACTGCAAGAAAGTATGCAAGTCCGCCTCCGCCTCCAGCGGAAATCGCCCCAGCTGCATAATTAAATACAAAATATTTACTTCCGTCAAAATTATGACCTGCCTGCAAAATTTGAAAACTTGTATCCACTAGTGATGTACCCGCAAACATGCCTTTAAGCACAGGCATTAAAACCATTTGCAATATTGTTATACCGTTGCTCAACATGAAAAACACCAAAAATTGTGCACCTGTTGGGTTCTTCTCCTTAAACCGTGTCCAAATCCCCAGAATCCCTAAAATATTTTTATTTTTCAAACGGTCCTCACTCATTATTTACCTCATTCCTGCGCGTAGCATCTTTTTTCTTTCGCTGAACACATGCCTCAGGCCTTTAAAGAAATGCCCATTTACTATCATAAGAACGCCATCTAACATAGGCATATTCATAATTCCACCTGTCAATCTAGCAATACCACGAAACGGTTGATGATAAACTGACATCATGATAATATTGGCGATTTTTCGCTTTCCTATTTTTTTCAAAAACCAATAGGCAAAAACTAATACATGATATGCAAATCTTGCAAAAGCTCCCTTAGCATATTGACACTGAGCAATTGTGTCGTTATAGCCAAGCGGTTTCTTTCTATCCCAAGTGGTCTCAGGTGTTTTATATCCAAGTAGGTTTTCAAATTCAAATGCACTGACATTTTCTGCTTTTCCCGAGAAATAGGAAGGTAGTTGTTCCTTATTATAAGGAAGTGGTGCATTTGTACCTTCAATATAAATGTTGTCCGTCAATTTAATGTCAATGCTAGAAGCCCCGATCATAATTTGATAATCTGCTGTTTCAATCTCCCAGCGTTTACTTTTAATATTAAAATATCGGAAAGTCTTATCATCAAAGAGAATTGTAACCGTCTCTGTCTCTCCTGGGTTAACTAATGTCTTTGCAAATCCTTTTAATTCCTTATTCGCTCTAAAAATCTCCTTTGAGTTACATCCAACATACAACTGTGAGATTTCCATCCCTGCATGTTTTCCGGTATTTGTCAGTTTAAAGGTTACCGCATCTTTTGTAACTTGAAGGTCAGAATACTCGAAAGTTGTATAACTAAGTCCATATCCAAAAGGAAATAAGACATCAATTTTTGCTGTATCGAAATAACGATACCCAATAAATAATGCTTCCCTGTATTCTACGCTCACTTCTTTTCCTGGAAAATTATGACAAGAAGAGGTGTCCTCATAACAAATAGGATAAGTCTCTGCTAATTTTCCTGAAGGATTTACTTCGCCTGTCAGTATTCTTAAGATGGCCTTTGCTCCGGCCTGCCCGCTCAAATATGCATGAACTAGACCTTTCACCTTCGTTATCCATGGCATTTCTATCACTGAACCACAAGAAAGTACAACTACAATATTAGGGTTAACCTGATACAACGCATTTAATAATTCTATTTGGTTTTTAGGAAGTTTCATATTCTGTCGATCAAGACCTTCTACTTCACTCACTTCATCTAGACCAATATATAGTAGAACAGCTTCTGCTTTTTTTGCAAGTGCACAAGCCTTACTAATCATGCTACTACTTCGCTTACCATATCTGTTATAACCAACTTCAAAACCAATAGTTTCAATATCAAAGGATTTAATGCAATCCAATGTATTATCTAACGAGGTAGGATTTACAATAGATGAGCCTGCGCCCTGATATCTTGCTTTTTTCGCAAAATCTCCAATAACAGCCACTTTCATCCCATGTCTTAGTGGTAAAATATTATCATTATTCTTTAGCAGTACAATTGACTCCTCAGCAACTTCTTGTGCCACTTTATGATGTATTTCCGAATCAAAATCCTCGATTGGCGTCTTAAATGTTTCCTCTGTTGAAAAAATAAGATCCAATAATCTGTCTACACATGTATCTAGTACTTCTTCTTTAATAATTCCATTCTTAATTGCTTGTATAATATACTGATTAGTCTCACCTGCTGTGGTTGGCATTTCTAATTCATTGCCAGCTAGTAATCCTTCTATACGATCATTGCTACCGCCCCAATCAGTGATTACACATCCATTGTATCCCCATTCTTCACGTAGGATTTGCTGCATCAAAAATTTATTTTCATTCGTATAAGTACCGTTAAGCATATTATAAGAAGACATGATAGACTTCGTATTACCTTCCTTTACGGCAATTTCAAATGCGGTCAGATAAATTTCCCGAAGAGTCCTTTCATCTACAATCGTATCGATTGCCATACGTCTCTCTTCCTGGTTATTTACACAAAAATGTTTCACACAGGCAGAAATTCCATTTGATTGAATTCCTCTGATATACCCTGCCGCCATTTTACCTGCAAGATAAGGATCTTCACTAAAATATTCAAAATTTCGTCCACAAAGTGGATTTCGTTTCATATTGACTCCGGGTCCCAGTAGCACATTAACTTTTTGGCTAACTGCCTCTTCGCCTAGGTACTTTCCGACTTTTTCTCCTAATGCTTCATTCCAGCTGTTTGCTACAGCCGCCGCTGTTGGAAAACAGGTTGCAGGAATGCTTGCATTTAGACCCAGATGATCTGCCGCTGCTGCTTGCTTTCTGATTCCATGCGGCCCATCTGCCAAAAATATATTATTAATTCCCAAATGCCCAATTTCCTGCGTTTGCCAGAAATCTTTACCAGACATAAGCGATGCCTTTTCTTCCAATGTCATTTTATCAATTAATTCTTTATACTTCATATTGGGTTCCTTTTTTTAGTACTTTTGTATTGTTATTTATAGAGGCACTAATTTACATCCTAATTCAAGGATGTAAATTGTGTGCATCTAACTGAAACATGTATAGATAATTCTTCGCTATATTTTACTTAAAATAACTTGTTTATTTTATTCAGTGCTAATTTATTTATACGTTTTTATTTTTACGAGCTCTAATAATAACCCATGAACATCCAGCCAAGAGTAGAACTGCCATTGCAATATTTACTCCGATTTGAGCCTTTCTCCAAGGTGGTGTTGTGTAACTAACAATTGTTCCAGGAACAATACCATTCATTGCATTACTATTTACTTGGGTATACAGAATTCTGTGAGCAGCTTTTCTTAAATTAGTTACTGCTGTTGCACTAGTTGCATCCTCAATGGTCTTCATTGGGGAAATTGTCAACATTAAGTCGGAACCTGCTGCAATACCTTGATTTGTATACATATATGAGTAAAGATTAAAGTCAGTAATAACAAATCCTTCAAAACCCCATTCATCACGAAGTACGTTCTGCATCAGAGCAGTTTTTCCACCTGCCCATGTAGCTCCAACACGATTGAAGGAACTCATAACTGCTGTACAACCTTTTACATCTTTTTGAGAAATAGTTCCTTTGTCATCTGAGATGTATTTGAGTGTAGTTGTTGCGGTTTTTACTGATACTTCAAAAGGCTTTAGGTAGATTTCACGAATTGCCTGCTCATTAGCCCAGGTAGAAATACCATTATTTACTCGATTCGTTTCCTGATCATTCAATGCAAAATGTTTAATAAATGCGTAAACACCTTTGTCAGCTGCTCCTGATACACAAGCAGCTCCTATCTTACCAGCAAGCAAACCATCTTCTGAATAATATTCAAAATTACGTCCTGCAAACTGTGAACGATGTGTATTCATAGCAGGAGCATACCATCCGTTTACTTTATTAGAAAGTGCTTCATTTCCTACCATAGTTCCCATTTCTTTTACTAACTCTGTATTATACGTAGAAGCTATTACAACTTCTGAAGGATATGCTGTGCCGCTCGTTGCTGTCATAAAGGAACTGAGACCAGCAGGTCCATCTAATTCAACTGTTGCAGTCTTTCCAAGGTTATCCAATGGATCTGTCTTATAGGCACCACTTATTATCACTTTAGATAATGCTTCAGGATCTAATTGATCCAACAAAAGATCCCAGGCCGAATCATCAAAGCTTACACCACGAAGATCAATCAACTGAAGTCCGTTACTAGCCTTTGTAGTAGGCATTGTAGCACCTGCAACTTGATTATCTGCCGCTACAAAAGCTTGGAATCCATTAATTATGTCGTTATTAGCAACCTTATCTACATCTGTTGGAGCAGTTGGGAATGTGCCCACGAAATCAGCTCTTGACATATTAGTTGCATTTCCTTTGGTAGCTGTATCGGTAAACATAGCTGATACATCATCAAATTCATTTGTAACTGCTGTTACATCGGATGCACGATGATTATCACCACTATAAACAATAGTCTTATTAACTTTATATGTAAAAGGTTGTGTACCTTTTTCTACATTATGAGAATCGCTTTGAATACTGATGTTATAATCACCAGCATCAAGTACATATGCTTTTGCTGTCTTATAATCATAAGATGCCATATTTTCTACTGCTAATGTAAGTGTTACTGTTTGTGATTCTCCTGGTGCAAGTAACTTAGTTTTTGAAAAATCACCAAGAACAACTTGAGATTTTTCAATTCCACCTTTGGTATAAGGTGCAGAGTAATACATCTGAACAACGTCTTTACCTGAATAAGTACTTCCAGTATTTGTTACTTTAACATCAACGGTTATATCACCATTTACATTTCCTAACTTTTGACTTACAATCTCCTGGCTAAAAGTTGTATAACTTAGACCATAACCAAAAGGATATACTACTGCTTTATTATAATTAATGACGTTTTCTGCAGCTGCTGTCTCATAATATCTGTAACCAACATAAATCCCTTCTTCGTATTGAACAAAAAATCCATCTCCAGATGCATTTTTTTCATTAATATTAGAATATTGATAGTTACCAAAGTTTGCAAAAGAAGGATCCTTTGTAAGATCTGCTGGATAGATATCTGTTGTACGTCCTGAAGGAGTTACGCTACCGTTCAAAACATTTCCCACTGCGTTGAAACCAGTCTGTCCTAAAGCTCCAACCCAAAGAATTGCATCAACCTTATCATCAGTTGCTAAGTCGCCAAGTTCCATTACACTACTAGAATTGATAACAACAATTACTTTATCAAATTTCTGCTCAGCAAGTTCCAACGTTTGTTTTTCATCATAATTTAACTCAAGCTCATGTTGACCTGCTGTGTAGTGATCATCCCAACCCGTCATGTCTGTAGCAAGATCGCCACCTTCTCCACCACCACGCCCAAATGTAACAATAGCTGCATTGCCATAGGTTTTAAAGCTTGCAATCGCTTCTGGTGTGTAATTCTCAATTGGCATTTCTCCAATATTGAAAGTAGAGACAGCCGGTTTATCCATTACAATATTTACTTTTGGATGATCGAACACTTTATCTTTTCCGCCACGCATATTTGTAACTTCTTTATAAGAAGAATATGCCTTCAATATAGAAAATACGGTATCATTAACTTGAAAACCTGCATTTTGTAATCCTGATTTAAAATCTACAACTGTGCTCAATTTTACTGAACCTGAACCTGAGCCACCATAAACAGGATCAGCCGCATCACGACCCATAAGTGTTACCTTTGCCGGGCTGTTTGCTGATGTAGTAAGTGGAAGTGCTCCATTGTTCTTCATTAAAACAATGCCTTCAGACTCAACAGTTTCTACCATTTTATTTGCTGCTGTATTAAGTGCATCTGTTGAAGTGTAGTCGCTGGTATAGTATTCGCTATTCCAACTTTCTGTACCTTCAGATTTTGTTAATACAAGGTCACCACGCCCCAAGTAGAGGTCAACATATCCACTAAATATGTTGGCCGCAATATTGGCCACTAATACCAATACTAATACAACTGAAAGTATTGGTATCCATATAGCTTTGAACTTCTTGTTACTCATTCTCTTCTTTCTCATAAATATCTTTCCTCCGTCAATCTAACATTTTTCTCCCTTGCTCACAGGTGTATTCATTATATCACGGGATTACATTTGTGCATGTTTTCAGCATAGATTGCTAATTTCAAATCATAACCTGTCATATTAATGCAAAAAAGCAACAATTAGATTTTTTTTTTGGAAGTATTGCACAAAAATAGAAGTGGATTTTCGATATTCATTTAATTAAATTGTTTATTTTACTTTGTTTTCGATGAGTGGTATTAAAATTCTCAATGTAAACCATTGATTTTCACTGTGGATAGTCATGGTTCCCTCATACCTTTCCACTGCAAGGAGAATACTCTTAATCCCATAGCCATGAAATCGTTTATCCATTTTTGTAGAAACTGGAAGTCCATCATCCATGGTCAGTTCTATTTCGCTATAATTTTCTACTCGGATCATTAAAAAATCATTTTGTGCAAACACCGCAGCACGGATTAATCGTGAGTTGGTGTCTTGCGATTTCTCTACACTCTCAATAGCATTATCTAACACATTACCAAAGATTGTGCATAAATCCATCACCGAAATAAAATTCAGAAGCGTTCCATCCGCCACGCAGGTAAAATTGATATCGTGTTGTACACAATACATACTCTTGTTTGTCAAAATGGTATCCAAGACGCTATTTCCTGTCTTGTTTTGTGCCTCATACATTTTGATTCCGGTTTCCATTTCCTCCAGATACTCTTCTTTTTTCATCGGGTCACTTTCCGCCCTTATGATACTAATTTGATGCTTCATATCATGATATTTACGGTTAATCAGTTCAATATTTTCACGCGACTGCTGATACTGTTTATACTGCTGATTCAATATAAGATTGATCGACTCTAATTCATGTTTCATATGTAATTCCTGCCATTTGTCCTGCTGAGCAAACAAAATAGCAAAGCCTGCAAGATCTACCAATGTACGGATATATAGTATTTCTATCCTCATTTCCCCGCTAAAGAGTGTATCCATATATGCAAAACTGATATTACTCATAATAAACGCCGCAACAGCAATCAAGGCTGAACTAGAAAATTCACGCCGAGTTACATCAAGCTTCTTACCTTTTGGTATATGTTGTCTTTCCAAAAAATAAACGATTAGATTAATTAATCCATTAAAGACTATCATAAATCCGATAGAAATCCACTGTGACTGGTTCCACCGTTCTGCAAGAAATATATAAGCCTGCCATTCAAAAGAAGCTGCTAATTCTGCCAATACGATTGCCCTGGCGCAACAAGCTCCCACATCCAATATTGAAAGTTCACAGCAGGATAAAATAAATACGTACATCAATACGATCGCAGCAATCATTCCCGGAATCCATAAAGCCAGGGGAAGTTCACCATTTAATAGTTGCAAGGCACAAAGGGAGATAAATCCTCCTACTAGAAATAATCCCAATTTAATCCCCGTAATGCGCTTTCTCATAATCAGGATATAAACCACACAAGCAATCCATTCGTTAATTGCTGTATATAAGCGAGGAATATCAGGTATCGTCGTCATATGATCTCTCCTCCCACAAAATCCGTCAAAGCATTCATAAATGCCTTCTTTTTGGGACGGCTTATTTGTAATTTTTCTCCCGCTAATGTTACGATATTCTGATGAACACTTTCTACATGTCTCAAGTTAACTAAATAGCAATTATTGCACCTTGAAAACTTATATACGCTCAATTGCGCTTCCATATTTTTCATAGTTGCAATCGTTTTGTAAATAGCATTTGGTGTATGGATCAGTATTTTATGTCCGTGACTTTCTACATATGTAATCTGTAAAACATCAAGGCGGATCATTCCACTCTCCTGCTTAATCATTATATGAGCGACGGCCCTTTCCTTCATCCTTCGTACTGCTTTCGCAAGCTCTTCCGAGAAAGCAAAATAGGATATTGGTTTAAGAACAAAGTCCATTGCATTAACAGAATATCCTTGTATTGCGTACTGCGCCATATTTGTAATAAAAATCAAAATACAATTATCATCCATTTTACGAATATTTTGAGCCGCCTTCATCCCGTCCATTATCTTCATCTGAATATCCATGAAGATGATATCATAAACTGCCTTATACTCATATACGATATCATCACCATCCCAAAATTTTTTCACATCAAATTTTTCGTCATTCTCTTCTTCATATCGATTTATATATTCAGTTAATTGATTCATATATATAATATCGTCCTCGACTATGGCTATTCGTATCATAGTATCCTCCCACATCTCTTCTTCAATTTTTTAGCAATTCATACTATGATTTCAATATATTTTTAATCTCATCGCAATACATGCTTGTATTAATTATCTATTATTTCTATATTTTGTTGTAATTTAATAATAATATTATTATTTTATCATTAAATCTTTAAAAAATCACTTCATTATTTCCTATCACATATGTAAATTAATAGTTTCTGCCTATACAGTTAGGAAAACTCTCTCTCAAATTCAAGTATTCCTTCAAAATCATCATAGCTGATAATGTCAAATATATATTAGGAACTTCTTTTATCCGTATAACGCTCCTATCCGCATCCATATCTGATAGTAAAATTGAAGATATAGATCGTAGCGATAATGCATGATAAAATGTCAGGAATGTCAATAATGCTTCGTATGGAAAACTGAGGCATTCAGATTTTATTCTCTGTGCCAGAATACGTTGCTCCTTAACGGTAAGGACGTAAATAATTCTTGGCACTTCTGGCACCTTTACATCGGTCATTGGAATGGTAAAAATACATCTCTTACGGACAGCAAATTTAAAAACTGATATAAAACTTTTTACATACATTCTCGATTTGAAGGTGTTAATGAAAGTAGAAATTGATTTACCATTTCTTCTGACACATCAAGCCACGACCTATAATCCGGATAATTTCTAATGATCCACTTTACATTCGGCTTCTTGTCTTAGGTTTTGTAACGATATCCTCGCCTTTGATTCTCTGGTAAGATTTTGTAATTGAAAGAACTTTAGTTTCAAAATTTAAATCTTCTGGCGTTAATGCTAAAAGCTCTCCAGGCCTCATTCCACACCAATACAACAGTTCAAATGCATAATATGAATATGGCTTATCTGCAATATTCGTAATGAACTGCAAGTAGTCATCCTTTGTCCCAAAAAGCATTTCATCTGCCTGACCACATCCAAGTGGTCCTGCTTTTCTTGCCGGATTGCATGCAAGCTCATAGAAATTTACTGCATGATTGAAGATACAGGACAATTCTGCCTGCACAGTTTTCAAATAGGTTCCTGAATCTCTTTTACGCCAATAAATGTAGAAGTCACTATACGTGTCTGCCTCCTTTCTGAAAAGACAACTTCTTCTCTTTATCACGTATATGGGTTCACTTCTCAGCTTTGCCATTCTTAATAATAATTTCTATTAAATTATTTTTCTTTCTTGGTAATAAAACGAAATAAATGAATGTGGAAAATACGGAATATAAAGACTAGTAAAAAAGAATTTTATTATTATGACATATTCATGATACCTGAATATAGAGTCATTTTAGAGTCACAGACATATAAAAAGCACCTGGAACTCAGCTATAAAGCTGGTTTCAGGCGTTTGAAAATTTATTCAAGCTCTAGGAGTATTAACTTATTTGTTAATGTATGGTGTGTTTAAAACCTAGGTTTTGTATTTATATTATATAGAATATATATGGTTTTTGAAGGTTTGAAAAGTTTTAGGTATCATATGGGTATCACTCTTGTTTAATATATTCTGTGTCACTTGTACTTACAACTGATTTTAATATTTTCACTTCGGTCATTATTTTTGATCGAAGTTTCTTTTTCTTGAAAACCTATACAAATTTTCAAAGTTGTAAACAAGTAATCTCATTTCTCATATTGTCTAATATTCTAAAATAGAATTTATCATCTCTTGTTCATCGTCTTGTTCACTCTGAATAGGATGAAGAATATCTCCAGACAAAATTCCCAGATATCAATTACAAGCTTTACCCAACACCATAATACCATATTTATTTTATTGTAGTCTCTCCTTAAAATAATCAGCTAGATTCTGATCCACACAATAGATATAACAGCCCTTCATTCCACGCGTCATCAAAGTACGGTATGTATTTTTAATAATCTCGTCCGCTATTTCATCTGCTTTTTTAGGTTCTTTTTTATACATGGTTTTTATTCCCTTAAGTGATTGATCTGTATTTGCACGTTGGGTAAAATCTGTTACGATTTTTCCATTTTCATAACGCATATCTTTACCGATGATAACGCCCACATAGTCAAATTCTAAGCCTTGCGCTGTGTGAATACAACCAGCTTCATTTACAGAGGTTTCATCAATGGCAAAGGTTGTTGAACTTCCTAAATTCCAGCTTATCTCAAAATCATCTATTGTAATATCATGAATGTCCGTATTGTTTTTACCAGATTTAATCCAATTCCAGCAATACCCTGCTAGAACTCGTGACCTATTATCTACCTGATTATGTTCCAATATATTCCTATGATATATCAAAAAAACTTTTTATATATAACCGAATAAATTTGGTTAGTACGGGTTATTAAAAAACATGATTTTAGTTAAATCTAAGTAGTCGATAGATAAAATAATGGTTTTAAAAATATAGATTGTTTGAGACGTCTATCTGAAGAATAAGAAGATATAGCCTTTTCTTTTAACATCAATTTTTAACCATCTGAACGTATGCCCAATAAATATATTTTGTCCCGTCAACAGTTCGGTCACGAAAACTTGAAAGAAATCCAGGTTTGGGTTGCATTAGAGCTGTGTTGTTTAAATCACATTCACCCTTTTTAAAAAAACCTGCATCTGCGTAATAAGTAGAACATGTTCCAGTAGTATAAGTTCCATTAGTCAACTTACAATCATAGTTGCCAGTTAAGGACATTAATCTAGCTTTTGCTTCACTCGCACTAATAATTCCAGTAAAAAAATTATTATACGCTCCATTTAATTCACTCATACTTGGCATAAAATCTTGAAATTCTATAGACAATCCATTTGGCACAACTGTTGATGGCCATGGTTTAATATCTGGAAAGGTTGATACCATTGCTTCTATTGGAGCATAGGTAGGTGATTGTGTATGCTCTATAGGTTCGGGAGTTGGAGTAGGTATTGGTGCAACATTAGGAGTTTCTACAATAACAGGGGTTGGTGCTTGTGTTGGAGCAATTGTTGTTTCTTCAACTACTATAACAGGTGCCTGTGTTGGTTCAATAGTAGGGGCAACTATAGTTGGTTGTTCTACAATTGTAACCACTCCATCAGGTGTAATTTCTTTTTTGCTACCGTCCGTTGTTGTTTCAATGATTGTACCATCACTAAAAACGGCTACTACTGTTCCATCAACTTTTGTTTCAGATGAAACTTGTGATGGGGTTTCTTTAGTACCATCTACGCTTACATAAGCACTTGTAGTTATTGTATTATCGGCTATATCATTGCTATCGCCACATCCTACTAAAGTAGCTGCGATGCTAAGAGCTAAAATTGCGGTTAAGATTAATTTGTTTTTCTTCATGATTTATATTTCCCTTCTTGTTAAATGATAGTTGTTTATTCCTTATACTATAATAGTGTGGGTTTAGATATTTTTATTTGATATAAACCAACACGAAAGTATAGAATAAATAGAATTCCATAGAAAATTATAAATTATTATGAAGAAATTAACAACTATAATTTACCAATACGAAGAAAAAAGGGAATCATTGATTATGAACATCAACATAATTCCTTCTTATAAGTGGGGTTTTGTTCTATAGAAATGAATTATAATTTGTTCTTCTTTATTCTAAAAGCATCTTTTCGAATTCATCATTGATTTATTACCGACGGGGGCGGGGGTAACGACTTATGTTGCCTACCCATAGTAATACCTCGCCCCCCCCCTTATAAACAATCGTCGGAATGAACTGCAAGTATTCTTCCTTTGTCCTAAAAAGCATTTCATCTGCCTGACCACATCCAAGTGGTCCTGCCTTTCTTGCCGGATTACATGTAAGCTCATAGAAATTTACTGCATGATTGAAGATACAAGATAATTCCGCCTGTACTGTTTTCAAATATGTCCCAGAATATTTTTTGCAATTCTTAAATTCCATTTGTAATAATTCATTCTGCCATTGAATTACATCTCTTGCAGAAATATCATTCATCTTCTTCTCTTTGAAATATGGTAGAA
>Ga0302165_10000374_pt1 | contig 16722 bp, 3 predicted proteins | sample I_Fen_E3_2_FD_193499 | JGI IMG/M metagenome (GOLD analysis project Ga0302165, IMG submission 193499) | Peat permafrost microbial communities from Stordalen Mire near Abisko, Sweden - I_Fen_E3_2 | ecosystem: Environmental > Terrestrial > Soil > Wetlands > Permafrost | place: Sweden: Abisko...
CCCAATAGTAGAAATATGATTCAAATCTTTTTTTCTTCCTACAACAGCAAACTCCACTAAATTTTTAACTAACTCTACATTAATATCATAAAACTCAGAAGAAATGCCATAATGTTTTACATTTGCAGCTGAATTTATTATACAATCAATATTTTCTGAAAGCTCATTATAAATTTTCTGAGATAATCCCAAATTCTTTTGGGTAATATCACATTCTAATACAAACATTCGTCCTACATTATCTTCATAAAAACTGTCATCAAAATAAAACTCTAATTTCTTTCGCAATCTTTCTGTTGCACCTATCCCATCCTTTTTACGTATTGGTAGATAAATATTACAATCAGTATTAATAAGTAATTGCTCTAATAAATGTATTCCTAAATAACCTGTAGATCCAGTAAGAAATATATTGGTATATTTTATTTTTTCTGATAAATCTAAATGATTGTATCTATTATTAGCGGCATTGTACCATTGAATTTTTTCACTTCTAATCTTCTCAACTTCTGATTCATCTTTATTAGCATCTTTGACAAGTTTCTTCAATCGGTCAATTTTTGCTCGAAGATTATTAGATTTAAGAGTAAGCTTTTCTGCCAATGTGGCGATAGTTTGATACTTAAAAATATCATTATTACTTATATCAAACTCAACTATTAACTTTGACATCATCTGAATAGCTTTTAATGAATCCCCTCCTATATTAAAGAAATTATCATTAATACCTATCTTCTCAATTCCTAGTATATTTCCCCAGACTTTTACCAATTTTTCTTCAATACTATTTCTAGGTTCAACATATTCTTCTGTTGAATGAACATTAATTTCAGAAGCTGGTAATTCCTTTCTATCAACCTTTCCATTAGAATTTACTGGTAGCTTACTAAGTTGAACAAAGTATGCAGGAATCATGTACTCAGGCAATTCACCATTCAGATATTTTTTTAATTCATCTGAATTTATTGGTGATATTGGTACAACATACGCACAAAGGTACTTACTACCATTAGAATCTGTTAAATCCACAACTACAGCTTCTTTAATTAGTGGATGATTAATAAGTTTTCCTTCAATTTCTGGGAGCTCTATTCTAAAACCTCGTAATTTTACCTGATAATCTTTTCTTCCTAAAAAGTCTATATTACCATCAGGCATCCAGCGTGCAAGATCTCCTGTTTTATACATTCTTGTATTTGGTATAAATGGATTTTCCATAAATTTTTCTTTTGTTAATTCATGATTATTTAAGTATCCTCTTCCAACGCTTTCGCCTGCTATATATAGCTCCCCTATTAAACCTACAGGCTGAATATTTTTATTCTCATCAAGAATATAGCATTGATTATTATAAATCGGCTTTCCTATTGGCGGTATATACGGAATACACTCCCCAGGTGCCATTGTATATGTTGTTACAACATGTGTTTCAGATGGGCCGTAATGATTGTGAATACATATTTCAGCTTCATTAATGAACTCCTTTACCCTATCGTTTATTATTAGTTGTTCTCCAGCAGTAATTATATGCTTTACTACCGTTGGCAAGACTTTTACATATTCCTCTTCATTAAAAATAACTTTAACTAAAGCTGTAGGTAAGAATAATACTTTTATTTCATTTTCTTCTATATATTTGAATAGATTTACAATATTATTTCTTAAATCTGCTTTAATAAGATGTAATTCTCCTCCCGAAATAAGAGTAGAAAATATTTCCTGAAAAGAAACATCAAAACATATGGTTGTAAACTGTAAAACTTTGTTTTTAAAACTTATACCTGTACCATAAAATTCATAATTTAAAAGATTTACTAAATTTTTATGTTCTAACATTACTCCTTTAGGTTTGCCTGTAGAACCAGAAGTATATATTATATATAATAAGTTATCCTCTGTATTCAATATTGAAAGATTTTCTCCAGACTCCTTTTCGATGCTCTCATCCAATATATCTAACTGTAAAATATTTGAACCTGAAGCTTTCACACTACTTCCTTTACTAAGTATTATCTTTGTACCACTATCCTCAAGAATTGAAGCAATACGTTTATCTGGGTATTCCGTATCGATTGGTAAATATGCTCCTCCTGATTTTATTATACCTATAACTCCTACTATCATTTCCAACGATCGTTCAATCATAATTCCAACAATGCTGTCAGGTCCAACACCTTTTTTTCTTAAATAATTAGCAACTTTATTTGCTTTTTCATTTAATTCTTTGTAAGTAAGACTTACGTCATTAAAGACCACTGCTATTGCATTAGGATCTTTTTTGACTTGATCCTCAAACATTTCATTAATAGTTTTCTGTGTCTTAATAGGTACATGGGTATTATTGAAGTCTACTATTACTTTTTTTCTTTCTTCCTCTGATAATATATTTATATCACAAATCTTTACATTAGGATTATTAGTAATTTCAAAAAAATACTTTTGAAGATGATTAAATATAGACTGTATTTCTCCTAATTCATAAAGATTTTTATTGTATTGTATATTAAGGTTAATTTCTTCTCCTTCAACTGAAAAAGAAAATACTAAGTCACTTTTTTTGTCCTCAATTAATTCTTTTCTATGTGTCCCTTCAAGTAAAACAAGAGTTTTCATAATAGGTTCTTTCTTATAGTCCACTTTATAATCTAGGAGTTCAAATATCTTTTCTAGTGGGTAATCCTGATTATTTACTGCTTCAATAACGGTCTTTTTTACTGATTCCATTAGTTCTTTAAAAGTATCTTGTTTTCTAACTTGTGTCTTTAATGGAACTATATCATTAAAATAATCATCATTATTTTTCTGAAATAGTAAAGGCATGCCTATTATAATATCTTCGTCCCCTGTATATCTTTCAATTAAATAAAATACACCACTTACTAATATCATGAATATTCCTAATTCAGAACCTCTAACCATAGATACAATTTTCTTTCCTATCTGTGATGTTAGTTTATATTTCACTGTTTCTTGCTGAAACAGTGAAATATTTACCCTCTCTTTATCTATAGGAAAGCTGCTTAATTTAATATTTCCTGAAAGTTTTTTAAGCCAATAATCTTTTTCATTTTCAAATGTGGCACTTGATAAAATCAAATTGCTTGCACCTTTTTTTCCTTCCATCCTTATGGCCTCCATTTCATTTTAGTCCCTAAAAGTATCTATATAAGTTGCGTTAAAGCTTTTATAATGGATGTTCATTACTTAAGTTTATGAAATTAATCCTAATATAAATTTATTATCGCAACTTATATATTTAAAAATTAAATTCAACTATTTCATCATCAAGCTTGTCTACTAATTCATATGAACTTTCTAATTCAATTTCATTTATCTTTATATTTACATTTTGTACTACCGCTTCAAGTATTTTTATAAAATCTTTAATAATATTATTGGCTGTTTCTTCTTTAAATAACTGTGTTGAATATTCAAGTTTCAAGCTTATTTGTCCTTCTTTATTCCATGCTTCCATAAATAAATCAAATCGCGATACTTTATGATCAAGTTCATAATTCTCAAACTTAACACCATCCAACTCCATTTCTGGTATAAACATATTCTGTAATGCGAACATAGTGTCGAATATAGGATTTCTACTAGAATCTCGTGTTATATTTAACTTATTTACTATATCTCCAAACTGATAATCTTGATTTTCAAATGCACTCATTGTATTAGATTTAACTTCTTCAATAAATTCTAAGAAAGTTTTCTTACCTGAAGGATAATTTCTAATAGCTATAGTATTTATAAAAATTCCTATTTGATTTTCTGTTCCTGAGTAATGTCTGCCTGCAATAGGAGTCCCTATAATTATATCTTCCTGTAAAGTATATTTTGAAAGTAACACGTTGTAAGATGCAAGAAGTATCATATATAAGGTACAGTCAATATTCAAGGCTGCTTTATTTATTTTTGATGACAAATCCTTATTTATAATATACTCTACCCTGCTACCTTCAGTACTTTTTACCAATGGCCTTGGATAATCTGTTGGCATATTAAGAACAGGGAGTGTACCATTAAATATGCTAAGCCAATATTTCTCTTGCTTTTTCACAAATTCTGATTTTAAAAAGTCATTTTGCCATATAGCGTAATCTTTATATTGTATAGGTAGTTTAGGAAGTTCAATTCCTTTGTAAAGTTTTGAGACCGCTCTTATAATAACACTTGAAGATGTTCCATCTGCTATAATATGATGAATATCATGCATACAAAGATAAGTATTATCAGCTAGTTTGACTAATTTTATGCGTATTAAAGGTGATTTACCTAAATCAAATGGTCTTATGAACTGGTTTATTAATTCATTAATTTCTTTACCATCTGCATCCTGAATTTCAACAACCGTTTCAACCTGATTATGAATATACTGAATAACTTCGCCACTCTCTAACATTTCAAAGGATGTACGTAAAATCTCATGCCTATTCACAAGATTTTCCCATGCCTTCTTATACTTATCAATATCTAATTGTCCACTTAATATCATGGCACCTGGAAGATTATAACTAATATCTTCCTTATTAATCATATTAATAACATACATTCTTTTTTGTGCTGCCGAAACAGGATAGTTATCCATCTCTTCCGCTTTTTCAATTTTTAGTAATGTATTAATATTAGGTGAACCATAAGTACTTAAATGTTCTTTGTCTATATATTTAGCTAATTCTTGAATGGTATTATATTTTAAAATATCACTTACATTTATACATATCCCAAAAACCTTAACAGTAAGATTAACTATATTCATAGCCATAATTGAATCTCCACCAAGCTCATAGAAGTTTTCATAAATATTTATTTCTTTGCCACCAAGAACTTCATTCCAAATTTCAGCTATTTTTAATTCTGTATCAGTATATTTATTCTCTTTTCTTCCTTTTAGTTTCACTTTACAACTAGTGTCCTCTTTTACTTCAGCGGTTACATTACTTAATTTACTAATAATACTTCTTAATTCAGATGCTATTTCTTCTGGAATATCCTCTCTATCAAGTTGTGAAACAAATTCATTTCTATATACCCCAGGTTTTTTTCCCTCTGGTATTTGAAGCCAACATCGCTCCCTCTTAAATTTATAAGTAGGCAGACTTACCTTATTCCTTTTTTCTCCTAAATATATATTATTCCAAAAAACTCTTGCACCTTGTGAATATAACTTACATATATCCATTAATAGTTTTTCTTCTCTTTTTTCACTAGCAATAAATTTTTTAACTTTTTCTTCTGTACTTCTACTTAACTCTTTTTCTTGTTCCTCTGTAATATAATTATCTTCTCTGATTTTATTATCATTCAACGATATTACATTGAAATTACTAGAAAATATACCGTCCTTATCATTTGAGTTAAGATTATTTTGTATTAGTACATCTATCTTTTCTATGAGTTCTTTTTTATTCCTGGCAATTATTGCAATCCTATAATTATAATGGCCTCTTCCAGTATTAACTGTATAACATATATCATCTAAAAAAATATTTCTCTTTTCTTCTAAGAACTTTTTATAACTATGTAACATTTCTACAAGAGACTCTTTACACTTAGCTGATAAGGTAAATATATTAGGTACTTTATCTTTTTCTTCAATATCTTTTTCACTTTTTTTATATTCCTCAAGAACTATATGACAGTTAGTTCCGCTAATTCCAAACGCACTTACGCCACATCTTCTTGGCATGTCTTCAGATTCCCATTCCTGTAAAGTATTGTTTAAGTATACAGGCGAATTATAGAAACATATATTTGGATTAGGAGAACTAAAATGTATATTAGGTGGCAATTGTTTTTCATTTAAGGCAATTACAGCTTTTATTATAGAAGCCATTCCTGATAAATCATATAAATGCCCTATATTGGTCTTAACTGATGCAATTGCACAAAACTGTTTCCTATTGGTATATTTTTCAAAAGCCTTTTGTATTCCATCAATTTCAATAGGATCACCCAGCTTAGTACCTGTTCCATGAGCCTCTATATATGAAATTGTTGTTGGATCAATATGTGCATCCTTCCAAGCATTATCAATTACATCTGCTTGAGCATTAGCATTTGGAACAGTAATACCCATAGAGTCTCCATCTTGATTAATTGCGCCACCCTTTATTACAGCATAAATATTATCTCTATCTTGTACAGCTTGCCCTAAAGGTTTTATTAATATAGCAGCTACACCTTCTCCTACTCCTGTGCCATCTGAAGCCTCATCAAATGTTTTAGTTCTTCCATTTGAAGATTCTATCCCCATAAGAATTCTATCTTCAAATGGTAGATGATATAGCCTCACACCTCCAACTAATGCCATTTCACATTGTTTATTTCTTAATGCTTGACAAGCCATATTTAAAGCTACCATTGATGAGGAGCATGCTGTATCTATAACCATACTTGGTCCTTTTAAATCTAAAAGATATGATATTCTGCTTGGAAGTATTGCCTGTGTGTTTCCCACAATTGATGTTCCAAAAAACTGTGGTTCGACTTCACTAACAAGTTCTTTATATGAAACGTCACCTAAATCACTTCTTCCTGCATAAACTCCCGTTCTTGTACCTACAATCTTATCTCCTCCATAGCCAGCATCTTCTATTGCTCCCCATGCAGTCTGAAGAAACATTCTCTGATGAGGATCCATCAAAGATGCTTCTTTCGGAGAAATCCTGAAAAACTTATAATCAAACTTGTCTATTTCATCAATATAAGCACATTCAAAATACTTAGGATCATCACCTAAACCCAAATATTTTGCTAGCTTATCAGCATCTTCTTTTCTATACTCAGGTAGGAATGTCACACAATCTTTTCCATTCTTTAGATTTTGCCAATATTCTTCTTTATTGTTTGCCATGGGAAATTTCATTGACATACCTATGATTGCAATATCTCTAGAATTTGTATTTTCAACTTTTATATTTTCACTTCTAGATTGCTCACTTTTACAATTCATATTTAACTTCAACCTATTAAGATCTAGCACTTAGTCTCACTCCTCTTATTTTTATTTACTTTATTAAATGAGTTTAAGATCACTAAAATATTTTTTAGTATCATTATCTGCATCTGAGAAAATTTGTCTAAATCTTTCAGTTTGTTCTTTTATATGTACTTTTTTGGTATTAAATATTACTTTTATAAGTTCAATTGCAAACTTAACATCCTCATATATAGGTGTTTCTTTGGATATTCTATATTTATCATAAATTTTCTGAAGTTCCTTATATGGTTTAATTACACCTTCATAATATTCATCATTATCCCAATTCAGATTTTTTGTTGAATTAGCAGCTGCCAAGCATTTGGTTATAATATTTTTACTGAGAATTAGCTGCTCTAAAGTTTTAGATAATATTGGAATATCATCTGTTGAGTCATATGAGTATGTTTTAATATGATATGAATTTCTTTTCATAAGATTCTTTAAAATTTTCCCCGGCCCCATTTCTACTGCTAATTCTATATTTTCTTCAGCAAGAAATTTTAAAGATTCTTCCCACCTAACTGCACTCGTAAGTTGAGATGTCAAAATTTCTGCTATTTCTTCCCCTTGACAATAAGGTCTTGCAGTTACATTTGAAATTACAGTACACTTAGGATTACTAAACTTATATTTTGCTATTTCATTTTTAAATCTCTCTTCTGCCAGCTTCATCAAAGGACTATGAAATGCGGCACTCACTTTAAGTAATGTAGCTTTAGCTCCATACTTCTCCATTTTATCTTTAATAGAATTTACTACATCTACATGCCCTGATATTACTATTTGATTTGGACTATTATAATTTGAAACAACTGCAAATTTATCATCAGTGTTAAATTTAGAGCATTCTTCCTTAATATCAATGCCTTCAAATCCTGAAATGGCGAGCATAGCACCATGAGTACACTCTCCTGCTTCCTGCATAAACTTACCTCTTTTTTGCACAAGTTTTACTGCATCAGAAAAACTTATTGAACCAGAACAAGTTAAAGCGGTAAATTCACCTAGACTATGGCCCGCCATAAACTCTGGCTCTATTTTAAATCTATCCATAAAAACTCTAAACATAGCAGTACTTAGTGTTAAAATAGCTGGCTGGGTATTTTCTGTTTTAACTAGTTCATTGCTATAATCTTCAAAACATATCTTTCTTAGGTTAATACCTAACGCTTCTTCAGCTTCCTCAAACGTATTTCTCACAATTCCATGATTTTTGAAAGAATCCTTTCCCATACCTACATATTGGGACCCTTGTCCAGGAAATAATAGAACTATTCTACTCATTGCTTAATTTCCTTTCCCCTAATTTTATCTTTTTTATTTTAATATGTTTCACTTCTAATCGTATTATCTTTATTCAAAATCAGTGACAAGCTTCTAAGTATTATGCTCATCAATTTACATAATATTAATACCTATTCCATTAAACTTTCATATATCAAGTTAAAAATTATATTGGTCAAAATATTACTACTGTACTTCTTTTAACATATTAATATAACTATCACTTATTTTATGATGCTCTTGTATTTGTCTATTTAAATCCTGAGCCTGTGCTACATTAATGGCTTTTTCAGCATATTTAAGACAATAATCACAAGAAGAACAATTCTCCTTACAAAAATTCTTGTTTAAGAACGTTTCTAAAAATCCATTTAAACTTTTATTATCAATATAAGGTAAATTACTTTCATAATTATTATCTTTTCTAAATAATGTAAATAAATCAATTAAATTTCCATTATAATTTTCTTCAAAATAATATTTTAAAGTTTCAACTGGATTTCCTCTATGAACAGATTGTCTACCTTGAATTTTAAAATAATTTACTCCTATATTTGTATAATGTTTTAAATCTTCCGGCCTAATCCAATTAAGTTTAAGTGGATTTCTTATATCCTTAGAAATTTGATAAATGCATCTATTGTAATAATATCCTGATGCTTTATTAGATATTTCTTCATGATTATGTGATTCATGATTGTAATGAAACATTTTATACGCACAATTTTTCATACATAAACTATTAACAATAACCTCTACACCATCACCAAATGCAGAACAAATTTCTTTAATACTATCAAATTTTCTTGCAATATCTTCATCTATTACTACTCTCTCAACTCCAAGTCTCTTGTAAAATAAAGCTTTATTTGCTGAAGAAACTTGACATATTGCTGATGTTTTTATTTTAAAATCAAATCCAAATGTATTTATTAGTTCGATAATAGAAGGCATTGCTACTGTAAGTGATGTTACACCAATATTAGATAATTCCTTTAAAAAATTATATAATTGCTTCATTCCGCTCTTTGATAATTCTTTATTTCCCATACATGATGAATTTAAGGTATAATTAAATTTTATTTTTTTGTCCAAGGAGTACTTTACATACTTTTCAAGTTCTTTCATATCAACTTGTGGTAAAATTCTTAATGATCTTCCTGATCCAATTTTATTGAATTCTCCAAAATCAGTTAACTGACCATATGTTTCAATTAATTTCGAATCCTCATACATATTATTTAGTTCATTATATTTATCAATTGTATTGTTTATAAAATCTGCTGGAATACTAAAATATTTCATAGATTTTCTCTCCTTTTATATTTGTTATTGTAAAATATTTATACTACTTTTACCTATACATCAAAGGTTTAAACTTTCTTTATAAAAAAATTAATGGTTTCCTAAATTCATGTTATAATTGAGTGCCAAAACAATAAAATAACACTAAATAGAAAGGTTATTGTCATAGATTCAATCATAACTGTAAAATTTATAGTATTACATTTAAATTTTATTTTCCCCCCTGCAGCATAGTAGAATTACATTACATAAATCTGAATACAGCAGGGAGGTTTTTTTAATAATTTTCTACTAGTAATTCAATTATCTGCTTATACTGTGATACTAATTCCCCAACTTTTCTAGAATTAATTTTCAAACTATTATAAGAACAGCTAATTACTATGTTCGATTCATTCTCTTCTACTTGGAAAATTAAATCATAAAAATCAGCTAAATTAATTTCTTCTGTCAGCAAGCTGTTATCATAAAAAAGTAACAACGCAGAAGATATAGTTTGTTTCTTGCCTTTGCACAATTTTAATTCTTTTACTTCAAACAGCCTTTTTGGTTCAATTTGTGACATCTTTTCTTTAATAATTTTTAGCAGCTGTGAAAAATCATTTATTTCTTCTGAAAATAAATCAAGTGAATACACAAAATTCTCTCTAAATAATGTTTGGATCTCTATTTCATTATTTTCAGTTATTTGAGTAATTAAATTGCTATATAAAGCAAATAAAATATCGTATTTACTTACATTTTCATTTTTAGATATCAAGTCTAATTTTTCAAAGAGATAACCTTCAATTGATAATTCATAGAATTCATCATCTAACTCACTATCTACTGTAAAAAATTCAGCTGGCATTTGTATTGGATACATTGGTAAATCTCTTCTCTTTTCATCAATTTTTTCAAGTAATTGAACTAATTTTGCTATTGTTGAATGAGAGAATAAATCTACAATTTTTATTTTATTAGGATATTCTTGTTCAAGTTGTCTATGCATTTTAACCAATAAAATAGAATTTCCGCCTAACTCAAAGAAATTATCATTTATACCAACTTGCTCAATATTTAATAAGTCTTGCCATATTTCTGCTAATTTAGTTTCCATTCTACTGCTTGGTGCAACATACTCTACTCCTGTTTCTAAAGAATCTGCTTCTGGCTCTGGTAAACATTTCCTATCCACTTTACCATTTGCAGTTAATGGTATCTTATCTAATATTAAAAAGTATGATGGTATCATGTAGTCAGGTACAGTTTTACTAAGATGCTCTCTAAGTTCTCCTACTGATATATCTACATCTGATACTACATATGCACATAAATATTTTCTTCCATTTGATTGACTTCTATCAATAACCACCACATTTTTTACAGATGGATGTTCTAATATCCTATTTTCTATCTCTCCAAGCTCTACTCTATATCCTCTTATTTTTACTTGATGATCTTTTCTTCCTAGGAACTCTATATATCCTTCTTTATGCATCACGCCATAATCTCCTGTGTTATACAATCTTCCAAGCTCAGGATGATTAATAAATGCATTATTTGTTTTTTCTTCATCATTCATATAGCCTTCTGCAAGACCTTCCCCACCAATGTAAAGTTCTCCCAATATTCCTATAGGACATAATTTTTTTTCATAATTTAATACATAAAACTTTTGGTTTCCTAAAGGTATTCCATATGGAATACTACTCCACTCTTCATCCACTTCATCTATAGGATAATATATGGACCATATAGATGCTTCTGTTGCTCCTCCAAGACTTATAATCTCAGCATCTGTAAACTTATCCTTTATTTTTTCTGGCAACGTTAGTGATATCCAGTCTCCACTCAATAACACTAATCTTAGACTTTGATTGGAATTATATTCTATTAATCTATTATTAGTATGGTTATTCCAATAGTCTACTTCATCATTCTCCTCATCTTCTGACATATTATCTATAAGCATATCCATAATCGCAGGCACAGAATTCCATATAGTAATACCATTCTTATCTATTACCTTTTGAATATTTTTTACATCTCTTTGATCATCTATCATTACAAGAGCGGCTCCACTTGATAAAGCACCAAATATATCATATACAGAAAGATCGAAGCACATAGATGATAATCCTATTATTCTATCCTCTTCATTTACATCAAACTTCTGATTTATATCTATTATTGTATTGGCTGCTGCTTTATGTGTAATAATTACTCCCTTAGGTTTTCCTGTACTTCCTGATGTATATATTACGTATGCCATATCTTCAGGATACTCTTTTGTATAAATTCTTTCATTGCTGTAGCTTACTATATTGTCTCTTTTGTAGGAATCTGGTAATAATTCCATTTTGCAATTACTATTCTCTAGTATATATTTCCTTCTATCTTCTGGATGTTCGGGATTAATTGGAACATATGCTGCTCCTGCTTTTAATACACCAAGAATATTTACTATGCTTTCTATACATCTCTGAGCAATTACACCTACATAATCATTTCTTCCTATATTTTTCTCCTTAAGGAAATTTGCTACTTGATTTGACTTTTCATCTAATTCCTTATAAGTAAGTGTATTCTCTTCAAACATTACGGCTATGTTATTTGGAGTTTTTTCGGCCTGTTTAATAAACAATCCATGTAAAGTTTCTTTACCTATTTCTTGTTCTGTTGCATTATACTCGTCTATAATTGCTAAATCTGATGATTTTGCTTCTAGTCTATATTCTTTCTCTTCTATAATACTTTCAAGTATGCCTATATACTGTTCAAACATGTTTTCTATTAAGTCTTTTTCAAACAACTGCTCTACATAATCCCAAGTAATACTGATTCCACCATCAACCTCAATTATCTGCTGGTCTATAAATACCTGAGATGTCTGACTTATTGACATTTTTACATTTCCAAAAGCATTAGTTCCACTTTCTGCTGCATCTACTGAATTTCCGAATAACATACTTGTAAATACAATAGGCATAACTGCCTTGTTTCCGATATTATGATATTTAGACAATTCTCCAATAAATTCCACTCCATCATAATGACGATGTTCTAATGCTTCAGCAAATACCTCCTGAACATATTTTGCTTTTTCTAAAAAAGTTGAGCCTATCTTCAAATCTATACCTAACAGCATAACCGATGTAAAGTCTCCAATAATGTTATTTACATCTTTATGGAATGGATATCTATTAAATACTGTTGAGTTAATTGCTACCCTCTCCTGATTACTCCAATATCCAAGAACTTGTGCATATGCTGTACAAAGTACTGCTGCTGGAGTAATGCTATTTTCTTGGGCCTTTTTTATAATTTGATTCCACTCTTCGCGATTAAATTCCTTATAACATCTGTCAAAACGTGGTTCACCTACATTAGAAGGATCTGTTTTGTATGGTAATGCAGGAGCTTGTGGAAAAATATCAAGCTGTTTTATCCAATATTCTTTATCCTTCTTATATACTTCACTATTTTTAAAATCATTATAAGCAAGCATATAATCCCTAAATGTACACTTTATTTCTGGTAAATTTAATTTTGGATTTTCATAGTATTTCATTATTTGATTGAATATCATTAATATACTTGCCCCATCAGCTATAAGCATATCCAAACCAAAGAATAAATAGTTGATTTCATCAGTTATTCTAAGCATTTTAAACTCGAATAACGGCCACTTATCAGTTTCGAAGACCTGATGAGATTTTTCTTCTCTCTCTTTTAGTATATAAGCCTCTTGAGCTTTACTATCCATATGGCGTAAATCAACGATTTCCATCTTGTATTCAGGAATTTCATCAAGTATCTTTTGTTGTCCACTTGGAAGAATTACTGCACGCAGCATAGGATGACGATATATAACTTTATTTATACTCTCATTAAATCTTTCTGCTTCTAATTTTGTTTCATATTCTATATATACGTGAGTTGATACTCCACCTAATTCAAACTTATCATCACGTCCCATTAAATATGCCATTTGTATACCTGTTAATGGAAATGGCTCATACATTTTTTCTGTATCTGGTATTATCTCTGGATATACAATCTTTCCTATAGTTGAAACACCTTTACTTAAAATTAACCTTGCCAATTTAGCAATAGTGTTTTCTTTTAGGAACTCTCTAAAAGTAATTTCAACTCCAATTTCTCTATCAATCTTAGTTATTATCTGTACCATCATTACAGAATTTCCACCTAATTGGAAGAAACTATTATTTATACTAATATGATCAATTTCTAATAAATCCTGCCACATTACTGTCAGTTTCGCTTCTATTTCATTAGTAGGTGCAGTATACTCTTCCTCTGTTTCAACACTTATCTCTGGTTCAGGTAATTCCTTCCTATTTACCTTGCCATTAGCGGTTAGTGGTATCTCATCAACCATTACAAAATAGGATGGTACCATATAATCAGGTAATAATTCACCAATGTACTCTCTTAGTTCTGGTACCGATATTTCTTTTTCTCCTACAATATATGCACAAAGATATTTCCTACCATTATCATGTGTCCTATCTATTACTACTGTATTTTTAACCCCCTTATATTGTAGAATACAGTTCTCAATCTCTCCTAATTCTAATCTATATCCATTAATCTTTATCTGTTGATCTTTACGACCAAAGAATTCAATGTATCCTTCCTTGTGTAGTACCCCATAATCTCCAGTTTTGTATAGTCTTCCAAGCTCTTTATGGTTAATAAATGATTGTGTAGTTTTGTCTTCATCATTTAAATAACCTTCTGCTAAACCTAATCCTCCAATACACAATTCTCCCATGACCCCTATATGGCAGATCTGGTTTTCATAATTTAATACATAAAAAGATTGGTTTGACAACGGCATTCCATAAGGAATACTTTTCCACTCACGTCTTATTTCCTCAATAGGATAGTATATAGACCATATAGATGCTTCTGTTGCTCCTCCTAAGCTGATTACTTCCGCATCTGAAAATTGATTCTTTATTTTTTCTGGAAGTGTTAGTGGAATCCAGTCACCACTTAATAATACTAATCGTAAACTATCACTATAATTACTGTAATCTACAGCTACTTCATTTCCATATGAGGATTGACGATAATCAATTTCTACTTCATCCCCTATGCTAATACTATCCAATAGCATATCCATAATTGCTGGAACTGAATTCCAAATAGTAATGCCATGTTTTTCGATTATCTCATTAATGTTTTTTACATCTCTCTGATCATTAATCATAATTAGTGTTGCCCCACTGGATAACGCTCCAAAAATATCATATACAGATAAATCAAAACACATGGATGATAATCCAATAAACCTATCTTCTTCATTAACATTGAACTTATTATTTATATCAATGATTGTGTTTGCTGCTGCTTTATGTTTAATCACTACACCCTTTGGTCTTCCTGTGCTTCCTGAAGTATAAATAACATATGCTATATCATCAGGATGGATGTTATTTTCTAATTTTCCGTCATCATATTTATGTATTTCCTTTTCTTCATATGTTTCAGGCATTAACTGCATCTTTGCTCCTGCATTTTGCAAAATATAATCTCTTCTATCTTCAGGATGATCTGGATTAAGCGGTATATATGCTGCCCCTGCTTTTAAAATTCCTAGAATATTTACAATTGTCTCTATTCTTCTGTATGCCAGTACTCCTACATAATCTCCTCTTATTACTCCATGTTCATTAAGATATCTGGCAATTTGATTTGACTTCTTATCAAGTTCTTCATAAGTTATGCTCTCATTTTCATAAATTACTGCTATATTTTCTGAATTCTCTGATGCCTGTTCTACAAATATTCCGTGAAGGGTCTTTTCAGGTATTGCCTCACTTGTTGAATTATATTTTTGTACTAATTTTTGTTCTTCTTCACTTATAGTTAAACAATGACTTTCTTCACCTTGAACAATTTCTTCTAACATATAAACATATTGCTCAAACATTTTTTCGATTACTGTTTTATCAAACAATTGCTCTGCATAATCCCAAGTAACTGACAGTTCACCATTATCCTCCATAACCTGTACATCAATAAATACTTGTGGAGTCTGGCTGACACTAAATTTTATCTCACCTATCTCAGACCAGCCAAATCGTCCTTCCTCAAAAAGAATACTAGAAAATACAATAGGAAGTACTGCTTTTCCTATACCTATATTTTTATAGCGTGCAATATCACGAATTACATCAACTCCGTCATAATTCATATGTTCTAGAAGTTCCATAACTTCATTTTGAACATTTATACATCTATCCCATAGTGAATTATTGCTGTCAAAATGAACTTCCAACGGCAAAACAGAAGTAAAATCACCAAGTATACTAGATACATCTTCATGAAACGGCAATGCATTGAAAGAGGTTAAGCTTATTGCAAAGTCTTTTTGATTACTCCAGTTAGAGAGAACCTGCATAAAAGTAGTACATAATACTGAAGAAGCTGTAATTCTCTTTCCTTGTGCAATAGATTTTATTTTAGACCATTGATTAGAGCTAAACCTTTTACCTATACGTTCATATTTTGGTTTCTTAATATTTTCAGAACTTGTTTTATATGGCAAAGCTGGTGAATCTGGAAAATCTGCAATCTTCTTTTGCCAGAAATTATGATCTCTTTTATAAATATCTGACTCTTTAAAAGTGTTATAATTTATAACATAATCTCTAAAAGAAAATTCAGGAGTAGAAATTTCAGTATTAGGACTTTTATAAAGATCTACTATACTCTTTCCTATAGTTAAAACGCTGGCAGCATCAGCTATAATTAAATCATAACTAACAAATAAATAGTTACGGTTGTCTGTTAATTTAAATGATTTAAATTCAAATAAGGGCCATTTATCAGTTTCAAAAACATAGTGAGACATTCTTTCTCTTTCTGAACAGATTGCTTGCTGCTGCTTTGCTTCATTAAGATGTCTTAAGTCAACTTCTTCTATTTTATATTCAGGAACTTCTTTCAAAATTTTCTGGCTCTTTGTCTTTGTAACAATAGCTCTCATCATAGGATAGGCCTTAATTAGTTTTTGTAGACAGCTATTAAGTAGAGAAATTTCGTATTCTGTCTCGATTTCTTGATAAAAATGTGTACAGACTCCACCCATTTCAATATCTTCGTTTCTTCCAATAAGATATGCTTCTTGA
>Ga0302165_10000378_pt1 | contig 16595 bp, 14 predicted proteins | sample I_Fen_E3_2_FD_193499 | JGI IMG/M metagenome (GOLD analysis project Ga0302165, IMG submission 193499) | Peat permafrost microbial communities from Stordalen Mire near Abisko, Sweden - I_Fen_E3_2 | ecosystem: Environmental > Terrestrial > Soil > Wetlands > Permafrost | place: Sweden: Abisko...
TTAAAAATAAACCTGAAATAATTAAGCGCATTCCACAACATTATATAGCCTCATTTTTAGGTATAACTCCGGTTTCCCTGAGCAGAATAAGAAATAGGAAATAGGCATTATTTATTATCTTTTGTTATCGTCCCAATGATTTCTAATTCCATACTTTTGCTAAAAAACGATATGGAAACTAAGCGAGATAACCGTAGACAAGCTAATACTAAATATATTCAGCTTGATACCAGAAAATGTGAGGCATGCTGGAAATGCATCGAAGCATGCTCAAACCATGTAATTGGGCGTGTGAATTTACCTTGGCATAAACATGCACTTATCATTAAGAGTGATAAGTGTACTGGTTGCTCCAAATGTATAAAAGCTTGCGAATTTAATGCCATATTAAAGGTTTCAGCTAACAACTAAATATATCCCAAATGAAGAATCCATATTCCCGACTCATAATTAATATCGCACTGCTCTTTATAGGCTTTATTGTTGTTTATTCCGGTTTTCTTATACAATTCAGTTATCATATGGGACAGCACGGAGTAATTGATTTCAACAAAACGGTGTTACACTTCAATTATTCAGGTTGGTCGAATATTCATAAGATTGCTATTTTATCGCTGACTGTATTTATGGCTTTTCATTTTGTTCAACATTGGAATTGGTTTAAAACAATTATAAAGAAGAATCTTATTCAAAAAAACAAACAAGTATTTATACTTTCTACAGTTTTTATCTTAGCAGCTATTACTGGCTATATTTCCTGGTTGATAGATTTGACAGGAAATGATCAAAGAGCTCGAACGGTTTTTCTAGAAATACACGACAAACTAACAATAATCTTATTCATATTTCTTATCTTACATATTGCGAAAAGACTGAAATGGTTCAGAGTAACAATTAAAAGAATAATTAATAATGAATTTACACAACAATAGCATTACAGAAAACGAAAACACCCTATTAATCAAACGATTAATAGGGCGCTTTGCGGTACGGACGGGACTCTAATTAATTTCTATGCTTTTCAATAGTTTCTATTAATTACTATATATCAATAATATACAAAACTTATTTTCTATAAATTAGTCTAGTTTCGAATACTTTTTATACATTTGCACGACAAATGCACGACAATATATTATGGCAAATTACTCTCCATACCTAATGATGAACCGTGTCTCTCAAGACGGGTGCACACCTTTATACGTCTGTTATAATTACAACCGAACAAAACGGACATTAATTTCAACTGGTTATAGTATTAAACCTGCTCACTGGGATGACAAGAAAAAGTGGATTAAACGTGCCTGTCCTCAGTTTGAGGAGATAGATGTTGTACTTACAAAAATCACTTCGAAACTTGGTGAAATATTAATTCATGCTGTAGATAACGGCATTGACCCCACTGTGGATTTTGTATTGCTTGAATTGGAGAAAAATAGGAAATACGAACAACGTTCTAATCATGTAAAACTGTTTGATGTTTTAGAACAATACATTGAGGAAAAGAAAACGGTTGTATCTCCTGACCAGATAAAAGACTACAAAACCCTACGTAAACACCTTACGAACTTTAAAGAATATTCAACTCAGCCTATAACCTTTCGAAATCTGAATCTTAAGTTCTATAATGAATTTATGGATTATCTTTTCTATAAGGCCGTGAAACCCGATAGTACGGTTGGGCTAGTGACAAACTCTGCAGGAAAAATAATTCGTTTACTAAAAGGATTTGTTAACTATCAAATAGCCAAAGGAGTTATTCCGTCCATTGATTTGAAAAATTTCAAAGTAGTTGAAGAGGAAACTGATGCTATTTACCTAAATGAAAAAGAGCTTGCCGAAATCTACAAACTTGATTTATCTGATGATCTCGAATTAGAACAAATTCGAGATGTGTTCATCGTGGGCTGCTTCACCGGATTACGTTATAGTGATCTATCTACACTAAATTCGGAGCACATCGATTCAATAAATGGGAATATCAATATAAAACAACGCAAAGTGCATAAAGCAGTGGTTATACCCCTTATAGATTATGTTCCTGATATACTAAAGAAGTATAACTACGAACTTCCAAAAATTTCAGGGTATAGATTCAATGAACGTGTAAAAGAACTAGGAAAGAAAATAAAACTGTATCAAAAAGTAGAAGTTGTTCGAAAGAAAGGAAACGTGAGAGTTACCGAGATTTTCGATAAATGGGAAATGATTTCTTCACACACCTGTCGCCGCTCATTTTGTACCAATATGTATTTGTCTGGTTTCCCAGCCGAAGAATTGAAGAGAATCTCTGGACATAAAAGCCCTGCTGCTTTTATGAGGTATATCAAAGTTGATAATCAACAAGCTGCAAACAGATTAAAAACATTAAGAAGTAAACTTGACAATGAGGTAAATCAGAATTCTAAGGGCGCTAGTTCATGATTGAGATAGAATATTTCCTCTTTCAAAAAGAATAGATCTTATATTAATAATTAAAAATGTTGTACTTACAACTATTAAACAACTCTTATTCTCTTAATCTTAAGTCTACTTGCAGCAGGTTGAGCACATAGCTAAAGTAAGAAATATAAATATCTTGTTTAAATTGTAAACGTGCAGTAATAGAGAATGACACAATCTCTTGTGTCATTCTCTTGATTCTGAATTACAATTACTGAATTATATCTTCACTGAAAATGAATTTATTTCATCAGTAAACACTCTGCATGTTTTGTCATTTAAATTTATTTCTTATTTTTCAACGTTCAAAATATTAACCTACTGCCCATTCGTTGAAAACGAGTGGCAGTGTTTCTCGATCTCTCCACTACATTGCCGTTTGCAGCGGTGAGTGCTATCAACGATCTCTGATTGTCGGCATACCCATAATACAGTGTCTCTACACTGTTTTAGGTTTACCAGCATGGATCCGTCGCTAAGGTAATTTAGAAAATGGTGAGCATTACACCCACCATTATCTATATTGCATCAATTATCTATTCAGAATCACAAACCTGCTAATTAATAAAGTTTACTCAAAAAAGATTTAAAAAATGGGTTATTGATTGTCATGCTCAATATCATAAAAATAAATGTAAATATCAATGTAAATAAAACAGTTTTATTCCTTGCTTTTTTCCTTTCTGGCTTGGAAAGATACTCATATAATTCTAACTGTTTTTTAAAACCTGATTTATGCGAATTTATAATAAATTCATTAAATCCATAGGAAAAAACGATAGCAAGAATAATTAATAAATTGCCATTTGGAATTTTTTCTCCATTAATGAAATCAGCAATAAAAATAAAACTACAAAGAATTATCGCCAATATTAACTTCAAAAATCCACCCGCATTCCATTGAGGTGATTTTTTCTCCCCTAAGTCATTTGCCAGCCAATAAGCAGAAAAAAAAATCTTCCAATACCAGTTTTTAAGTGTGCTCATAATTACTCTTGTTTATTAATCTCATCGTAAGCTTGGTAAGCAATTCTTCCTGTAAAGTACAATCCTGCAATTAGTTGTCCTCCTGGAACAAAACCAATAATTCCCATCCCTGTATCAGCAACAGCCCATAATACTGAATTCGTAGAGTAATTATTGTTTCTCATATCAATAAAACTCATAACGACACCCACTCCAAATAATTTTTCAGAAGCAAATTTAGTTGCAACCATTAGAGTTTCCGTAACAACTTTTGCGGTACCTGTACTCTTTAAAGCAACTGGCACAAGCGAAGATATAGTTCCCATCCAATAAGTAGAGATATTTAATTGGTCACTAATATGCATTTCTCTATCACCTGTACCCAAGTAATTCCATTTTACGACATCGCGCGCATCTACTGTGATCATTCTTGTTACTATATTAACCTCTCCTAAATTTGAGCCTACAGTTTGATAATCCTCTCTAGATGTCTGATAATTACCTTCATATCCATATTGAATTCCAAATCTAAAATTTCCATTAAAATTTGAGTTCCGGGATTGTCTGTCATATGCAATCTGAAAGTCATTATAGGCACCATCGTAGCCTCTGTTTTGAGCCTCTAAGTACATGTCGGTTTTTAGGCTTCCGGTGAATGAATAACCTACACCCCCTCCAGACATACCATCAAAGCCGCCTCCGCCCATGCCACCTCCGCATTCCCAGGAGGTAGCCTGCTGATAGGTAGCTCCTTCTTTCAGCGATCTCCATGCCATTAAGTTTCCTGTTGGGTCGGTATAAATCAATGGATTATTCATACAGTACCCATAACGGTTATAATTTACCCAGTTATCGGGAGCTTGCACAAACGGGTCGGGACTGAAAAACTGTGCCGTAAGCGGATCGTAAACGCGTCCGTTCATATTAATAATACCAAATGCGTCCAGATGTTCGTGCCCGGTATAGCCTCTATTATTTATAAACGAAGTTCGGCTATCGTTTTGTGTCCAATCGTTCGGATTTCTTCTTGCTCCCCAGGGGTCGTAAGCATATTTTTCTACTATGTTTCCACTTGCATCGGTCAGGGCTACCAGCGAACCCTGATTGTCGGTATATCCGTAATACAGTGTCTCTACACCGTTCAGGTTTATCAGCATGGCTCCGCCGCTAAGATAATGGATTTTCTTTACATTTCCAAGATTATCCGTCTCTTCTTCGTAATCGCCCAGATAGTAACGTGTCGATGTAGTGCCATTATTGCTATATTCCGATTTTCGGCGCTGTTGGTCCACCCCATAGGTGATAGTATAATTCTTTGTACCTTCGGTGAGCGACGCCATTTTTTTGAAGTCGGTGTACGTTACATTCAAATCGGCCGCCGGGAAACTCGTTGCCACTCCCATAATGGTAGTGAGGGCATGTGGTCCGGCATTTGTGCCGTCGGCTTTCGCTTCGGCATAATTCATGGCAAAATTACCCAGGTCGCTTTTATTGGTGATATTACCAGTATTAGAATCGTAGGTTATGCTGTTGGCTTTAAGCAAACTGTTGGACGAAGTTTGATGAACATCCCAGTTGGTAAGCCTGTTCAGTGGGTCGTAGGTAAACTGCTCGGTTTGGTTTATCCTGTTATCGGTGCGTGAATACATGTTTCCTTTGGTATCGAAAATATAGGCCATATCTACCACTCCTACAGCTTGAACGGACGTATTAAAGCCCCGGGCATCGAAACCATAAGTGGTTTCTTTTCCGCCTTTACTATCTTTTGTCAACTGTCCGCGGGCGTTGGCATCCACGGCTTTCCATATCGAGCGGCTGGCCACATCTTTTACCTCGGTGAGGTTACCATAAGTATCGTATGTATTGGTAGTGTAATAGCTTGAAGGAAAAATCTCTTTACTTACCCGTCCATAGCTGTCGTACTCCATCTGCTTGTCAAAGCTGCGGGTTCCGTTTATTAGTTCGCTCAGTCTGGTTACCCGGTCGAAGTCACCATAGGTAAACGTTTGCTTGTTTTTACCGGCTATTTCAATGGTGCTTATCCTTTTATTGGTATCGTAAGTGTACGCCGTGGTTTCTGCCCCGCGCAGCACGGTTTGCAGCAGTCCGGTGCTGCCATCGTAGTTATTGGTGGTAACAATATAGTCGGTTGCATTACGCACTTTTTGTTTTTCGGTAAGTAGTTCACCGAATCCGTTGTAAGCCGATTCCACTATTCCTGCATCGGGATCGGTTAGTTTGGTGCGTCGGCCTTGCAGGTCGTATTCCATGCTGATGGCTTGCCCGCCGTCGGGGGTGGCTGTTTTAGCCAGTCCCGATGGAAAATAGTTGTACGTTACCGTCTTGCCGTTTACCGTGTTGGTCTGTACTTGTCCGGCTGAGTTCAGCACGGTTTGTTTTGTACCGTTGGGCGAAGTTACAGTAGTGCTTGTTCCGCTATACGCCATAGTGGTAGTACCCATTGGGCTGGTTATGGTTTGTGGTCGACCGTATGCATCGTACCCGGCATAGGTGGTTGCCCACACATCAGCAACCGAATTGAATGTAGGATCGGAGACGCGGTAAAGCTGCCCGTTTGCATTATATTCAGTAAATGTACGCGCCACCTTTCCGTTCAACCCGGTGGTTTCTTTTAGGACTTCACGCCCCAGTACATCGTACCAGTTGTTTTGCGGAGTAGCCCCCGAAACGGTAGTGCTTATATAGAATTTTGCATTATATGCGTTGCCGGCTGTCGCCCACTGCGGCGTAGAGGCTTTAATTATGCCGGTGGGGTATTGGGTAGTGAGTAGCTGCCCCAGCCCGTTGTAGGTATAGGTGGTAGTTCCCAGGCGGTCGGTCTGGCTGTTGAGCAATCCGCGCGTTTCGTCCCAGCTATAGCTAACCGTTTGTCCCAACACATTGGTCTGGCTCAGTATAAACCGCCCCGATGGAGTAGCAGTAACCGATACTGCGCGGGTACTACCATTGGCCGTTATTTGAGCCTTTGTGGGCTGCCCGAAGGTATTGAACTGCGAATATACAACCGACTTCTGGTTTACATCTCCGGCATCAGCCGTTTGTCCTGTCAGGTTACCTTTGTCGTCATAACTATAATCAACGTGGCGGGTGTAAGTTTCGCCATCCTTTACTTTTGTCACTGTTATACTTCCCGGCTTATTGGGACACCACGACCCCTTCTGAACGTAGGCAACGGTCTGAGTACTGACAACATTTCCCTGCGTTGTTTTTACAGTTGTCGGGTTGCCGTAACCATCATAACCCGAATATTCGGTGGTATTGGATAGTCCGGTTAAATAATCCGTCCCAACAACTTTGCTTTTCAGCGATTCAAAAATACTCCCTGTTTGGGTATTGCTGATATATGCTTCGGTTTTCGATATAGCTTCATTGCTTAGTGTTGAAACATCCTGCGTTATTTTATCGGGCAAATAGTAAGCCGAATTTAAATCAGTAGTAGTTACTGATTTTTTATTGGCAGCAGCATTGCTGGTTGTCTGGCTTTTAAATCCCAGAAATCCTACTCCGGTAAGTTGAGTCTGCGCCTCAGCATACGAAAAATCTGTAGAGAGTAACCCGCCTTGTCCGTTTGGTTCAGAGATATTACTCACGCAATAAAGTGGCATTTGTAAATCACATACCGGATATACTGAGCTGCTACCTTTTGTATAAAAGGGTTTATTGTTAGCAGTAGTAGCATAAGTAAGCGGTTGATAGGCTATCTGGGTGGTTTTACCTATCCCATTGGTTACCGACTTTAATAAGTTTGCCTGAAAGTTGGTATTGTACGAATCGTGTAAATACAATTGGTTCGACTTATCCACCCCGTTGTACATATCAGCACCATAAGTCAATACATCTTCCCGCCCGTCGCCATCAAAATCGCCCAGGGTGGTGTAATAGGGATTCAATAAACTGGTAGTATAAGGATAGGAACTTTGAGGAGAAGCAATAGTGCTTTTTTTATCAATAACAAAATTTGAACCATTAAAACTATACCATGTGGAGGTTGTGCCCGCATATAAATAATGAGTCGGCATATCACCATCGAACATAACTGCGGTACTCGAATAATTATAGATAGGGTCTATTAATATCACATCCGGTTTTCCATCATGATTGAAATCTGTAACGATACAATCCTTTTGGCTATCAAAGTAGTTGCTGATTTCATTCTTCTTGGCCGAAGAAATAATTGTTGATATTAAGTTGAATTGCATGGCTGAGTTACCAACTGCCATATTCCAGGATCCACCTCCCTGTCCTACAAATATAAAATCCAGCAATCCATCTCCATTGAAGTCGCCAGATTTCAACGTACTGTAAGTTGCATTAAATAGAGATCCAACACAGCTACCGTCAGATGGAAACGACACATGGGTAATGCCATCGGTTTGTTTTGATCCCCCACTGTTTTTGTATACACAGTAACCTGTATCAGTCAGAATCATTAGGTCTTTTAATCCATCAGCATTAAAATCGGATATAAAAATGGCTTTCGGAATACCCGGAATTGCATATCCCGGAAACTGTATATCTTCCCAAACAGTTTGCCCATTTATATTATAACCAATTTTTCCGGGATAATAGCTGTTATTTACTTTCCCTTTTTCAAAATAAATAATTTCTTCTTTCCCATCATTATTAATATCGCCTACAGCATAAGCGGGTATTACATTTCCGGCCTGTAATGTTTGTTGAAGGGTGCCAACGCCGAGTATATTGAAGCTAATTGTATTTCCTCCCGAGGTCGACAGCTGCGGAATGATAATTTCTTCTTTGTTTTTTCCATATAAATCGGCAAAGCGAATGCTTGGATTAAGTGCTTTTAAATCGGTATATGAAAAATTATTACCTACATCGTAGTTGGCATCGGCTACAAACGAAACCTGACCGCCGGTCGTTAAGGCTTTAAATACTTGTAAATAATTTTTGGTCTGTGACACTCCGCTCACTACCGTCGTTACCGGATAAATATTGATCGCATCACTCAATCCATCTCCATTCACATCGGCCGAAAGCCAGTGCCTGTCTTCCGCGTTTACTGTTTGGGGAAGTGTAGGTACACTCAGTTTATTGACAGCTATTACCGTGTTATCATTCCCCCATTCAAATGCAGTGGAGTTCAGTTTCAGATTGTTCTGTCCGGTCAGGGTAACATCGTTTATATAATACTTATTTTTACGGGATATATAAGTGAAGCTATATTGTTTGAGCAAAGTGCTGTTGTATTTTATTTGGATATTATCCAGCAAAAACTTATTGGCTATTTTTGTACTCCCAACATAAGTATAACTTGCTACTTTGGTATTGTAATTAAACACAATACTATCAAAAGGTGCTGTAGTTGTACTTCCGGTATAAGCAATACTTTTAAGGATAGTCTGGTTTTCGTTGGTTAAATAGTCATATGATATATAATTGCCGTTGGTGTCGGTAATTTTTTTCAGATACCAGGTCAGGGGATAAGAATTCGAGTGATTATATTCATCGGAAGTTACCATATACTCTCTTATATAACCATCTTTTGAAGTCACTTTAAAGGTTTGAGGACCTTGATTGGATAAAGTCCAGGGTGTATTCGGATTTGCATCATTAAAATATCCGGCAATTCCAATGGTTTCTATTTTTGAATAATCTTTGTTTTCAGCCTGGTAGGTCGATCCAACAATAGCTTGTGTAGATTCATAGCTATAATTAGTAGATGAATAAATTGAGTTTAGCTGGACAAAATCTTTTACAAACAAACGTTGCCCATTCAACATATAAACATTGGAAGTATTGTCTTCAACGCCAGATATTGCGTTGTCGGTAAAAATATTTTTTATTGATTTGTTGATAATCGACAAACCGCTTAGATCCCATCCAACTCCGAATGCTCCATCGCCTCTCTGGCTGTTATAACTTAATGATAAGTTGGGTTGCATTCCCATAATGCCCGAAGGGCATTCAATGGGGAAACTATAAGTTGCACCACCACCGGGACTAGCTGAAACCTGACCCGGAATGGTTCCCACTTGTTGAGCTTCTATTCTTGTTTGACTTACAAAGCAGAATAATATAGTGAGTAGAATATAAGTAGCTTTTTTCATATTTTTCTAATTGATAGTTTATTTCTCTATTCTTTCCAGAAGTAGCGTAATTATTGTTTTACGATTTTGAACTCTTTCACTTTCTCTCCTGCTTGTACCCGCAAAATGTACCATCCTGCAGAATAAGATGACATATTTATGGGAGTTATGCTTACAGCCGCCTTTATGTTTTGTAGCTGCACACCTTGAGAACTGAATACTAAAAACCGGATTTCATCTTTAGTGTCGCCACCTGTAATTTCTACAGCTAATGCCCCCTGAGTAGGATTGGGGTACACGGTTATTTTGCGCTCACCGAGTTGGTCTGTAACCGCCGGAGCCGAGTCAGCATCCTTTTTTACATGAGAGGGATTACTATACAGGTTCACCACTTTTCTCGAAATGCGGTTGCCTGCATTATCATAAGCATAGCTGACTTTACTCTGTGCCATGCCTGCAGATAGAATAAGTAAAAAACTAAAAAGAAGATAGAGTTGTTTCATAAAAATTCGAGTTAGATATTATTTGTGTTATTTTTTATGGATGAAATAGTTGGGGTGCATTCCTTATTAAAGGGTTGCAGGAAACGGAAGTCCCATGTCAGATTTTTGTCCGAACTGCCGGGATCTTTGTATTCAACCTGTTGTTTTACCAGTTGGTCGGGTACGCGGTAGGCGTTGCGCTCGGTACTTAGTTGGTGTGAGTTTTGTGCTGGTAGGCTTGATACCATTAAGGGATGAGAAAAAAGGGAAAGAGTAATTTTTTTCATTTTTATTGATTGGGCTTATTGTGTATCGTTGCCACTTTGTGGCTGGATTTATTTTTCCTTTTTGCAAAGTCAGAATATCAAAAAGTATAACAACTTTATCAAACCAAATAAATTTGCACAGTAAAAATAATAATCTGACTTTAAACTATCAAAAAAATGAGTAATAAAAACTAGGACAAGCAAAAATACAATGTGTTAATTATTAACTAGTTAGCACTGGACAATCGAAAATAATTAGGACAAGCAATTTAGGAGGGCAATAAAGAGTAAGAAAAGAGGGTGTTTTGAGCAGAATAATTTAAATTATCAATAGATACAGTAAATCTACATTCTATTAAAATAAAGGGAGACTTCAAATAATAGTCTGCCAAGCTAGTCATAAAAAACGGAACCATGACACTTTTTCTACAAAAAAAATAGATGCTTATGTAAGATTTAAGAATGAGTCAAGAGGAGTAATGATTCAAGAGCTTTGAAGTCTTATGGGTAAAATACCCAGCTTTATCCGCATTACCTAAAATGATATGTTATTAGAATTGATATGTTATTCCAGATAATGCGGCTGATACTATAGATATCTTTAAATTTTAAACCCTCTATTCTCGCCCTGTTTCAGATTTGGGTTAATTCCTAAATCTTTTTGAAACTCTTGATACTTCTTTTTGAACCAATCAGTTATTTCTAAGTTGTCAACAAACAATCGAAGTCGACTTGGCTCAGCACTGTCTTTTTCTATTTTGACAACGGAATAGTCCGTTTCAAATTTTCGCATGTGTTCGGTTGAAAAAAGTTTTCCTTTAAAGCCGACAGGGGTCATTGTGAGTATTTTCTGCGTCAATTCATCCGAAAAACCGACAGCTTTGCAGAGTTTCTCGATGTTGAATAAATCCCTAATGCCGGGAAACCGGTTGTATATTTTTCTAAGTTCTTCACGGAGTTTGTCTGTCGTCTTTTCGTATTCATTTTTTAGATGACCGATGCGCTCATTTAATTGTTTGTTTTCTGTTTTGAGAGTTGTATTTTCCGCTTTGAGTTTTCCAATTTCCTTTTCTTGCTTTTTCAATCTCGAGTTGTCGAAGACAGAACCGATACCCTCTATAGCGGAAGTGGCAACATTTACCGCTGTACTCTTTAATTTTTCGGTTTTAATCTCCCTCTTAATTTTTGATAGCTCCTCCGTCACTTGCTCTTGTTGATGCAATAGGCTACCGATATTCTCCTGCACACCTTCTGTCTGTGAAAGTAGCTCCCGATAATATTGTGAGGTAGATATATGCTTGGCTTCAGAGCCATCAATACCACGATGCAAGCCATATTTTGCCATTGCCTCGGAATAACTATTCTGATATTCTTTGAGCTTGTCACGGGACATTATATCATCAGCACAAAGGCGAACAGCATCGCTGTTTTTCTTCTTGTATTTTTTCTTTGTGCCCAATGGTTCTTGCTTGGCTTTTCTTCGCTCTCCGGTAGTGATGGGCACTACAGTCGCATGGATGTGTGGGGTTGTCTCGTCCAGATGTAAAACAGCAGAAACGATATTATCCTTTCCGTATGTTTTCTTTAGCCACTCCATATTATCTTTACACCAGTCATCGAGCCGCTGGGCTGACTCGATTATTTTCATATCCTCCGGACTGCCGGTAAGTAGAATTCGAATTGCACGCACCTGGTTCTTTCCGATTTTTCGGGTTATACCTGCATTCTCTAGCCGGTGTTGGATAGCATGTGTACGGTTGTTGACGCCTTCGGGAAACTGAACAAGTTCTTTGTTCAAGTGAGTTCTCAAAGGGTCTGCATTTTTTGGGGAGATGGTGCGCTCTATGTGCGCTGACATTCCGGTGTCAGTGCCTGAGGTTTTTTCTAAATGGAGAACGGCGTAGCCCATGTTCGTAATCTTATTGGTTTGCGTTTGTAAAATCGAAGATTTTCTCTTGGGGTGTCCAGAGGGGTTATTCACCCCTTGGCTTAGTGGGCTTTTTTAGTGTAGTGGAACGAAGCGTAAAGAAAAAGCCCTAATAAGCTATGGCATTATTTTGATAATGCCCGTTGCTCAGTTGCGTGTATACCCATTAGAGTTTGTGTGTATTGCCTTTCTTAGGTTGTTTTCTGATTTCTTTGGAGGTTGCCGGATCTTTTGTTTTACTGCACAGGTAATCGTTCAGGTCTTTAAAATTCGAATAATGTACTGACTGATTCAATAGCGACTTGCAAATTCCCATAAGTACATTAGTTGTTCGTTCACCGGCTAAATCATTATCTAAGAAAGTATATACTTTATCGTGAGCTGTAATAAAGCTAACAGCTTTTGGCAGGTTAAGAACTGAGTTTAATACCACAACATCATGCCCCGGTTGGTTTATGCCTTTTATCGTAAAATAGGAGAGCATATCCCAGAAACCTTCAAAGACCAAACAGCTGTCATTCCCGTTTTTATAGGTAGTAATGTCTTTCGGTGATGAGGAACCTTTGAAGTATTGGTTGCTCAGTTCATACCCCTGGCTATCGTTCTCAAATCCTATGGAGAAGTAATTCGTATTTCGAACAGTATAGTTGACTTCTTTGCAATAGAGTCTGGCCAATTCAAGGTCTATCTTTCTACTCTGAATATAACTGATTAGTGCTTGGTTTGAAATTGGCTCAGCTCGTATGTTCGTAATTTTCGAACATATATTTTGCTGTTGAAAAGAAAAAGATACGATCTGTTTTGCAGGCATGTTACCTCCCAAGAATTGCAAAGCTTCCGATATAGATGACAGCTGCTGCATTTTCATGACAAGATCGATGATATTTCCACCTTGCCCTGTTCCGTGGTCATACCAAGCATTAAAACGGTTGTTTACTTTGAATGACGGGGTTCGTTCCTCTCTCAATGGAGAACAATACCATAAATCGTCACCCTGAACTTTTTTGGGGTTTATACCCATAGCATGCAGGTAGTCTGCTATCATTATATTTTTGGCTTGTTTGGCGTTCATTTCTACGAAAATTAGTGAGGGTTTGTGTTCTTTTTTTCTTTCACTAGCAAAAGACTATTTTGCGGGAAAGCTGGGTTACATTGGACGAAAAACTGTTACTTTGTTACAAATAGCACATAATCACCTTACAGTCAGGCAAATATTCATGTAACAATACTGTAACACAACTATTTATTTGTTACAACTTGTAACAATGAATAGTTTGTAATGCTTTTGTTACTTATTTGTTACAACCCTAATATATTAAACAATAATACTTTATAGGTGTAACTTAGCAATGTAACATAATTCTCTCCATTTGTTCACGGGATATGCAATAGGTGCGGCCGATTTTCTCTTTCTCAACAATAGCACTGGTCTCATCAAAAAGATGAGTTGTGTAACGAGTTGCAACTCCTGGCGCTATACTCCATTTGTCTTTGAGTATAGCACGAATTTGAGTTGGTTCTGTCTTAATAGAGATATGTTTGAGCATGCGTAGCATGTCGTTTACACAAAAAGTATAAGAGTCCAACTCTTTTATCTGCATGATTTCAGAAATTAGATTGAGCATTTCGATTTCAAGACTACCTCTATTGAATTGTATAATCTTTCGCAAAGCATCTGTTATCAATAAATCGTGTTTGAACCACATCCTGGATTCGTATTTAGTCGAATAATCGCGTTGTAGCAGGAAATAAAGGAAATGGGGAATCTCAGCTTTTAATTCGCCAAGAATTCTATCGTTTTCTTTCATTAGAGGAGAGACCTTCCGAACCCAATAGCGAGTCTCGCCCTGATCAATGATGATAGGACGATATTCGTTATTTGAATTAAGGATAAACTTGGCAAAGAAATCTACTTCGTTACGATCTTTTCCTTTCGACTCAGCTTTAAATGACATAGCTGTACTAAGGTTCTTTATACGCTCAGAATCTTCTCTTCGATCAAGCAGGGCTTCATCTACAGCAATAATTAATTTGTTAGTCCAGTCGGAATTGAACTGGGAGCGGAAATCTTCGTTGGTGTTGAAGGTCATGTTGCTTGCAAAGATTGCCTTTAGGAAGTTCAGAAAGGTGGTTTTTCCTGTATTGCGCTCTTTAGATACGAGTAGGAGGATCGGAAGCCTTATCAAAGGCTTCCGATAGAGCAGTTGCAAATAGTCTAGCCCCATTTCAATTTGTTCCTCAAATATATGGGAAAGAAATTCGATGATCTTTGTACAACTACCTTCAGCAGGCTGGTAGTGTATCGGTTCGTATTGATTTAGGAATTTTCCGATACTGCGTTTATAGTTGATGTGGTCTGGCACACTGCAAAAACCATCGAACTTCTCAATCCTTGAGATGTAGTCCTTTGAATGGTCTTGTCGTAAGGTTTCATAGTTCCACGCTCGGCGTTCCTCTATAAAATCGCCACTCATCAAGGGACGCTTGACTATTTTATAAAGGGTCGTGCCAACACGTTGATACTTCTCGTCTTCTTGTTCTTTCATTATGATCGGAATTATCTATTGAGAATAAAATTCAAGATTTCTTCCTTATCATAAAAGACAAGTTTTTCCCCAAAGCGATACTCTTTATAACATCCGAGGCGGGCGTATTTGCGGACGGTGGGGGCTGAGGCTTTGAGTAGTTTAGTAGCCTCTTTCATTTTGACGAGATTATTCATCGCCATGTCTACAGGAGACATTTTTTCGTTGGTAGAACTATCCTTGATAGTTTCTTCTTTTTCCGGCTTTTGCCAGAACCTTACAAAGTTCTTCTTCATTTTCCAATAATTTTTAAAATTCTGGAAGACAAAGATATATGATAATCTTTCTGAAAATAAACAATTTACATCCCCTGGACAAGATGGGACGAATGGGACGAAATAGGACAGCCACTTGAACTTGGGAGTGGCTTGGAGGTCTCAGGAAATTGTCTTTTTAGTTTTAGATTTCTCTTCTTTTATATCCTTCTCAACGATATTGTCTACATTGTGTAGGCCTATTTCATTAAAAAAAGAATGAATTTTTTCCAAATGCTTGAGCAATGTCAAATCCTTTTCCACGGAATTGGCTCTGGACAGTTCTGGAGTGGCGAGTAGTTTAACGTCAGATGGATTAATTTCTTTGCCAATGAGGTTATGCCATGCTTCTAATCGTTCCCGTGGGTCATTTGCTTCGATAAGTTTAGCTTTAAGTAGATAACCAAATATCCTGTCACCTAATTGCTTTTTCCCTTTTATAGAATAGCACTTTAGGATATATTCTATTGAGAGTTTCAGCTTGTCTTCAGTGTTTCGTGGAGTGTCGCCATTAATGCGATCTGTAAAGTCATAGAGTAATTTGTTTATCTCATCTTCAGAAACATCATCTTGTAAAAACAATTTCTCAACCTCTTCTCGTTTCTTGCTAATTACTTCGGCAATCTGTTTCTGCTCATGCCCAGTTCCAAACAATAGATGTATGTAAGGAATAAAACCTAATATCTTTAATTCACGACTTGTTCTAATGGCTATTTGAGCACAACTATCAAGAAATAGGTTGATGTCCGTTGCTTTCCCTTTTTGTTGCTGTATCTTGAAGCTGGAGTAATAAAATTTAAAGTTGGAAACAAAAGTTGTTCCTAATAAATTATCATTGTAGATTTTACGGTATTTGCTCATTTTTGCATATTTAATTATTGGACAAAAATAGTAAAATATTTCTAAATCTTTCAGTAATTGATATTATTTTTTCATTTTCCTAAAATTCATACTATTTTCCAATACTTACGGTTAATTAAAAGGGAGGAAAAGAAAGGGAAGAATTGTTGATTTGCACGACACATGCACGACAGAAAAAGAAAACACCCTACTAATCAACAGATTAATAGGGCGTTTTGCGGTACGGACGGGACTCGAACCCGCGACCTCCGCCGTGACAGGGCGGCATTCTAACCAACTGAACTACCGAACCAGGTTTTAATGTTTGCATTATTTTCTAATGCGGTGCAAAGATACGGCATTTTTTGGTTTCTACAATAGCTTTGAGAGTTTTTTTTTCTGTTCTGCTTTTTCTGTTTTGCTTTGTTATTCATAACTAGGCATTTGTTATTTCTATTTTTTCAATAATATTTTATTCTGCTGCAAAAAAACAATAAAAGACCACCCTGTTATGGAGTGGTCTTTATTTTTGAATTCATATAAAAATCAGAATGGGAGATCATCTTCAGCATGTGGTGGTGCTTGAAGATCGGTCGGGGCGTTTCCTGCAGGTGCAGAAACAACATTATTTAATGCCTCTGAGTGCTCTGGTTTTTTGCCTAACAAATTGATCGTTTCAGCATAAATTTCGGTGGTGTAACGTTTGATGCCATCTTTTTCCCAGGTACGAGTTTGTAATCTTCCCTCAACATACAATTGGGA
>Ga0302165_10000381_pt1 | contig 16485 bp, 19 predicted proteins | sample I_Fen_E3_2_FD_193499 | JGI IMG/M metagenome (GOLD analysis project Ga0302165, IMG submission 193499) | Peat permafrost microbial communities from Stordalen Mire near Abisko, Sweden - I_Fen_E3_2 | ecosystem: Environmental > Terrestrial > Soil > Wetlands > Permafrost | place: Sweden: Abisko...
AAGCCTATTTCTTTTCCATCGACCATCGCAAAGATTACTTCTGCCTTTTTCTTTACAAAAATCCAATTTTGCAATAATTCTTCCGTCGCGACCACTTCATCTTGCATTTTCTCATATGTTGCTAATTCCTTTATAAAATACAATATTAATTTTACATCTGTATCATTCGCATATCTAAATTCTAAAGTATCTTTCACGATTTATCCTCCATATTTTATAAGTATATTGAAATGATTTTTATCATAATAAACCTTGCGTTTTATAAATGTCAATGCTAAACACTTTCACTATCTTACTTTTTCTAATAATTTCACAACTTCCTCTACTTTTAAGACCTTACCATAAGCCACAACCTTACCATCTACTACTAACGCAGGAGTTGACATAACACCATATGCTGCAATTTGAGCAAAATCAGTTATATGCTCTATTGAAGTATCCATAGACAACTGCTCAAGTGCTTCTTTCACATTTGATTCTAATTCTTTACATTTTGCACATCCTGAGCCCAAAACTTTAACTGATTCACCACTAGCAATATCCGGTTTCGCATTTTCTATTGGTTTCGCATCACAATTTCCTGTAGCACAATCTTCACCACAACCACAGATGTTATTTACTTCTTTCACTTCATCCTTTTTCTTTCTAAATCCAAATAATGACATAAATACACTCCTTTTTCTTTGTAAGTTTACTTTATTTAAACAAGTTTTAAAAAAACATTTGTAATGCATTAAATCCATAACCAATCATAATGATACCTGCCGTAACAATTGCTACAAATACAACTAATAATTTAGGCTTTACTGCTTTTCTTAGCATAATTAAAGATGGTAATGACAGTGCGGTAACCCCCATCATAAAACTTAATATGGTTCCTAAACCAACGCCCTTCGCAAATAATGCTTCTGCAATGGGAATTGTTCCAAATATATCTGCATACATTGGTATTCCTACTACCGTAGCAATAATTACAGAAAATGGATTATTTGTTCCCAAAATACTTTGGATGATTGCTTCTGGAATCACATTATGTATCATTGCACCAATTCCCACTCCTACTAAAACATACCAAAAGACCTTCTTAACTGTCGCTTGCGCTTGTTCTTTTGCATATGTAATTCTTTCTGATTTTGTTAACTCAGGTGAATCAATGTCAACTTGACTAACTCCAGTAACAAAATCTTCTACGTACTTTTGCATACCAAATTTCTCGATTAGTGTTCCACCGACAACTGCCAATATAAGTCCAACAATAACATATGCAATCGCAACTTTCGCGCCAAAAATACTCATTAATAGAACCAAAGAACCTAAGTCGACAAGTGGCGATGAAATCAAAAATGAAAATGTAACACCTACCGGTAGTCCTGCACTACTAAATCCAATAAATATTGGAATAGAAGAACAACTGCAAAACGGTGTCACTGTTCCTAGTAAAGCTGCTAAAATATTGGCTGATACACCATGAAATTTTTCAAGTATCTTCTTCGTTCTTTCTGGTGGAAAATAGCTTTGAATATAGGATATGATAAATATTAAAATTGATAATAACACAAATATTTTAATTGTATCAAAAATAAAAAACTGAAGGCTTCCTCCAATCTTGCCTTGAATATCTAATCCAAATACTGTTAATAAATCTCCTATTACATCGTTTAACCACTTCATCGCAAGTATCTGATTTTGGAAAAATAACCATATTGCTTTTATTATTTGCATTTTACTACACACCTTTCTTATTTTATTGATTTGTTTATACATTTACTTTTTAAAACATGTATGACACTATTTGCTTCTTATTCTGTAGCTGTTCAGTACCTGAACAATTACTCGGTTCGCAAAACACTGTCTTCTGAATAGTCACCTTATTCTTTACCTTAATATGTGCTTGTATTTTATCATATCTACGTATTTACATACGTAGATATGTACTGTTATATTAAAGCCATCTTTATGATGGCTTTAATATATAGTTAAAATAATAAAATATTTATTATTTCTATTTATAGAAAATCATTCAATTTTAGTTACTTTTTTTAAAATTTCTTTCGTGGTTTCAATTCCTTCTGGAAGAATTGAATAGTGAGTCCATTTCCCCTCTTTACGACCAATTACAATTCCTGCATCGCATAAGATCTTCATATGATGAGATAATGTAGATTGGCCAATCTCTAATTTCTCTAGTAAATTACATGCACATTTTTCACCGTCTGATAGTTCTTTCAATATCTCTATCCTACGTTCATCACTAAATGCTTTGAAAACTTTAGCAATATCTGAATTTGTCATAGTCTATTCCTTTCATATCTATATTTATCGATATATAAATAATAGCACTCATATTGACAAGCGTCAATGTATTTTTAATATTTATTGCAAAGATTTCAAATATTCTTCAAGACAAAGTCCACTTTCATAAATTTTAAATGCATTTTCCTTTCCAACATATCTAAAATGCCATGGTTCGGAATTCGTACCAGTTATCTCTGTTTTATCTGATGTGTATCGCAATATAAAACCAAATTTAAAACTATTCTCCTTAAGCCATTGTTGCACTTTTGAATTATCCTGATTATCTTCACCAACAACATCGATTGCTAACCCAATTTGGTGCTCACTTGTCCCTGGAATTGCTACCCATTTCTCTGTCATAGTTTCTGCATCTTTTGTAGGATATCCTTGTGATTTAAAATCATTGAGCTTTTCATCAAACATATCTTGCTGCGTTTGTGTTGTCCTGTATCCAGATGAAATCATAGGATATATTCCAGCATTTCTTGCATTATCAAACATTTCTTGCAAATCTGAATAAATCCGTTCATCTACAGATTCCCCATTTTTAAGCTTGATTAATGAAACCTTATAATCATCTGGAATTGGATTCCAATGATTTACAAGTATTAATCTCCAATCATTTTTAATAATTTCACTATTGGTCTGTAAAATAAAAGGTTCATTTTCAGTACCATTAACTATTTTGCTAACATAACCACCTTCGGCTAGATTAATTCCTCCTATAATTATTAATAAACAGAAACTTACGATTAAGAATCTAAATTTTCTTTTGTGATTCAATCTCTTTTTATTTCTTTTTTTTTGAGTTGTTTTTATCTTGTTATTCATTAATAAAATTTTATCCTTTCAAAAGCATTAGAAGTAATGAAATCACAATTTATTATAATGAAATTCTGTAACTGTTCAGTACCTGAACAATTACACGCCTCGCGGAATACTACCTTCTAAATAGTTACGAGATTCTTACAATTTTCTATATGATATATTGTCCAAATCTAATGTAAATATTACTCTCTCTCTTTAAGAATCTCAACCAATGACACATTTTCTAAATGTCTAGACAGTAGCGCATTAACCAATAAATAAGAACCCATAATAATACCAATCATAATTAGATACAGATATATCGGCATAACTGTTGGCATTCCTACTGATACATTTGATATAAAGCTTGGATAAATCATACTTATAATTATTTTCGTAACTGGTAATGAAATTATCATTGTGATCAAAACTGTATAAAAATTACTTCCAAGATATAGTTTCTTCACTTCTTTTTGAGAATATCCAAATACTTTAATTAACGAAATACTAAACGTTGCTTTATCAATCATCATCTTAAGTAACAGATACATTATAATTACAAACAAAATAACAGACGCTGAAATAATCGTTACTATCATATCTGACATCTGTGTAAACATCTGATTTGCTGCTGTTTTCATCTCATCTCTTGTAATCACAGACGCAATCCGTCCCGACTCAACATCCAACGTTTCATCAGATAATAGCGTATTAAAATACCCATCTTTTTGTCCAAAAACATCTCGCATATTATTTATATTCATAAATACATAAAGTCCATTAGCAAAATCTACCACCCCTTTTACCTTAAATGTATAACTTCTACTTGTGGTTGTATCTTGTAATGTAATCATATCTCCTGTTTTCCAGTTGAATTTCCATGCTGCCGAATTGGATATAAACACTTCGTTTTTTTCACTTGTCACATCAAAATCAAAATATCGATTATCATTTTCAAAGCCTTGTAACGTTACCCCCATATCACCACCTGTTAAATTGAATTTTGTATTTAATCCTTTTGTATAAGCAATTTCGGAATTTGAGGGATTTTCTTTCATAGGATAGCTCAATATATACTGGTACTGATATTTCACATCCTTCGTAATTCCATTCACATAATTATCAATGCTCCCATAGATACAAAAGCCAAGCATCATAAGAAGAATTGCAATAAATAATCCAAAGAACAACGTAACATTACCTCTGATTTCACGAATCAGCTGCCTGATACGATACCTATTAACAAATCCCATATTTTTAAGATCCAAATTTGCAATTTTATGATGCTTTTTCTCTTTTCGAAGGAGTTTTAGTGGCTCATTTTTCAGTTTACCACTTAGTACAAAATAATTTACCAAGGTAGTAATGATAATTGGCATCAAAATTCCGAATGCAATCAGATAAAGTGGATAAGTGGCAATTGCTTTGGGAAACGAATAATAATTTGAACTACTTAATACTTTTGACGGTATCATCAAAAAGCCAAGAACCGTTCCCATAATGCTTGAAATAGCTGTGAGAACAACTGGTAGAATCATAAAGTGCCTAATCAGCTCTCTTTTCACATATCCCATTGCATATAAGGTACCAATAATTGCACTTTCCTTCTCTATATTATGAACAGAAAATACAGATAGCATATACGCTATTAATAATAAAATAATCACACCAGCCACCAAAGCAGCAGTCTTATTGATTGCCACATCATCTTCACAACTTGTAATTCTTTGATTTTCATTTGCATTTAAAAGAAATGTAAGATTTGAAAATTGATTAGATGGATCTGTCAATCCCGTACTTACACTCTTAATTTGATCAATCATTTGCATCATATATGGATTAGTAATTTTCGTTATATCAAAATTCATCTTAGTTATATAATTTTTCACCTGATCCTGTGTGCAACCATTGTCAAGTATGTAAGCATATTCATACTCCACCGTCTCATTCTCTTTTGTGAGTTCATGAAATTTATTGGTTGAAACAAAGCATACACTAAACTTATTAGTGTCGGCTAATACATCCGAAACATTTTTAACTAAATTGGAGTAATCTGGTACACTTCCAATACCCGAAATATGATATGTATTTCCAGCAAGCACAAAATTATCACCTACCGATAATGCAAAATTATTAGCAAAATGTTTTTCTAAAACAATTTCATTATCGCTTTCTGGTAAACTTCCTTCATCTAATTTTATCTGATTAATATCATCTCGATTTTTGAAGATTCGAAGTGACGCGCCTTGCTCAGACTGTACATCAAAATAAAATTTTTCTTCTATTTTTGCTCCTAAATTCTTCAAATCCGTAATCTGATCATTGTTTAATGATACATGCACCTGAAATTCCCCATCTTCCACTTGAGAATTTTGAAACGTGGATTCCATCGTATTCACAACTGTATCCGCACTACCTGCTAAACTAATAACCAGACTTAATGATAAAACAAGTAAAAATATCATAGCACCGTATTTTACCCATCCTTGTCTTAATTCTCTTATGATTCTTCTATGTAAAATCATCTTTCATCCTCCAACTTCTAATACATTTTGCACTTTCAATGAATCAATCCTCTACAATTATTGCTGCATAAGTTGTTATGCATCATACAATGCGCTTTGCACGCAAAGTTCATCGTCACCACTCGAGATCTTTTGCTGATACCAAATTATCATTTACATAGTCCTTACCAATTTTCCCGTCCTTTATTTGAATAACTCTATGTACCATATCTTTTATTGCTGTATTATGTGTAACAATCAACATCGTAGTCCCATATTTTTTATTTACTTCTTCTAATAACATCAAAATATCTTTTGACGTCTTATAATCTAACGCTCCCGTTGGTTCATCGCAAAGTAAAAGCTTGGGGTTTTTGATAAGTGCTCTTGCAATTGCACATCTTTGTTGCTGTCCTCCTGATAGCTGAGCTGGAAATTTTTTCTGATGTTCAGTCAGTCCTAATGTGTCAATTAACTCATCCATATCAAGCGGTTCCTTTGTAAGGTATTCACATACCTGAATATTTTCTCTTACTGTCAGATTAGGAACAAGGTTATAGAATTGAAAAATGAATCCCAAATAATCTCTTCTATATTTTGAAAGAGCCTTTTGATTAAGCTCTGATATATCAAGTCCATCCACTATAATATGACCATTATCTATACTATCCAGCCCACCAATTACATTTAAAAGAGTTGATTTTCCCGAGCCACTTGGCCCATAAATAACACACATTTCCCCCTTTTCTACACCAGTTGTAATACCACTGATTACCTTAACTAAATTTTCTCCAGCTCCGTAACATTTTTCGATTTCTTTCACTTCTACAAACATAATCTACCTCGTTCTTTTATTATTTTATATTTTATACGTAACAGTGTTATGTGTGTTACGTTTTAAAAGGGATATCATATAAGATATCCCCTGCACTGCAAGGTTACTAAGTTTCCATAACATATTCCACTATTGTTTCCATATACTTTGCCAACCAGACACCATAAATTTCACCATTATATCTATCTGCACTTCTGCTTCATCCATAGGCAATCCATGTGTAATAAAATGTGCAAAGGTAAATATTTGGACATGAGAACACCAGTGAATCGTATAATCATCAATTTGGGGGAGATGATAGCGTTCAGATATTCTATCAGCTAAAATGCGGTAATGTTTTTCTGAAATTCCTACAAAATCATCAAAACAATTTTCATATTTAGAACCTTGTGCCTTCGTTAATAGTAATAGAAATTCATCATGATAATGATACATGAAACGTACTGCCATTTTAGCTGAATCAAAGTCATTCTTCATATCATTGTCTTCAATCATTAACGTTTTGACCTCTTCAATTTCTTCTTGATAATGCTGCTTCATAATTCCAAACAACTTATCAAGTGGTTCTTTCACCAATGATCCAAACAGATCTTCTTTATCAATAAAGAAAAAATACAGTGCACCAGTAGTCACACCAGCTTTTTTGCAGATACTTCTTAAAGATGCTGCTGTATAACCTTTTTCCATAAATTCTTCTTTTGCAACTTTTAACAACTCTTCTCTCGTCTGTGTCTCTTGCTTCATATTTACCATCTTTTCTCATATTTCATATTTAGATAACACCGTTATGTTATCATTTCTTAGCAATTATGTCAATACCATTATATGTGAAATTATCAATCAATCTGGTTTTCCCAATATATACAGCCATCGCTACTAAGACCGAACCTTCTATCTTTTCTACTTGACGTATTGATAAAACATCAACGACTTTAAGATAGTCAATTCTTGCCAATGGCTCCTTTTCGATATAATCCTTCATCAATTTTACTAAAACCGCTGCATCTTTTTCTCCATCAGTTAATATTTTCTTTCCGATTTGATTTGCCTCGCTTAAGACAAGTGCTGCTTTTCTTTCTTCCTCATTCAGATATGTATTTCGTGAACTCTTTGCAAGTCCATCCTTTTCACGAATAATAGGACAGCCGATAATTTCTATATTAAAATTCAAATCTCTTACCATATGCTTAATAATAGCAAGTTGCTGTGCATCCTTCTCTCCAAAATATGCCCTGTCTGGCGTAATGATATTGAATAGTTTTGACACGACTGTACACACACCACGAAAATGCACAGGCCTACTTAAACCGCATAATTCTTCTGTAAGCACGGACATATCAACGTAGGAACAAAAATCTGATTCATACATGGATTGTGGTTCAGGAATAAATATCAAATCCACACCATTTTCTTCACACAATTTACTGTCACTATCAAAGTCTCTTGGATAGCTTGACAGATCCTCTCTAGGTCCAAATTGCATTGGATTAACAAAAATACTAACTACAACTCTATCATTTTCAGACGCTTGTCTCATTAAGCTTTGATGGCCTTCATGCAGATACCCCATAGTTGGTACTAACCCGATGCTAAGGCCTTCACTTCTCCATTCCCCTATAGATTTTCTGACTTCCTCTATTGTCTTTACTATCTTCATATTTTTCTCCATTTCTTCTCCATTCCAATAATTTTTGTTTATTATATCTAGTTACTCCAAGCATATCCATATTCATATCCACAATAATAAATATGAATACATTATCACACAATACTCATTTAATATAATTTCTCCATTACTTCATCCGCAATTTTAAAAGTGTGTTCTTCACCTGGAAAGATTCCAGATTTCGTTTCCTCGATATACTGTTGAAATGCAATATTCATCACTTCGCCAACATCAGCAAAGCATTTCACAAACTTTGGTCTGAATCCTGAAAACATTGCAAGCATATCTTGATATACCAAAACCTGACCATCACAACCAGCGCCAGCTCCAATGCCAATCGTTGGAATATGAATTGATTCTGAAATCAACTTTGCCAGCTTATCTGGCACGCATTCAAGCACTACTGCAAATGCCCCTGCCGCCTCAACAGCTTTGGCATCCTGAAGTAATTTCCTTGCAGTCTCCTCATCTCTACCCTGGACTTTGAATCCACCAAATGCATTCACAGACTGAGGGGTTAGTCCTAAATGTGCTACAACCGGAATTGATGAATCCACGATTGCCCTAATCTGTGGACACATATTCTGTCCACCCTCAAGCTTTACGGCATTTGCGCGTCCTTCCTTCATAAGTCGCCCAGCATTACAAACAGCATCATAGATTGACGTCTGGTATGACATAAATGGCATATCAACGACTACAAGTGCATTTTTACAGCCTCTTGCAACCGCTGATGAGTGGTGAATCATATCCTCCATCGTTACAGACAAAGTATCTTCGTACCCAAGCATTACCATCCCTAGCGAATCTCCTACTAAAATGGAATTAATTCCAGCTTCATCAATTAATTTCGCAGTGGAATAATCATATGCTGTAAGCATCGTTATCTTATCTTTCATTTTCTTTTGTTCTTGTATCGTAGTCACAGTATTTTTCATTATCTTTCCAACTCCTTTTCCTATATCAACTATCAAAAAGCGCCCGTTTACCTACAATAGAAAAATCTATTGTCAAAAGTAAACAAGCGCTCTATATTGAACTAATTTAAAGTTTTATCCAATTATGCCTATATATAATCTTAAAAATGGAATCATTCTTTTTAGTTCCTGCCTGTTCTGCTTTCTAAGGTCAAGACTATTTGATTTGTGAATTTGTAATATTCCTATTAATAATGAGACTTCTAAACAAAGTTCATTCATTAATATGTACGAGCTGCCACAATCCGGTTTCGTCCTCTTGTCTGCATACAATCACAGTACATTAGACACCAAAAAGTACAGTTATTTTTCTTTTTATTACTTGCATATAATACCTTTTTTCCAAACAATATTCAAGCAATAATTCTATATATATCTCTCTTTTATTTTATATGAACTACCTCTACAGTTAAATAGTCTGCAAATATTATCATAAATAAAAACGCACTCCTTTATTTCTAAAAATGAGTGCGTCCATTTTATATTATCTTATTACTAACTTAAATATATAAAAATCCATCTGCGAATTCATGAAAGGATGAAGCGATGATTTTTTGACCTGATGTATTTGGATGAGTTCCATCCTCACATAACAAACCATTCATATTTCCGGCCTTTAAAAATGCGCCCCTTAAGTCAACTAATGGAACTCGCTTTTCCAATGCAATTTTTTCAATTGCCTTAGAGTAAAGCTCTTGATGAGCGTAAATATTTTTAATTTCACCTAGCCATATCAAAATATTGGTTTTGTTTAAATCTTTACAAAACCAATCGAAAAAATTTTGAGCTTGTAATGGGGGTAATGTAGTCAATATTGGTAAAATTCCTTTTTTCTTTAAGGTATCGATAATATCACTATAAGTTTCTGTGAAAAGTTCTAATGGAGTATTAGGAGAATAAATGCCTTCAGGATTTTCAGAAATTGCTCTCCAATTATAATCGCAGTCATTTCCTCCATAATCCATTACAATTGCATCACATGCGATATTTTTTTCCAATCTTTTTTTCAGTAATTTGCTTCCTTTCGTCACCGTACATCCAAAACTTGAATAATTTTTAATCTGAAGTAAGTATTTATCACTTAATTTTTCTACATCTATCTCATTGTTAATATAGTATTTTTTATTTATCGGATTAATTTGAATTCCTTTTAAAATCGAATCTCCAAACAATTCTATATTTATCATTCTCTCTAGCATTTTCTTTAACATATTGACCCTCTTTTCAACTACTATGTTTTTAGCAACTATGTTTTAGTTGCTATGTAATGTAGTATTGATAACCATATCATAAGTTATTAATAATCATTTGTCAACATTATTTTCACAAAAAGTAGGTTTAATTCTTGTACTTTTATTACCACTACATAAAGATATGGCTATCGATTAATTAATGCATTTTCTACTGCTTTCTTAATAACCTTACTTGAATTTGTTGCCCCGCTAACTGCATCAACATTAATTTTTTGTTCATTTATAATATTAGATGTAATTATTTCTGCCGGACCACCACGTTCGTTTCTATGTTCAAGTATATTAATCGCATTGATTTTACCATGCTTCACTGTTACTTCAACTTTTGCATAAATGTATTCCACATCATAATCCCCCTCATAAACTCCATCTGGTATATGACTCACATCAATTTCTGAAATAACGATATTATTTACTTCTTTTTGATAGCTTGAAACGCTGTATAAACAACTTCCAACATGGCACACTACTAGTATCCCTGCTAACAAAGCAAATATTCTATGAATCTTAATCCAATTATTTCCTAATTTTTTTCGAAAATAATAACTTGTTGCTGTTAATATAATACAAATAACTAAACTAACGCCCAAAATATATATGTACAATGGTCTAGAATTGAACAATGAAAATGATTGTATGATGTGTATGATTAATATAATAATAAGTAAAAATCCTAATTTAATATGTATTTTCATCATGAATTGATCTAACTTTTTCATCGGAAGTCTTTTCGTTACAAACTTTAATAGTAATATCAACAAAATCACCGCTGTTATAATTCCAAATATCATAGTTCTCCAATCTGCCCTGCGAATGTATTTCGCATTATTTAGTGGCAATGAAAAGCAAAAATATTAATTGCTTTATTATTCAAGTTATGTTTAAGATCTCTAATTTATTTTTAAATTGTAATTGACTTCAGCAGCATTTTAAAACTATAATTTAAATAATCTTTCTGGCTAAGTCCCATTCTAAATTCCAAATATTTTTTCTTTTTCTGAGCCATTAATATAATTCCACTTATACTAGACCAAAGATAAAAAACCGTTGGAATTAATTCGATATCATTACGAATAAATCGATTATTAATTCCTAATTGTAAAATCTTAGTGATGATGTCATTGATTTCTTCTCCAATGTTATAAATTTCCTTCAAAATATTATCTTCTTCCATCTGCTCTGAATCCACATTGATTTCTCCAATCAAAGTTTCAAAATATAATGGGAATTCTTCCTGAAATTCAAAAATTGTGTTACATATTTTATAATAGTAGGCTTCAAAATCATCTGAATTAACCGCACAATTATCTAGTCTTTCTTTCAATATGATCATATATTCACACGCAATACTGTTATATATTTCATCTTTACTTTTGAAGTATACATATATTGTTGATTTGCTATAATCAGCTTCCTTTGCAATATCATCCATGGTTGTCTGTGCAACCCCTTTTAGATTAAACAGTTTTTTAGCGGATTCTATAATGTTGTTTCTGTTAAACTGAATCAATGTTTCTTTTTTCTTATTTCCCATGTTTTCTCCTAATATCCTTCACTTATAAGTTTACTATTGTAATTAAAATAATTTTACAGTCTTGTATCATCGCCTTAAATCATACCGGTGTTTCTTATATTGTACCGTTGGTACGATATTTTGTCAATATGTTTCAAATCAACTTTAAAAGTCAGTAATTGATGTATATAAAAAAGCAGTCAACCTTTTTTATAGTCAACTACTTCATATTTCATACTTTAAAATTTATAATTTAAATATAGTTATCCTTTTATCGATTCTGTGTAACCTTTTTTTGTTGATAATGGAAGCTCCTGGCGATAATGTCCTACAATTGTATAATTCTCGATTTCATTTGCCTCTCTTGCTCCTAAGCCATCATGATGAAGAATAAATGGAATCCCATCTAAATTTCGTTTATCTGAGCAAATAGCAATGTGATTTGAAAATATTACAATGTCCCCTGCTTGCCATTCCTCTGGATCAGAAAAATCTGTTGATAATTTCTCTGCATTTCTATCAAAAAATGTTTTTAGAGTTTTAACTCTGCGAAAATCTATATTAGGCTCTGGTTTAACAATTGTAGAATATACATTCAAGTTTTTTCTAATATCCTCATCTACCATACTCTTTAAATCATACCCAGCACTTTGATATGCTTTCCATATAACATCCGTGCAAACTCCACATCCATCATCTGGATATCCTCCATCATAGTACTTGCTTTCATATCTTGGCTTTGTAGCTATATATGCTCTTGCACCTTGTAAGATATCAGTATAATCATCTATTCCATCAGAGTCTATATCGTTAAGACTTGTGATAACTGTTATTCCTAATTCTTCGGCAGTATAAACCTTTTGGGAATGTAGCTTTGAATTTATATAGATTAAAAATACTGTCATGAAAATAAATAACACTATTATAAAAAATAAAATTAAAAGTTTTATTCGCTTTCCCTTTACAGCCATCTTGTTTTAAATCCCCTACTTTCAGATACGAAGATAATTTGCATATTTTCCAATCCCCTTCCTTTATATTGATTAATATGCCTTATCATATAGCTATACGTAAGGTTCAAGTCAAGCGTTATAGGAAAATATCATTCTTTTTTTTTACAAGCAATTCTGTTTCTTTATATGTTATTGCAAATTAATCTCTAGCCAACTCAATATATTTATCAACCAACTCATAAATCCAATCATTTAATGTTGTAAATTCAAAGCCCAAATTTTTTGCTTTATTTGTATTGATGCTATATTCTTGTTCGCCATTATATGGTGCTTTATCTCCATCAGCTGCAAGAATTGCTGCTTTTCCTGTTTTTGTTTCTACGTAATCCAAGATTTCTTTTACAGAGATCACGCCATCGCTACTGCCATTGATATAACCTGTAAAATCTTTGTCTGCAAAAAATGCCATAAACTTCCCAGCTTCATCCGAACGTATAAATCCCATCCTACATCCCAAATTATCAATATACATTGGAATCTGTTTTATCGCATGTTCTACATAAAAAAACAATCGTTTTGTATAATCATCTTCCCCTATTACAAATGGAAATCTAATTGCCATAGATGGAATTTTCCTATAATGCTTAAATAACGCACATTCTGTATGTCGTTTTGCTACATTATAAGGGAAATCGTCTCTTTCACACCATACTAATTCTTCATCTATCGGATTAAATTCTCCTTCTTTTGTTTCTAAGTGCTTATCGTAAACTGATGTTGTTGACATCAAAATATATCTTTCACATTTTGCAAAATCCAAAACGTTTCTCACATCATTAGAACAATAAGCAAGATTATCGTAGACAACATCATATTTTTTCCAATAGATTGCATCTTTGATTGTTTCTCGATTTGTTCTATCCAAGATCAATCTTGTAACCTTATCACCAAACGGATCACTTGCCATCCCCCTGGTTGCGATTGTCACCTTATGTCCTGCCGTCAATAATTCATTTACTAAATGTATTCCAAAAAATCTTGTACCGCCAATTACTAAAATATCCATTTTTATTTATTCCTTTTGTATTAGATTTATGTATCTTAATATTTTTTTACTTTTTATAGTTTATTATACACGTAACACAACAAATAATGTAACGGTATTAAAGCAACATAATCATATTGTTGAATTCAAAAAGCATTCACCTCCTAATGTATATGGTACTAATATAACATTTTAATCCACAATTTGCTGATATTTTTTCAATTAATGTCATTTCTTATTATTTGATATCCCTATCAAATAAATGCACAATATTATCCTCTGGTGAATACGCTGATATTAACATATATTTATAGACTTATAATTGTTAAAGTTTTTAGAATAAAGGAGGAATATGTATAAATTATTATTATTTGGAGTCGGCAGTGCTTGCAAGGATCTATTATCAAATATTGATTATAATAATGCAACTATACTGGCATATGTTGACAACAATACCTCAATACAAGGGACAAAACTAAATAATATAAAAATCATTGCACCTGATGCTATAGTAAATTACGACTTTGATTATATTATAATTACGACAAGATATTATGATGATATTTTTAATCAACTAACTAAGATTGGCATTCATAAAGATATAATTATAGGACTTAATCCATATTATAGTAATCAATTAAAGGAATCCCTACTTCATCATACCATCATATTAAATCAATTTTGTTTGCGAACGATTGACCCCTATGCTGTGTGTAATATGCAAAATTTAGGTCGTGAAAGATTAACTGACATCTATCAAACATGTGATTATGTAAGACTCTCCTCACTTGAACTTACAGCAGCAGAAATATACAATAATCATATAGAAGGTAACATTGCCGAATTAGGTGTTTTTCGTGGTGATTTTGCGAAGGTTTTAAACGAGATATTTTTTGATAGGAAACTATATTTATTTGATACTTTTGAAGGTTTTAATGAACAAGATTTAGTTACGGAGCGAAATAATTTTTTTTCGGAGTCTGCTACTTCTGACTTCTCGAATACAAGTGTTGATTTTGTTTTATCAAGAATGAAGTATCCACAAAATTGTATCGTTAAAAAAGGATATTTTCCAGATACCGTATGTGATTTGAATGAACAATTTTCATTTGTTAGTATTGATACCGATTTATTCAATCCAATCTATTCTGGCTTACAATATTTTTATCCACGGCTGAAAAAAGGTGGTTATATATTTATCCATGATTACAATAATTTCCGATTTAAAGGTGCAAAAGAAGCAATCCAAAAATACTGTTCAGAAAATGTCATAAGTATCTTTCCACTAAGCGATATCTCAGGAAGCGCTGTCATAATAAAATAGTTCTTTATAAACTTAGCCTCCCATTAGAACCGGAAGGCTAAGTTCCTATTATAATTCATCAGATAAATTATAATAAAAGTAATAATAAAAGTAATAATACTTCTATTACAACTATTGACTAATTCTAATTGATGTATTATAGTTGTATGTACAACCAAGTATAGTTTTAAAGGAGGAAGCATGGACCATATAGATAATACTGATACTCAACTAAATGATTGTCTGTTTTTTTCATCATGTAAATTAGCACGAGTATTAGGAAAAACTGCTGAAGAGGAATTTAAAGTAACAGGTTTATCTCCTAGTCACGCTTTTTTGCTTCATATTGTCAATATAAGCAGCGGCCTTCAACAAAAACAAATTGGTGAAGCGCTGCATATGACACCATCAACAATCACTCGTTTCATTGAGAAGTTAGAAAGTAAAGGACTTGTTTCACGCAAATCAGAAGGTAAAAACGTCTATATTTTTAAGACTGAAAAAGGAATGCTTTTACAACCTGAAATCAAGAAAGCATGGACACATGTACATGAACTTTATACAGACATACTTACTATTGAAGAAAGTGAGCAGTTTATCTCAACTGCAAATAAAATCATTGCAAAACTAGAAAGTTAATAAAAAATAAAAAGATATGGAGAATAAAAACATGAAAGAAATATTTAATCGTAGAAGCATTCGAAAATTTGAGGACAGACCAGTTGAAAAAGAAAAAATTGACAAATTACTCCGCGCTGCTATGCAAGCCCCTTCTGCTGCTAATCAACAAGCTTGGGAATTTATTGTAGTTGAAAACAAAGATAACTTAAAGACTCTCTCTTTAACAACCCCTTATGCGAAACCAGTTGCTGATTCTGGTGTTACATTTGTGCTTTTGGGAAACAGTGATCACTTTAAAGTACCAACCGGATGGCAACAAGATATGGGCGCTGCCGCAGAAAATATTTTATTAGAAGCAACACACCTCGAACTTGGTGCAGTATGGCTAGGTGTTGCCACTTCTGATGCTGCAGTTGATTACATTAAAGATGTATATAAGTTACCTGAAAACATCAAACCTTTTGCCATGATTGCCATTGGCTATCCAGATGGTCAAAAGAATCAGTTTGTCGACCGTTATATTGCCGAAAGAGTTCATTACGAGCAATGGTCATAATGCAAATTATTTAATAGTAAGAATCATATAAAATATATTATAGCAAAGGCTTATCCTATTGCTAATAGTAAGTAAATTAAACATTAAAAATAAAGGAGAACAGAATACGATGATTAAAATTGTAGCTAAAAATTATGTAAAAGTAGATAAAATCGAC
>Ga0302165_10000388_pt1 | contig 16330 bp, 9 predicted proteins | sample I_Fen_E3_2_FD_193499 | JGI IMG/M metagenome (GOLD analysis project Ga0302165, IMG submission 193499) | Peat permafrost microbial communities from Stordalen Mire near Abisko, Sweden - I_Fen_E3_2 | ecosystem: Environmental > Terrestrial > Soil > Wetlands > Permafrost | place: Sweden: Abisko...
TCCATAAATATCCGGACGATAGTCAGGATCATTTCCATAAAGCGTTACCGAATCAAATGCAGTGGACAAACGTTTTGCCGGTAATCCCATACTCACATAATGAAATCTTCGGTTCGTTCTTTCTGGTCCACCTTCACCGGCAAACATCCGAGTAGGATCTTCGCCTTCTCGTTTGAAAGGATAGATACCAGCAGTGTAGGGAAACTCTCCCGGAACATTCTCTTGCAATTGCCATTTCAACAAATCGCCCCATGCTTCATAACGAGGCAATGATACTTTTGGGATTTGTAAATGCGAGAGTGATTCCGAGTGTGTTTGAATTCCAATCTCTTTGTCGCGCACTTTAAATTTGAAAACGGGTTCGCGATAGCGTTGTGCTTTCTCTGCCCACGATTCGATAAGTCTCCAGTTCTTGTGGTCGAGATTTAATTTGATGCGATCAAACTCGGCATGTAAAACCTTAACAACATCTGAATTAGTTTTACCCAGTGTCTCAATGGTTTTGTTGATTGAATAAAGTTTTTGTGCCGTCTCCGCTTGTTCGTTTGCCCATTGATCATAGCTGCGATTCCCTTCTGAAATCTCGCTGAGGTAACGGGTACGATGAGGAGGGATCACAAAAATCTTTTCGCTCATCTCACGAGTAATATGGAAATCAGATTTTAAATTCGCTCCCGTTTTTTCAACCACCTTGTCCATCAAATGCTTGTAGAGTTGGTTGGTGCCGGGATCGTTGAACTGCGAAGCAATGGTGCCGAACACCGGCATGTCTTCCGGTTTCTGATTCCACAGCTGATGATTGCGCTGGTATTGTTTTTTTACATCGCGTAGTGCATCAAGTGCTCCACGTTTGTCAAACTTGTTAAGGGCGATCACATCCGCAAAATCGAGCATGTCGATTTTTTCGAGTTGTGTAGCCGCTCCGTATTCTGGAGTCATCACATAGAGAGACACATCGCTGTGATCGAGAATCTCGGTATCACTCTGGCCAATGCCGGAAGTTTCTAAAATGATCAGATCAAACCCAGCTGCTTTCAACACCTGAATCGCTTCTTTCACATAAGCGGACAACGCGAGATTACTTTGTCGTGTGGCGAGCGAGCGCATGTACACACGCGAGTTGTTGATGGCATTCATGCGGATGCGATCACCCAACAACGCGCCACCCGTTTTTCTTTTCGAAGGATCGACAGAAATCAATCCAATCGTTTTGTCTTTGAAATCAATTAAGAATCTTCTTACGATTTCATCCACCATCGAAGATTTCCCGGCTCCACCTGTTCCGGTAATTCCTAGTATCGGAGCCTTTGAAGTCGCAGCCTTATGGTTAATCTCTTCGAATGTCTTTTTATGCTTGTCATAATAGTTTTCAGCAGCTGAAATGAGTTGGGCAATTTGCAAATGATTGTCCATGGTCAATGGACGATGGTCAATGGTCTCCCCAGTTGGATAATCACTTTGCTTTACGAGATCATTGATCATTCCCTGCAAACCCATCGCGCGACCATCATCAGGAGAATAAATTTTTGTGATGCCGTATTCCATCAACTCTTTTATCTCATCTGGCAAAATCACACCACCACCACCACCAAAAATCTTAATGTGACCGGCTCGTTTTTCTTTAAGCAGATCGTGCATGTATTTAAAATATTCGTTGTGACCGCCTTGATAGCTCGTCATCGCGATGGCTTGTGCATCTTCCTGGATGGCGGTGTTCACTACTTCTTCCACACTGCGGTCATGGCCTAAGTGAATCACTTCGCAGCCGGTGGACTGAATAATCCTGCGCATAATGTTGATGGCAGCATCGTGGCCATCAAACAAACTGGCGGCTGTTACAATCCTGACTTTATTTTTTGGTTTGTAGGGTTCAACGGGTGCGTGGCCTGCATACACACTTGCTTTGGTCTCTTTCCTTTCAACGGAAGCCGTTTCTGCGCTCATAAAGAATGTTTTCGCGCCAAAATTACGGAGAAGGTGAGGATTTAGCTAACAGGAGTTAGGCTAGTTTTTAGCTAACCGAGATATTGAAATTACCCATTGCCTCTTTCAATTCTTTTAAATCAATGTAATTGTCATTGAATTTTATCTTGGTCCTATCCTTTAGAAGAATTGATGAAAGCTTGAAAGGTCCTGGTTCAATCTCAATTTTCTCGATGTCGCTTGCGCTGATTGATTTTGATCGAAAAAAATCTTGGTGAATAATGATTGAGGACTCGACAATTTCGATGTAATACTTATTAACAAGGATGTTTATGAATGAAACGATTCCAAGAATCAGAATTAACGTCAATGAAGATATTCCAATGATTGTCGAACTGTTAAATATCTTGTAAATAACAAGGCGGTTAATAGTCCGTGAAAGATATAAACCTGAAAGTGTCTTCTGATTCCTTTATTCATTTTATAAACTCACTTATTAAAATGATAAAGAAAAATAATCGTAGCAGTAAATGCAGGCTTGGGATTGTCTTTGATTTCCATCACAATATCCATCTCGGCTTTAGTAATCCCGCGAAGGTCATTCAGTGATTTCAGGCTCACTCGCAATCGCACTTCGTTGTTCACCAACACTGGCTGATTAAATTTCATTTTTTCGATGCCGTAGTTCACCAACATTTTTACATTTTGGATGTCGGCAATTTCTTCCCATAGATAAGGAACAAGGGAAAGCGCCAGATAACCGTGAGCGATTGTGCTTTTGAATGGACCTGTTGCAGCGCGAACGGGATCAGTATGAATCCACTGATGATCGAGCGTGGCATCGGCAAATTTGTTGATCTGCTCTTGTGTGACTTTAATAAATTGAGAGGCACCCAATTCCTTGCCAACGTATTGCTGGAATTCAGTGAAGCCATTAATGATCAGTTTTGACATCGGAAGGAGTTTCGTGGTATAATTGCAATCTTTCTAAAGTTAAAATTTAATTATCTTTCCCTGAACAAAAAAATTAAATCATGATCTCCCGAAGAAACCTGATCAAATCGTTGGGCCTGTCAGCGTTTACACTTCCTTCCCTCACGAGCTTCAGTAATCGGATTCCTGAAAAGGATGTTTTGTTGAGTCCGGACGATCCTGATTTTTGGAAAAGTGTGCGAAACCAGTTTACACTTGATAAAAGACAAAGTGTTCTTCAATCCTGGAACAGTTGGCGCAATGCCAAAAGTAGTGGTGGAAAAAATGACTGAACACTTGAAATACATTGCAAGCAGTCCAGCAGATTGGGCTTACAAAGACGACAATAAAGAAGAGTTCATCAGCGGATATAATAATCTGATGAGCATCCGAACAAAAGTAGGAAAGCTGATCAACGCGAATGCACTTGAAATTGCGATGACCGATAATGTGACGAACGGCATGAGCTACATCGCCAACGGATTGACGTTGCAAGCCGGTGATGAAATTCTAACCACTGATCAAGAGCACCCGGGAGGCAAATCAGGATTCTTACTAAAAGAAAAAAGATATGGCGCGGTTTTCAAAACTATAGCCGTTCCCAAGCCAGCGCATAGTTCGCAAGAAGTGTATGATATCATTGTAAAAGCGTTCGCACCAAAAACAAAAGTGCTGATGCTCTCGCACATGATCTCAGGAAGTGGAGCGATTTTGTCAGTGAAAGAATTATGTGCCGAAGCCAGCAAGCGAGGAATTTTTACATTGCTCGATGGAGCGCAAACTATTGGTCAAATTAAAGTGGATGTGAAGGATCTTGGTTGTGATGCCTATGCCGGATGTTTTCACAAATGGATTGGTGCGCCACACGGTTCAGGATTCCTGTATGTGAAACAAGATCGCATGAAAGACATTTGGACTACCGTTGCCAGTGGGCGATGGGATAACCACGAAGACGAAGGTTTTCGATTTACACAACGAGGAACGGGTAGTTTCCCAATTCTAAAAGGCGTAGATGCTGCACTTGATTTTCATTTTGATTTAGGACCCGATCGCGTGTATGAACGAATTAAATTTTTAGGAGCACGACTTCGCAAAGGATTGGCGGAGAGCAAGAAAGTAAAATTCTTTTCGCCCAGTGATGAAAGCATGTGTGCCGGTATTACCGTTTATAATATTGAGGGTTGGACGGGCACAAAACTTCAGGATACGTATTGGGAAAGTGCGAAGATGCGGCCTCGCTCACAAGGCGATGTCTTTGGCGTTCGTCATTGCACGCACATTTTTAATTCAGAAGAAGAAATTGACAAAGCGATTTCTTTAGTAAAAGAGTGGACGAAATAGATTCTTTAAAAAATCAAAACTTAAGTTAGACGACATGACATCCGTAAATATTTTTTTTACTTTCATCACCTGGAATTTCAATCCTGACGCATTTGAAATTCCAATTCTCAACTTTCCAGTAAGGTGGTACGGACTTCTATTTGCTTTGTCATTCTTGGTTGGCCAGCAGGTAATGCACTTCATTTATAAAAGAGAGGGAAGACCAGCCGGCGAAGTAGAAACATTGACTATTTATGTGGCACTAGCAACAGTTATAGGCGCGCGTCTTGGCCATGTATTGTTCTATGATCCTGTATACTTTTTTCACAACCCCTCGAAAATTATTGCCACATGGGAGGGAGGTCTGGCAAGCCATGGAGCGGGTATCGGACTTTTTATTGCGTTGTACTTATTTGCGAGGAAGACCAATGTGCCTTACTTATGGATTCTCGATCGGATGACGATCATTGTTGCATCGACTGGTTGCTTGATACGACTCGGAAACTTAATGAACTCAGAGATGGTGGGGATACCGACAACAATGCCCTGGGGATTTGTGTTTGTACTCGTGGATGATGTTCCAAGACATCCCGCTCAACTCTATGAATCGATCTTTTGCTTCTTTTTGTTTATAGGTTTGTTTTGGGCTTGGTACGAATTCAAAGAGCGAATGCCAAATGGATTTCTCTTTGGTTGGTTTCTTGCAATTTTATTTTCATTCAGATTTATTGACGAATTTTTCAAAATCAATCAAGAGCCTTTCGAGGACGGAATGATTTTAAACATGGGTCAGTTGTTAAGTATTCCATTCATCTTAACAGGAATTATCATCTTATTCCTGAGCAAGAAGAAGAGTCAGCAAACTTTAAAGGTTTGAATTTCTATTTTTGAGGATGGTTTATCCCGTTGAGGAAGTTGTTCCCGAACTAAAGTCGCGCCTTAAAGACAATAAAGCTGTCATTCTTCAGGCTCCTCCTGGTGCAGGTAAATCAACTATTGTTCCGCTAACTATTTTGAATGAGCCTTGGCTAGTCGGAAAGAAAATTATCATGCTCCAGCCACGCAGGCTTGCGGCGCGATCCGTTGCTGCGCGTATGGCAGATTTGTCAAATGAAAAAATTGGAGACACAATTGGTTATCGGATTCGTTTTGAAAATGTGATAGGAAAGAATACTCGAATAGAAGTAGTGACAGAGGGAATCCTTACCCGCATGTTACAAAACGATAACTCATTGGAAGGAGTTGGCTTGGTGATCTTCGATGAATTTCATGAGCGCAGTCTTCATGCTGATTTAGCATTAGCGCTTTGTCTGCAATCTCAACAGCTGTTGCGCGATGACTTGCGGATATTGATTATGTCTGCAACTCTTGATGGCGAAAAGATTTCGGCTGCTATAAACAATGCTCCGATCGTGAGCAGTGTGGGCAAACAATATCCCGTCGAAATAAAATACGAGGTTGTATCGAAAGATGAATCAATAGCCGTTTCAGCAGCGCGTTCTATAAAGAAAGCATTGAAAGAGCAATCCGGTGATATTCTTGTTTTTCTTCCAGGTGCAGGAGAGATAAGGAGAACGCAGGAGACTTTAGAGACCGACAATGTAAACACGACAATTTTTCCTTTATATGGCGATATGCCTTTTCAAAAACAGCAGGAAGCGTTGATGCCAAATTCACAAGGACTCCGTAAAGTTGTGCTCGCTACATCAATTGCCGAAACCTCATTAACCATCCAGGGAATAACAACAGTAATTGACTCCGGATATTCACGGGTTCCAAAGTTTGATCCACGATCGGGTTTAACAAAATTAGAAACCGTAAAAGTCACGCGTGATGCAGCTGATCAACGAGCAGGAAGGGCAGGTCGGCTTGGCCCTGGTGTTTGTTACAGATTGTGGGCGCCGGCAACCCACCAACATTTGCAGGCTGCAAGGCAACCGGAAATCCTTGAAGCTGATCTTGTTCCGATGATGCTGGAATTGTTCAGTTGGGGAGCACAGGTTACTGAACTCAATTGGATTACACCACCACCAACAGGAGCGGTAAGCCAGGCGACTGCATTACTTGACGATTTGAAAGCGATTGAAAAAAATAAAATTACAGCTCGTGGAAAGGAAATGCTTGGTTTGCCTACGCATCCGCGTATCGCTCACATGCTGCTAAGTGCAAATTCAGAAAAAGAGAAGTTGTTGGCGATCGATATAGCAAGTCTGATTGAAGAACGCGATCCATTGCCTAAAGAAAGCGGAGCTGACCTTTCCCTTCGAATCGAGTTGTTACGGAAATGGCGGAGTGGCGAACGCGTTAATGCCGATCGAAATTTTTTTGAACGAATTGAAAAAAATGCATCAGCGTGGCGGAAGATTTTTAATTTGAAAACAGACAATTCAATTTTCTCAGATACCGATGTTGGAAAATTATTAATCGAAGCGTATCCCGAGCGAATCGCCAAGCAGATCGAGAAATTTAGCTCACGATTCAAATTGGCTAATGGTCGGATAGGAAAATTGCAAGATCACGACGCGCTGCTGCAAAAACCGTGGTTAGCAATTGCAGCTATGGACATGGGATTGAACGAAGGAAAAATATTTTCTGCAGCACCCGTCGATGAAGAAGATATAGTGCCTTTTGCAAAAGAAAAAGAATCAGTCAGTTGGGATAAAGATCGCGGTATGATTGCGGCTTCTATTGAAAAACGAATTGGTACATTAGTTCTTTCAGCAAAACCAATAAAGCAAATTGATGAATCCCTTCGGATAAAAACTCTTTGTGACGCTTTGCGAGATGAGGGATTAAAATTATTAGGATGGGATGAACCCCAACAGCAATGGCAGGCACGAGTGATGAGTCTTCGTAAGTGGCGACCGGATGAATCATGGCCAGATGTGACTGATCTGACTTTATTAAACACAGCCGACACTTGGTTAGCGCCCTATCTGATTCAAGTATCAAAGCGATCTGACTTTCAGCGATTGGATTTGAATGCGATCGTGACAAGTATCTTACCTTGGGAGATGCAACAGCAATTCAATAAACTATCGCCAACCAAACTGGAAGTGCCTAGTGGTTCAATGATTGCATTAGAATATTCAATCGAAGGAGATGCCACTATCATGAAAGTACGATTGCAAGAAGTTTTTGGAATGCTTGAAACACCTTCAGTGAATGAAGGCAGAACAAAAATTATTTTACACTTACTTTCCCCAGGTTACAAACCAGTACAAGTCACGCAGGATTTAAAAAGCTTTTGGCAGACAACCTATCATGGGGTGCGTAAAGAATTGCGAATGCGCTATCCGAAACATCATTGGCCCGAAGATCCATGGACAGCACAGGCTGTACGTGGCATTAAACGTAAAACTTGAAGGCGGTTTAAATTATTCTTTTTTCTTTTCAGTTGCATTCACTTCTGCTCCATTTCTAACTTCTTCGCTGGCTGTTTTCACTAATTGATCTCCAAGACTCAAGGGGCCAAAAATTTCAACTTGACCATTGATTTCCATTCCCTTTTTTACATCAACCCATTCAGCCTTTTTGTTCGTAATCCTAATTACAAAAATTCTTTCTGTTGAGTTGACCAGGGCAGAACTCGGCACAACAAACGTATTGGGATTAGTGGACAATGAGAACTCCACTTCAGCAATCATTCCCGGAAGAAGTTTTTTGTTTTCATTGGTTACATCCATTTCGATTCGCTGCGCTCGAAGTCGTTTATCTAACGCTCCGGCAAGACGTTTTACCTTTCCGGAAAATTTGTCGTTGGGATATGCCTTTACACCAAAGTGTATTTCATCATCCAGATGAAGGTAGCTGGTGTAGGCTTCAGGCACATAAACTACAAGACGAAGTTTCTTCTGTTCATTCAATGTAAACATCGGAAACTCCGAGCCTCTGCCAGACGGGCCTACGTATGCCCCGAGGCTAACGTTGCGTGCACTGATGATCCCATCAAACGGGGCGCGTATCTCCAAATAACTTTGCATCGCTGAAATTTCTTTTTCCACTGACTGTGCAGCCTGAAGTTGGGAATAATCGGAATTACTTTTCCCTAACGCCTGATCCAAATCATTTTGAGAAATTGTTCCAGGTGTTTTACTTGTTTCGAGCATACGCTCATAATTTGCTTTGCTTGCTTTGTACGTTGCAATCATGGCTTCTTCTCGTGATCGCGCCGAAGCAAGCTGTGAAACGATTTCTGGCGCTTCCATTAAGGCCAGCAACTGTCCTTCTTTCACTTCTGTTCCTACATCGACATAAAGTTGCTTGCAAAAACTGCTCACCTTCGCATACAAATCCACATCTCGAAAAGAAACCAACTCTCCAGGAACTCTCATCTTTGAATTAATCTTCCCTTCTTGCAGGGGAAAGACTTCGATAGATGGTGATTCCCCCTTCTTCTCTTCGTTGCCTTCATGTGAATTTTTACAACCGAAAAGAAAAATTACAGTTGTCAGTCCTACACTGGCTACAGAAAAATATTTTTTTAAATTTAATCTATTTGTCATGTAATGATGGAATATAATGTTTGCTGTCTTTGTCTTCAGGATCAAGAGAAACAGAATCGGTGGTAGTTTTGCTTTGCACCCATGAGAATACTAACGGTAAAATAAATAATGCCGCAAAAGTTGATGCGATAAGTCCACCAATCACGGCGCGACCTAAGGGTGAAGCTTGATCGCCGCCTTCACCTAATCCTAATGCCATCGGGATCATACCCATCACCATCGCCACCGTAGTCATCAAGATCGGCCTTAATCGAAGGGCAGCCGCTTCTTCTGCCGCTTCCCATGCATTTCCACTGTGAAGACGGAGTTGCTCGGCATTCGTAATCAATAGAACTGAATTCGCAATGGAAACACCCACCGACATAATGATGCCCATGTACGATTGAAGATTTAACGTAGAGCCTGTAATCAATAGAAGCAACAACGAACCCAAGACCACAGCAGGAATTGTTGCGAGTACAACTAGAGAAACTTTGAATGACTGAAAGTTGGCGGCCAGCATTAAAAAGATTACAACAATAGCCACGATAAGCCCAGATTGTAAACTCGCCAATGTTTCGCTGAGTACTTGTGTTAATCCTTTGACATCAATGGAGAGACCACGAGGAAGATTGCCTAATGACTCCAATGCTTTATTTACATCTTCAGTGGCGGTTCCCAAATCTTTTTTGTGAAGGTTGGCTGTAACAGAAAGATAAGGCAGTGCACCAAGGTTATCATTCTCTCCATAAGTAGTGTCTTGTTTTAATGTGGCCACATCGCCCAGTACAGGTCGGAGTGAGTTTCGAAGCACAGGTATCTCATTCATTTCATCCCAGCTGTTCATTTTGTTTTCTGGCACCTCTACTTGCACGCTGTAGGAGAGACCTGATTTTTCGTCCATCCAAATATTTTTCTCGGTGAAACGAGAAGAAGAAGTTGAAGCAATTAAGGAACGAGAAATGTCAGAGACATCAACACCCAACTGTGCGGCCCTGACTCTGTCGATATCAATATTAATCGCTGGATAATGAACCGGCTGCGCCAATTGCACATCACGCAAATAAGAAATCTTGTTAAGTTTGGCAATGATCTTCTTCGCGTATGCTTCATTTAACTTTTTGTTCTTGCCCAAAATTCGCACTTCAACAGGCGTGGGCGCGCCCTGGCTTAGAATTTTATCGGTGAGCTCAATCGGTTCAAAGGAAAGCTTAGCATCAGGCATTACTTCTTTTACTTTCTTCCTGAACCGCTCTTTCAAGTCATCGAGGTTTTCATGATAGTCTTCTTTGAGATTGACTTGCAATATGGCTTCCTGTGGACCACTCATAAAAAGATAAATTGGGCTTGATGAAAATTGCCCAGGATGTTGACCCACGTAAGATGAAGTAACGGCGATATTTTCTTTTCCAACCAACTCCTCCAGCACCTTCAACATTTCAACAAGTTTTAATTCTGTTCGCTCTATCCGTGTACCTTCGGCAACGCGGAGCCGCACTTGAAACTGGCCGCTATTTACTTTGGGAAGAACATCACGGCCAATGTTGGCTAATAGAAAAATGGCTAAGCCCGAAACAAGAACAACGTAGGCAGATACAATTATCTTTTGATGAGGAACTAAGCGATTCAGAAAACGCATGAAACGTGCGCGCAATCTTTCAAATGGAGTTAGGTTTTCTTTCTTCTGAAAAAGCATTTTCTTTTGATCCCAGGTATCTTCTTCGCCTTTCAATCCAGCCTCAGCAAATTCTTCAGCATCCGTCTTCTCTTTTCCATGATGGCCTTTCATCAACCAATTCGCCATGATGGGTACAAAAGTTTGAGCTAGAAGATAAGATGTAATCATGGAGAAAGCAATCGCCATCGCAAGCGGCAGGAACAAAGCACCAGGAATTCCTTTCATCGTGAAGGCTGGAGCAAATACGGCGAGGATACAGAACAAGATCAGCAATTTCGGAAATGCAATTTCTTTACACGCATCCCAAATGGCAAGCGCTTTGGGTTTACCCATATCCAAATGCTGATGGATATTTTCAATTGTTACGGTGGATTCATCGACTAAAATTCCAATCGCGAGCGAAAGTCCGCTTAAGGTCATGATGTTGATCGTTTGATCAAACAGTGACAAAAACAAAACTCCAGAAATAATCGAAGTAGGAATGGTTAAGATCACAATCAATGCTCCGCGCACATCGCCTAAAAATAAAAGTACCATCAAGCCGGTGAGCAATGCGCCAATGATTCCTTCAGTCATCAAACTTTTTACGGAGTTGATTACATAAACCGATTGATCAAATTCGTAAGAAAGCTCCACATCGTCCGGCAGAATGCTTTGAAATTTTGGAATTGCTTTCTTCAGGTTTTGCACCACTTCCCAAGTAGAAGCATCTGCTGATTTGGTGACAGGCATATAAACCGATCGCTTTCCGTTTACCAGGGCGTAGCCCATTGTAATATCAGCACCATCTTCCACAGTGGCAACATCGCGTAAATAGAGATTGGCTGCTCCACCTTTAAATAAAGGAATATTTTCAAAATCTTTTATTGACTTTAAAGACGTGTTGGTAGGCGTTAAATAATTGTAATCACCAATGCGAACATTGCCCGCCGGAGAGGTTTGATTGTTCACGCGGATTGCTTCTACGATCTGATCAGGTGTAAGATTGTGTGAGCGCAATAATTCCGGATCGACCTTAACAACAACAGTTCTCACGTTGCCGCCGAATGGAGCCGGTGAAACCAATCCCGGAATTGTTGTGAATGAAGACCGCACATATACATTGGCCAGATCGAGCAGCTCATTATTGGATCGGACTTTACTGCTCAACACTAATTGGCCAACCGGAAGTGTGGAGGCATCAAATCGAATAATGAAAGGAGGGTTGCTTCCTTGGGGAAAGATCGCCTGCGCTCGATTACTAAATGTTGAAACCTCGGCAGCAGCTTGAGCCATATTAGTTCCTTCGTAAAAAGATATCTTCATCAAGGTCAGTCCTTGTATGTTGCGAGTCTCAATACTTTTTACTCCCGAAACAAAAAGGAGAAGGTTCACATAATTTTTTCCGAAGTAAGCTTCCATCTGCGAAGGCGTGTATCCTCCAAAGGGATGCGAGAGATAAAGCACGGGCAGATTGAGCGAAGGGAAAATATCTATCTTGATTGTGCGAATGGCATTGATGCCGAAAAAAGTCAAGCCTGCCACCAATACAAGTATCGTGATGGGTCTGCGTAAGGCGAATCGAATTAAATCCATTGATTACTTAGCTTGATTAATAAATAAACTGAAATCACCTGAAGCCGCGGCTTTTTGCAATAACGATTGCCACACTGTAATATAGGCTAAGATGACGTCAGCTTCAGCACGATTGAGTGAATACAAAGCTTGTTGTAATTCAACGATGGTGGAAAGACCATTTTTATATAAAGCACTTTTTTGGATGTAAGCATCTGAAGCAGCTTTGTATTGTATAGGAACTTCTCTGACACTCTGCAAACTGTTTTCGATACGTTGATCAGCCAGAATAAGTTGGTCTTGTAGTTGGGTAGAAATCAAATCGTATTCGTTCTGATAAGCTGCCGATACAAATCGTTGAGCATTTACTTGTTGTCGGATTTTCGGGATGCTCACCACATTCCACGAGAGTGAAAATCCGATTAGATAATTACTTCGGGCTGGATTTACACCATCCATATAATTGCTAGAATATGAATCTGGTACTGTCGGAAAATAATTATAATTAAAGCCCGAGCCCCTCGTTTGTAAAACGCTGAATAGATTGATGCCAGGGCGAATACTCTTTCTTAAGAATGAAGCGGTTTGGTCGCTTAGTTCAAGACGACTTTTATAATAACGTATCTGTGGGTTATTGGCAATGTCATTGGTGGTCTTGAATTCTATTGGAATCGCTGAAAAGTAAGTTGTGTCTAATAAAAAAGGATCCGGTGCAACTTTAAGGTACTGGGCCAGAAGATTTCTGGTTTGTTGTTCATTGTTCCTGGCTTCAATGACAGCGAGTTTGGCGCGCGAAACATCTGCGTTGGCCATCGATGAATCGACTCCTGCATTTAAGCCACTACGTGCTCTTGCCCTCACAGTTTTTTGAATTGAGATTGTTCTTTCGAGATTTGATTGTGCAACGCGAATAAGACGTTGCGCTACTAACAAATTCAGGTAAGCGCTGGAGACTCTTACACTGTGAATGAATTGTTCCTGCGTAAGATCAGCGGAATCACGAAGTACTTGACTTCCCGACATTTTTATTTTCGAGCGTACTCTACCAAACGTAAAAAATTCCCAGTTGGCACTTGCAAGATATAGCGCACCGAAAGCCGCATTCCAACTTTGAGTTGTATAAGGAGGGCCAGCGGAAGCTACTGCCAAACCTCCGCCAGCGCCTGCAATTCCCACGGCACCCAATGGACCAAATTGTCCATTCACAGTACCATAATCTTGCTGAATGGAAGCGATCAAGTTAGGGAGGTATTCATTTTTTGTGTTTTGCAGCAAAGCCGATGAGGCATTGTAATAATTTCGCTTCGCTTGAATAGTTTGATAATTTTTTAATCCGAGGTCGATAGCCGCGGTAAGGTTCAACTTTTCCTGTTGAGCGTTTGTTGAGATGCTCAAGAAGTTGAAAGTAATCAGTGTTAGTACTAGCCGGATGAAATGCTTAGAGTAGGGGGCAATGATCATATTCAGGTTAAAATGCACAGATTGAATGCCTAGAACTTGATTTTATTACTAAAAGTTTGTGGGCACTAATCAAATTAACAAAAAATTAAGAATTCTGATTTTAATAAAAATGCAATTTATTGAGTGTGAGAGTTTATTAACATGATTTTACACAGTTGGCGATCGCTCATGATCTCCTTTTTTTAGCACAAAGATGCAATCGGATGAGAAAAATTAGGAATTAATATAAAAGGAGTAACCTTAAATCAGACTAGGACGTTATAAAATTTGTTTACAGGTTTATAAATACTATCACATATGGAAAGCGCCCCAATTTTCGGGACGCTTTCTGCTTTACGTTGAAAACTCTTAAACCAATTAATACAATGAAAAAACGATTTTCCCTCTCATTACTTTTAATCGCCTTTTTCTGCTCCATTACTTTAATGGCTCAGGAAAAAGAAGACAAATCGAAACGCCCAAGTCCTCCGGCAAAGGCTGAAGGTGTAGCCGATGGAGCCAAGATTGCCATTGACTACAGCAAGCCGTCTGCAAAAGGAAGAAAAATGTTGGGAGGAAACGAACCCTTCGGTAAAGTTTGGCGCACGGGTGCCAATGAAGCCACTACCTTTGAAGTGGATAAAAACGTGAAGATTGAAGGCAAAGAATTAGCGAAGGGAAAATATGCGCTCTTTACTATTCCAGGTGAAAGCGAATGGACAATTATTTTCAATAAGACGGCCAATCAATGGGGAGCCTATGATTACAAAGAAGCTGACGATGCATTGCGGGTAACGGTGAAGCCTGGTAAGACCGATAAGTTTGTGGAGACATTCTCCATTTCTGTAGAGGGAAATAAAGTCGTGCTTCGTTGGGAAAATACCCAAGTGGCATTTGCTGTAAAGGGTTAGATTTTATTTTTTGAATGAATTAGAAGGCCGCCCCAACTTGTCGGGACGGCTTTTTCATTTTCTAGTTTTTCTGAATCATGTGCTTGTGAAATTGTAATTTGCGGATTCGTATCGATGTTATTGTATGGAATCGCCATCAGCAAGCAGACTCAAAGTCATGATAATTTGTCTGGAGATTCCATGTGACCGCAAAAAACAATTATTAATGCATGAATCAACAAGACAAAACCCCTAAAGAACTCGGTTATCATTTTCCTGCTGAATTCGCGCGTCATTCTGCAACTTGGTTGAGCTGGCCACATAAAGAAGAGTCGTGGCCAGGAAAAATCGAAACGATATTTCCTGTCTATGCCCAATTTATAAAACTAGTTGCTGAAGGTGAAAATGTTTGCATCAATGTGGCCGATCAAGCGATGAAACAAAAAGCGATTAGTCACCTCGATAAAGTTGGCGCAGATTTAAAGAACATTCAATTTTTCTTTCATCCAACGAACGATGCCTGGTGCCGTGATCACGGTCCTGCTTTTTTGATTAATGAGAAAGAAAAAAAGAAAATGGTAGTAAAGTGGAACTACAATGCATGGGGTAACAAGTATCCGCCGTTCTACTTAGATAATCAAATCCCGATTTCAATTGCTAAACATTATAAACTACCATGTGCTACTCCAGGCATAGTAATGGAAGGTGGGTCTGTCGACTTTAATGGTAAAGGAACTGTTTTGACCACCACGTCTTGTTTACTTAACCCTAATCGCAACCCACAATTAACCCAAAATCAGATTGAAAAATATCTTATCAATTATTATGGCGTTGAGAATGTGCTTTGGCTCGGCGACGGTATTGTAGGCGATGACACCGATGGACACATTGACGACATTACTCGATTCGTTAATGAAGACACCGTGGTCACTGTGGTGGAAGAAAGGAAAGCCGATGAAAACTACGTACCGTTAAAGGAAAACCTGGAGATGCTAAAAAAAATGAAGTTGGAAAATGGAGAATCCATTCGTATTGTTGAGCTCCCTATGCCTGATCCAATAATTTATCAAGACCAACGCTTGCCTGCCTCTTACGCAAACTTTTATATCGCCAATAACCACGTTGTTGTGCCAACTTTCCGCGATAAAAAAGACGACATTGCTTTGTCTATTCTACAAAATTGTTTTCCAAACAGGAAAGTGGTTGGACTGGATTCAACTGACATTATTTGGGGACTCGGCTCATTTCATTGCCTAAGTCAACAGGAGCCTGAGATAAAGTAAAAGTCAATCTTCACAATCGATTTTAACAAACTAAAAATACCAATTTGCTCCTACGATGAGATTGAAAATTATTATTAGTCTTTTACTCTTCTTTACAGGGGCGTCGGTTGCCTTTTCTCAAGAGATTCTGAACCATAAATTAGATGGCTCCGAACAAAGAAAATCTCTCACCGAGTATTTGCATCAACTGGAAAAAGGGAGTAACAACAAATTCTTTTTCATCGACAAGTGGCTGGATGGAATGAGCTTTGAAAAAGGATATGAAGGAATGAGGCTCGAAGAGGCATTGAAGAAAATTCTGCAAGGCACGGACATTACCTTTACTTCGTTTTATGGTTACGCCGTTGTTTTTGCTAAAGACCCTAACCGGACTTTGGAAAAAATGAGGTTCATTCAATCAATAAAATCAGATAAACGAACCGTTGAGACTAAATCATTGGGCAAAAAGGAAAATTCAAAGCCTGGTGATCTAGTAGAATTAAAAGGTGTTGTAAAGGATGGGAAGACACTCGACCCGCTTGCAGGTGCTGTTGTTCAAGTGAAAGATGTTAAATCGGTGATTACACAAACTGATGGGACTTTTAAAATTCAAATTCCTGCCGGTGAACACTACATTGTTTTTCAATATTCTAACTACGAAGAAAAAATTATTCATCTTAGTGCCTATGAGAGTGGAGATTTTTCCATTGAGCTAATGGAGACTCCTAAAGTTCTGGATGAGGTTGTGATTACGGGGCGTCAGTCAAGCGTAGTAACAAGCAACGTTGGCCAAATAGATATTAAAAT
>Ga0302165_10000391_pt1 | contig 16227 bp, 18 predicted proteins | sample I_Fen_E3_2_FD_193499 | JGI IMG/M metagenome (GOLD analysis project Ga0302165, IMG submission 193499) | Peat permafrost microbial communities from Stordalen Mire near Abisko, Sweden - I_Fen_E3_2 | ecosystem: Environmental > Terrestrial > Soil > Wetlands > Permafrost | place: Sweden: Abisko...
ATTTTTACTCATTTCGTTTTCTACCGATATGTCCAGTAATGTTTTCAGGGCTACTTTGTTATATCCTGTCATTGCTGCATATTGAGATACACTTTGTAGAAATGAGTCTAAGTTCCTCTCTAGCAGTGTAAGCCTTGCATCACTAGTAGCTTCAAATAAGACCATATTACTTCCATTGTTATTTAAAATTTCATTTTCGAAATTGTTCGGTATATATATAACGGCGCCTATAACATTGTGATTTGAAGTATTAAGTGCTTCTTGCCTTGCTTCCTGTATATTCATGGATTCGCCTTTGTATCTGTATATCCGATAGGAACCGGCCTTCGCAAGTTCTTCTATTACATAGTTTGATAACTCCGAATCATTGCAATCATATACTTTGACGTTTAGCTTTGTATTTGTAACATTAAATATTGATTCATTTTGTTTGCTCAGTTCATGAATCTCATAGGAGTCATTTCCACCCTCTAGGCCACTTCCGGTTCTTATATTTAACATTAATACTGAAACAACCGGCAGTATAATCAAGAAAGCCAAATAGCCCTTGTTTCTGAGTAGTAATTTCAAATTCATTTTCATCATTGTTAATAAACCACTCATGCTGACTCCCCCATTTCCCTATCCATCATTAATATTCCTGCTATACCACATATAACAATTATAGAAACTAGATATAATATACATTTACCAGCATAGTCACTATAGCCCTTTGTAGAAAATTCAACCACTGTTCGGTTAATGTAATATAAGGGTGACAAATGAACTAATCTTTGTGGTGTATTCGCATATATATAAGTCTGAAACGATCCACCTAAAAATCCTGCTATCCAAATCAAAATAAATCCTGTCACAATACTTATCGCAGCGTTTTTAAACAATTGAAATAATACCATTCCAAAAGCAGATGCCGCAATGGAAGTAAGAATCAAAATACCAAAGCTCGCCAGAATATTTCCCCAGTGAATATCTAATAGGAGTACAGATAAAAGCCACGCTACACAAGTCTCAAGTAAAGTGGCCATTGCACAAGGAATCAGTTTCCCAATATAATAACTAGATTTTGACATATGTGATATACGCATTCTTTTTGATATTGCACTTTTTCGTTCACTTGATATGACCGCTGTAAGTGATATCATTCCACACCAAGCAAAATATACAATATAAATAATGCCATAATAGTCTGTTGAGGATGGTACCGGATCCGTAGCTAATACTTCATGAATAACCTCTACGTCACTCGATGGCAATTTTGCTAATCCATTCTGAGCCTGGTTAGACATCCCTGTCATCGTATCATTTACCTGATAAAAGAAAGTAGAGAAAATACTTTCAGTGATTGCAGCCTCTGTCTTTTTATCATTCGATTGATAAATCACATAAGAGTTATCTGTGACTTCAACAAATACAGCCACCATTTTGCTTTGTAAAAGTGCAGTAGTATCCGCATCTTTATATTCCTGCAGTGTCACATTATTTTCCTTACATATTTGCGCTAACTGTGGAATTATATCTGTATATGCACTGCCCTCACTTAAATGATATCCAACTTCAAACGGTTCTATTTTATAAGCGGTATCCATCATTTCTTTAAATGCATTCGAAAGTAATAGGATTGTTATTACTGGAAGTAACGTCATCATTACTAATATCCATTTACTTCTAAGCATAAGCTTGAGATTGTTTTTAATTAATATAAATGGCATATTACAGTTCCCCCTCTGCATAATCCCTAAGTTTCTTTCCAGTAAGTGTAAGAAAAACTTCCTCTAATGTCATGTTGGAATTTTTGTCGGATGTAACCATTTCTACTAGTTCATCCTTCGTCCCAATCGCAACAATTTTACCATTATCCATAATCGCAATTCGTGTACATATTGCTTCTATCTCTTCCATATAGTGACTTGTATAAATAACCGTGGCCCCATGCTTATTAGCGGTTTTTATTTTTTCTAAAATAAAATTTCTGGATTGTGGATCTATTCCTACCGTTGGCTCATCAAATATTAAAAGTTTGGGTTTATGTCCAATTGCACACGCAATATTTAATCTCCTCTTCATACCACCAGAAAAATTCTTTACAAACCCATTTCTTTTGTCATTCAATCCAACGAATTCCAAAGCTTCTGTAACTGCCTTTTTCAATTCATCCCCTTTTATGCCATAAAGCGAGGTGAATAATTCAACATTCTCCCATGCTTTTAGATTTCCATGAATTGCAAGTTCCTGTGGAATATATCCTATTTTTGATTTCACTTTCTTCATATCTGTTTTTGTATCATATCCAAATAGTTCTATCTTACCAGCTGTAGGTTTTACAAGTGAACATACCATATTCATTGTCGTACTTTTTCCTGCGCCATTTGGCCCTAATAGCCCGAAGATCTCCCCTTCTTCAATTTTTAGTGAAATGTGATCCACCACTGCTTTGTTCTCATATTTTTTTGTAAGTCCCTCTAATTCTAATACGATCTCGCCCATTATTCTCTCCATTCCTGTGGCTTACTTTTGCAAGACACAGTCTCCTTTCGCTCATTTCAAATAAATCATTTAGCTGAAATATCAATAATGCATTGCATAATTCTTATGTATTTTACAATATCATATCAGTTTTTAATTCATAGCAATAGTGTATAAAGGTATAAATGCCCATGACTTTAGTCATAGGCATTTATACAAAAAAAGACCACTTTTCTCTATCATTTAGTAGTCTATCTATGTTTACGTGTATAATTTTTAATTAATAAATCATAATAACGATAAGATGCTATTTATCTAATATATAAGGAGGTTTTTATGAATGATCAAATTAAAAAGGATCATTTGGATGAATTATTCAAAGCCATAAATAATCATTTGCTTTATGATGATGTTCCTTCGATATTTCTAAGTCAATTATGTAGCCAACCAGGATTTGAAATATATCCATTTAATATGCTTCTAAAATTGCGATTTACAAAGCAGTCTCCAATTTACCATCCTGAAGGCAATGTTTGGAATCATACTTTATTGGTTGTTGATGAAGCTGCTAAACGAAAAACGGAAAGCAAAGATGCTGAAGTTTTCATGTGGGCTGCATTTCTTCACGATATTGGCAAACCTCCTACCACCAGAATCCGAAATGATAAAATAACATCTTATGACCATGATAAGATTGGCGCCGAACTTGCGAAAGATTTTTTATCTGAATTTACAAACAATATGCAATTAATTAAAAATGTTTGCTCTCTAATCAAATACCATATGCAAATTTTGTTCGTGATAAATAATTTACCATTTGCAGCAATCAATGAGATGAAACAGAATGCAGATATAAAAGAAATAGCTTTACTTGGCCTATGTGACAGGCTTGGTAGAACAGGCGCTAATCAAATTACCGAAAGAAATAACGTGCAATTATTTATCCGAAAATGTAATGACTTCAAACAAGAAAGGAATCCCGATGGCAAAAGCAGGAATGAGAAGACCAGATCCTAAGGAACCACATGGTACAGAAAGTAATAACAAAGCATATTTCCCTAAAAATGAAGCTAGACCTGTACCTGAAATACAAGGTAAAGCAAAAAGCGGAGACGTAAAAGCAAACCCAATTCAATATACGAGGAAAGGATAATCAAATCAATAAAAGTGAATAACACTATAAACGAAAAAGGATAAACCGATCAATTTCTTATCGGTTTATCCTTTTTTACTTTTACTTATTTACTTCTGGTTACTGTGATTTCATAACTGTTCTTACCAATATATGTTCCGGTAACAGGGTCAAAGTCCTTGTCACTACTATAAGTAAAAGCAGTAAGTTTAATATCTTTAACTTCAGAAATCTTGCTTCCTGCTGTTAGTTTAATTGAAGTCATAAATGTATTGTCTTTAATATCGGATGGACTTAAATGTGTGTACCAAACCCCTTGTGTCTGATGTACATCATCATAGATATAAAGTTCAATATAATCAAAATACTTGGCCGTATCTGTAGGAGCTTTAATTGTCTTTGTCATTACCTCTGAAGAATTCAAAGTGAAAGTCAAACAATAGCCAATTTTACAACTGTCTGCATCTGAATACTTGTACCAATAAGGTTCCCATGTATTTTTGAATCCGTTACCTGACACTGTTTTCTCATTTGTAGTAAAAGCTTCAAAGCACTCTATATCTTTGCCTTTTTCCCAATTGCTTACATATTCAGTGATTAAATTATGTGTACCCAAATCTTGTCCATGTATATATAATCCTATTTTGTTCATCTTATTTGTAGTATTATCGGTTGATGCCAGATTACTTTGTTTATCATTTTCATTGGCACTACTTGTCACCTGACTAGAATTACTGGTTTCTAATGTGTCTTGTGATGTGCTTTTTGTACCTTCTTGTGTTGAAGTAGTATTCGTTGATTTAGAACAACCAAAAATCAGAAGTGCCATAATCATAGTAGATACAAGTACCGTACTAATCCTCTTTGTTATTTTCATATTTTTTCTCATATTGATTCTCATATATTATTCTTCCTCTTAAAATTATTTTACGTGCATAATAAACATAATGTATACAAACCATTTCATATTAAATGAAATAGTACTTTATAAATTATAGCACATCAAAATAATTAACTAAACAACAAATTTACAAAAAATCGGGTGAAAGATCGGAATTTCTTCTTTTCTTCACCCGAACAGCCTCTTTTAGCTTTACTTCTTGCATTTTCTAAATATAAATAATCTCAACCCCGCTTAAGCTTATGCTTCCTCTAATCGTAACTACGGGTGAATCTGAAGCTATTTTACTATTCTTTTCATCAATACCACCCATCGTCGTACTTACATCATATACAACATTCCATGTCTTTGGAATATATAATTCTACGCCACTTAATGATATATCTAAATATATTTCTGCATGACCTGAACTTATGACTGCTTTATCAAAATACACTTTCATTGATCCGCAAGAACATTTAATATTTGCTTTTTCAAAATTATCAGTGTTAATATATTTCATGCTTGAACCAAAGTTAGCAGTACAATTTATAACATTCCCATCTGGCTCATTAATAACTTTGTCAAACTGCTTTCCATCGTCATTGTGACATCGTTGATCATGACGCCAACTATGACGATTCCAATGCTCATAATGGCGCCAGTAATCATCCTTTTTAAATATCATTGAAAGTCCAATACTTGCAAGCAAAGCGGTTACCAATACTGGCCCCGGCGTAAGTGCTGTGATATTCCACTGATCGGCATAAATAATACACAATAATGCAATCGGGAATAAAATGCCTGAAAATCTGACGTGTATTAGACTTTTCAACATAATTGAAATCAAAATAATAGTTGCAACAACCTTAAATATACCGATTTGTGGAAAATATCCTAATCTATCTACAATGATAAATATAGCGGCAAATACAAAAATCAGTCCCCAAAATATGTCTTTCTTTTTCATAGATTTATCCTCTTTTCTTCTAATCTACATTTCAAAGGTTTATAATAGTACCTGGAAACATATACCTGTTTATATGTACCAATAAACATTACAGCACTGGAGGCAGTAAGATTTCGAGCAATCGAATGAATATGATTTAGATTTAATATAGTGGACTTTGATACTCTCATGAAATATCCTGGTAGTAATTCTTCCAATTCATAAAGACGATATTTGGTTTGGTACATATTATCAACTGTATGTGCACTAATACAGTTATCTGTCGTCTCAAAGAACAAAATATCATCTAACGGAAGATAATACTGCGTGTTTTCTTTATACACTAGCAAATTTCTAGATTCTCTGGTTATATCCATAAGTGTTTCATGGATTTTTTCAACTTTTTCATCTAATTTACTACATCTAATAATCACTTCATTTTCCTGTAAATTCTCATCAATTTCTATTCTTACCTTCATTTTCTCATCTCCATAATGCAATTATATCAACAAATAATTGCTTGTAAATAGCTATTTGCTAAGTGGTAAGTTTTACAATGTAAGTGGTTAATTTTTTAGTAAATGAATCCTTTTTCGTAAGTGGTAATTTTTATTTCCTAGTGTAATAGAGCCTAATCTATTATTTTATTCATTATTGTTAATAGCTTCTAAGCTTATCAGTTCCATCATCTACCGTGTTTTCGATTTTTCTAATTACAATATAATAGCCATAAGTTTCATTTACTTCAATCAGGATTCTATCATTTACCTTATGTCCTAAAATGGCTTTTCCAAGTGGTGATTCTACACTGATCAGTCCGTTTAAAGAGCTTCCTCTTACCGATGTCATCAACTTATAAGTTTCAGTCATGTCATCTTCTTCAAAATATATCTCAACAGTATTATTCAACCCGACTTCATCTACCAATGATTCATCTGATATGATAACTGCCGACCTCATCATTCTTTCCAAATACCTTATGCGACCTTCATTGATGTTTTTATCTCTTTTTGCCGCATAATATTCAAAGTTATCGCTTAGGTCGCCTTGCGCCCTTGCTTCCTTCACAGCCTCAAGCGCCTCTTTTCTTACTACTAGTTTCCTATGTTCAATTTCCTCTTCTATTAATTTTATATCAGTCTTGGTTAATTGATCACTCATAAATCCCCCTATATGTATGATTGTCTGAAATTTTTATTATTGAAATCCAAAATAATGTGTATGTTGCATCATTTATTGATACATTTTTCTGGATCAAGTTCTATTAATTCCCATTTTCCATTTCTACTTCTTTGGTATTGTGCAATTTCTATATCCACTCCATTTGTTAATTGATAGAATTGTATCATATAATACTTTCCATCTGTTCCCCTAAAATAAATATTTTTTATAAAACCTACTTGCTGTGTTGGAATACGTGTCTTTACTAATGAACACCACTCTCCGTATTTAATATCGACTACAGCTTCAGCAATGTAGTCCCACCCATGGTAAGGAGCACATAGATAATTTTCAGGATATATATTTATATTTGATATTTTATATTGATTTCCTTCTTTGATTATATCAATAAATGCATAATAATAAGCAAAAGACGCCATTCCTTTTTCAGTACCTTCAATAGTTTCAATTTCAACAAAGTATCGCATAGCATCAAAACCACCATATACGGGTACCTCTTGAAACTTAATCAAATTAATATGGAGAATGTTTTCAAAGGCCTTAAGATACTCATGAAATAATAGTTTTTCTTGATATTTGACCGACAAGAAATGATATGCGATTGGATATGGTGCTTTTGCGTTTCCAATGGTTCCACATCCTGCCCATTTTTCTTCTTGAGAATTGGCCGCCTCTCGCAAAACACTATAATAATTAATAATTGTGTCTTCTGGCGTCTGGAATAAATACTCAGGTAAAGTAGGAATTTCCGAAGATTCATCCCCATAGTAATTTTCAAATATTTCCGTCTTAATGTTTCTATCATTAAGAACTGGTAATTTAGATGGCCTAAAATACCTTTCTAAATCTATTTTTTCACTCATTTTAATCATATCCTTGTAATTATACATTTATATAATATATCGAAAAATTTCAAAATAAGTATTAAAACTATTGATTCATTTTATTCACTTGCTTCTGATTCTTCTATATTTTCTAATTCAATAGCATCCTCTATTTTCGCCTTTTTACTAAACAATCTTAAGGCCGTTAATATTGCGCCAATTATACAAATGCTCGCTGCTGTTATATATACAATTCGCATACCATAAACAAATGCATCATTTCTTCCAACTACATAATCTGTTACCTTATGACCAATCTTATTGCTCATTCCACCATACAAAAGTGCTGTAGATAACGCAATTCCACACACCATTCCAAGATTTCTCACAAGTGCATTTACACTTCCTGCAATTCCAAGCTTATTTCTTGGCACTGTGGACATAATCAAAGAATTATTTGGTGACTGAAATAAACCATTTCCAATAGACATTGTTGCAATAAAGATCAGCATACTTGTTAATGTAGAATGTTCATTTAAAGTCGACATTAGTAGTAATGCAATACTTGTTATTACTAATCCAGTAAAAGTAAGGATTTCGGAGCCTATTTTATCTGATAAATATCCACTAATTGGTGCAACAACAGATAATATTAGGGGTGAGCTCATAAGCACTAATCCAGTATATGAGGGGGAGTAATTTAATACGTCCTGAAGGAAAAAAGGTTGAATAATATTTGCGCAAAATATTGATACAAATGAAATAAATCCACAGAATATACTAAGTGAAAATAGTTTATTTTTAAAAATATCTAGCTCTAACAATGGCGACTCACGCTTCTTTTCCACAATAATGAAAGCAACAAACGAAATAATGGTTATTAGGAATCCCAACAAAACTATTGGTTGTGTAAATCCAACCGTCTGACCTTTCCCAATTGCTGCAAAGAGTGGAATTACTACAAACATAAATAATATTGCACCTACTCCATCAAATTTTCCATTTGCTGATTCATTTCCTTTTGGAAGAATTCTAAATGCCAAAAATAATGTAACAATGCCGATCGGTACATTAATTAAGAATATATACTCCCAGCTTGTCGCTCCTACTATAAATCCACCTAGCGGAGGTCCAATCAAGGCACCTAATGCAACAAATGTTCCTGTCATCCCAAGTGCTCGACCTCTTTCATTCGCTGGAAATGCTTCTGTTATAATACCTTGACTATTGGCCATACAACCTGCTGCCCCAATTGCCTGTATCACTCTTGCTAAAACTAATATTAATAATGAATTTGTTATACCGCAAAATAGTGATCCAAATGTGAATAATACGATTCCAAATTTGAATATCTTTGTCTTACCAAGTATATCTCCCAACCTTCCAAATACTAATATAAAGGCTGTAATTATTATCAAATAACTAGTTACTACTAGTTGAATACTAGCTGATGGAACATTTAAGGATTTTGCCATTATCGGTAGCGCTACATTTACAATACTACCATCTAAAGTAGCCATAAAAGTTAACATTACCACTACAAATAATATATACCATCTTTTTTCGTTTACGTTGCAATTTTCTGAATTCATCTAAATTCTCCTTGTATTTTGTACTTGTGTTTTGTACTTATGTCTTGTGTTTTCACCATTCTTGTTGCTTAATTTATCTAAGTATGTATGATGAAATTATTCATACTTAGATCTTAATTTTTTTAATATTACATAATATCTTGTTCAAAGAATCAATTGTAATCTCCTTCTCATCTTCATTCAAATCTAGTGTAATTAACTGGACTAATTCAGCCGTTTTCTCTCGAACTTTCACACTAATATTCTTGCCTTTTTCTGTTAAGTATATCTTATTTGCTCTAAAATCATCATCATCTTTTATTCTATCTAAATATCCTATATTTATAAGCTTCGCTAATGTTCTCGTTGTCATTGCTTTATCATAACCTAATTCTTCACTAATCCTATTTTGATTAATGCCATCATTATCTTTTAATATTAGCAAATAAGGATAAGAACCACTGCTTAACTCGTATTCTTTGAGCACCTTATCAAGATATATTTGTGTATATCTAAAAATTTTATTATTGAGCTTCAGTAAATACATGATCCCCTCTGATTTCAAAATTTATCCTCCTTAAAATTTAGATTCATTTAAGATTATATTTATGATTGACTTGTCAACTGATTATAAATATATTTAATTGACTTGTCAACCATTTATTTATAAATTCATTTTAACCTCTCAACCAGTGTTTATTTATTCCCATAAGGTTGCACTTATGCTAGGTACACTTTAAATATAGCGTCAATCCATTGATTGGCGCTATACAAAGAGCTATTATTGAAATCTGTGTGAGAATTCCATGTTTCATATATATCATATAGCCTATGTATGAATAGCAAAATCTAGATTTTTAAATTTTATTGCACATAAAAAATATCGTGTGGTATAATGGTGGTCGAACATTCATCTGGGCTGTTTAATAAAAACAAAGGACTTATTATGAAAGACTTAACCAAAGGCAGTATTGATAAAGTAATATTACAATTTGCTCTCCCTATTCTCTTAGGACAATTCATTCAATTATTATATGGTATTACCGATACATGGATAATTGGCAACATCTTGGGCGATAACGCACTTGCTGCTGTTGGATCTGTAACCCCTATTGGTGACATGATTATCGGATTTTTAGTAGGTCTTTCAAATGGTTTTGCGATAATTGCATCACGGTATTATGGGGCAAAGGATGATGATGGCTTGAATAAATCTTTTGGAGGATCCCTATTATTTGGTCTCCTAACAGCACTCATATTTACCATCCTAAGCGTAACCTTTTTACCTTTAATATTAAAGGTAATGAATATTGCTCCTGCGGAGGCCGCTGACGGAAGTGCTTATATCAAAGTGCTAATTATTGGTATGACCGCGTCAATGCTTTATAATGTTTTTGCAAGTATATTAAGAGCTATTGGTGATACCATAGCTCCTCTAATTTTCCTTGTTATTTCTGTATTTATAAACATAGTTCTTGTATATACATTCGTCGGAGGAATGCATATGGGTATCAAAGGTGCATCTGAAGCGACGGTGATTTCACAATTGATTTCTGCTATCCTGTGCTTTATATATATTTATAGACATTATCCAATCCTACATCTGACAAAAAATAGCTTTTCATTTCATTCTGGTTTAGCGAAGCAACTCTGTGCAAGCGGCTTTTCAATGGCTCTTATGAGTTCTTTAGTTTCACTCGGAACATTGATTTTACAAACCTCGATTAATACATTCTCAACAAATACCATTATTGCACACTATGCCGCCAGAAAACTAACCAGTATTTTCATGACACCGTTTGGTGTTCTTGCAATGACGATGGCTTCCTTTAGTAGTCAAAACTATGGTGCGAATAAATACAATCGAATACGAACTGGCATCAAGAAATCCATCTTCTATTCCTGGATATGGTGCGTTTTTGTCATTGTTATCTCATATACGATAGTCCCTTTCTTAATAAAAGTAATTACCTCAACCAACTCGGACGAGGTAATTCATACAGGTACATTGTATCTGCAAGTTAATACACTTTTATATTTTGTAACCGCCGTAATTGTTGTTTTACGAAATTCACTACAAGGAATCGGTGATATTTTCACGCCAATTGTATCCAGTGTAATCGAACTTGTTGGGAAATTCCTTACTGTTATTCTATTAACACCCGTATTAGGTTATATGGGTATTATTATTTCTGAACCAATTGTTTGGGTCCTAATGGTAATACCACTGATTATTATGATGAAAAGGAGTGTCGTTTTCCAAGATTTTGATGAACTTGATTGATCTACGTATACTACTACATTTATCTTATCACTACTCAGATATACGATTAACACTTTGCTTCCAATATCACTTGTAATGCATTTCCACTGCTTGTATGACATCTTACAATATCTGAATTACACCTTTCGGCTTCCACTAATGCAGTACGAACCATCTTATGTGACACCGTATTGGTAAACAAAATAATTAAATCTGGACTCCCAATTTGATCTTTTAAATTTCCTGCCATTTGAGTAAAAATTTTAGCCTTACATTTATAGTCCTTGCATATTTTTTTATACTGACTAACCATTCGATCATGACCACCTATAATTACTATACTCATAAAAGACCTTGCCTCTCCTACATTTTATCCTTATTTATTCCAATCAAAGAATCTACACTACTCTTATGCTGTTGCCAATATTTTTCCTAAATTCCTACAACTTTCCTCTGCATTGCTGTCCGGAGCTTCTTGAATAATAAGTCCTTTAGCACCAACAATCACAGCGCCTGCTATCTTCATTCTTTCTTCCCACTCTCTCATCCACTGTCCATCTCCCCAGCCATACGAACCAAATAAAGCGATTTTCTTACCATTCGCAAAGTCTTCGATTTCTGATACAATAGGCTCCATCTCGCATTCTTCAAGCACTTCATCTCCCATTGCAGGACAGCCTAGTGCAAATACATCTGCTCCTTTTAGTTCCTCTAAAGATACTTTTGATATTTCCAATACCTCCACTTCTTTACCTGCCTCTGTAATTCCGTTTGCGATTGCTTTTGCCATTGCCTCCGTATTTCCAGTTTGTGACCAATATGCTACAATAATTTTATTCATTCTGATTTTCTCCTTTCTTGGTGCGCTAATGCATATTTTTATATATAAGGTTTCATTGGTTCAATGGTTCAATGGTTACATTTTCGCTATATTACAAGTTGATTATTCTTTAGATGATAGATTGTCAATATACCTTCAATGCTTACCCCCTGTGCCAATAATTGGATTATATTTTCCTTTGCACTATTATATCTATCAAATGTTTCAAGCGCTTTCTGCAAGTTTCCATATACCTTCCAATATCCGGTATACAAAAATTTCTTACCCTGATTCTCTATAAAACCAATCACATCCTCCACTGGATATTCCAAAAAAAGTCCCATTTCATGAGGAAAATCTTCTCTTTTCTCCATATACCTTGTAAATCGCTTTGAAAACTCAGCAAAAATCTCATGTAATTTCATTGCATTATATCCGAGGATATTGAATAGTGCTGTTTCTTCTATTCCATTCAGATAATCAATCAGTTTATCCTCCTGAAATATTAAAAATGTAATTCTCTTATCACTTTTATATATCATCTCTACTGAAAGCGATGTGTTTTCAAATAATTGTTTCACTAAATACTCATTTTCACAATTTGTAATCAGAAGATTTGAAATTTTAATCCCTGTTAATAACGGCGAACATTGCAAGGCAATTTGAGTATTAATGTTTTTTAAATTCATAGAACATACTAATTGAATAATCTCTGCACTCATATGGCCTCCCCTTAGGTTAGTCTTAACTAACCTAAGGTTATAATACACTGTTCTTCTTGCCTTTTCAATAGCCTTATTCAACTTATTTTATCAATAACTTCAATATTTTTTTTCATGCACTTTTTTATGCCATCAAATGTTTCTTGACTAATAATATGTTCAACATTATAAGCATCCACTTCTGCTTTCTCTTGATCTACATTTGCATAAAGCATAAAAAATTTAGTAAGTATCTCATATTTTTCACAAATATTTTCTGCAGTATTTCTTCCATCTTCAGTAAACTGTAAAAATCCTCTTTCATCGACAAATATACATTTCTGCTTTTTAAGCAATGTTATACCTCTACTCACGCTTGCTTTACTATAATTCAATTCTTTTGCTACATCAACAGAACGCACGGTACCATTTCTTTTCTCCAATAATAAAATTGTCTGTAAGTAATTTTTTCCTGACTGATACATTATATTTCACACTCCTGTAACTTCTATCAAATATTCTAATACATAACTCCCAATGACTGGATCATACGTTGAGCCAAAATTTGTTTTGATTTCTTAAAATAGTATTCCAATAATACTATCAGAGTTAAGCAGTTATAGCTGTAGTTATAGCTGTAGTTATAGCTGTAGTTATAGCTGTAGTTATAGTTAGGCTTTACTAGCCGTCTAATATTATATTAAATTTTGTGGTTTCCTAAGTAAAAAATAGTTAATGAGAAATCTTCTCACTAACTATTTTAAAATTTAGATTTCATAGAAACGATCAACCCAAAATATCTCTTGTGAACTTTTCTACAGCACTGCCACCTTTGCAATGGCATCTGCAAATTTCTTTGTATTTCCCGTTTTTGAATAATATCTAACTGCTATCTTCATTTTGTTTATCCATTTGATTGTAAGTAGTTTAATTGTTCTTGATTTCTATTGATTATATTATACAAAATTTAAATTGTTTTGTTAATACTTTTTTATAGCCATTCGTTTTCACAATATTATTTTAATGCAATAAAGGATTGTATATAATTTATGACCATGAATCTTCACACTCAAATGCTTTGACTGTAACAGATACAATATTCTGGTCTTTCATATATCCATATGTAGTTAACCCTGCTTTGATAATCGCATTCCACCTTTGAGCGGACAAATGATACGTTGTATCATCGTCTAACACAATTGTACATACATCTTTCATACAGCATTTTTCAGAGTATGCTACTTTATACATATTCTTTCGATTAATTGCACCTATTTCTTCTAAATTGTTAACTAGTCGGTAAACCGTAGCGATTCCGATATGACTATCCATCTTAGCTGCTTTATAATATATTTCTTTACAACAAGAGCATTCATTTTCTAGAACAATATCAATAATCATAATACGTTGTTTTGTTATTCTGCATCCTTTTTCTTTTAGTTTATCAAGTATAACTTTTCGTTTTTTATTCAATTCACTATCAGTCAATACGATGTCTCCATTCTTGTTGATTTCAAATATAATTTTATAGCAGTGTCATAAGATGACACTGTCGTCTAGTGACAATGTCCACCACAGCTTTTACAATCACCACCACACTGAATGGATTTTCCATTTTTCTTATCTTTTATCATACTCCTAACCGCAATCGCTACAATCGATAAAACTACAATTCCTATTATAAAAGTTCCCATTCTATACCTCCATTTCAATATCTGTGAGCGTCTGCACCACAATATCGATGCAGACTCTGGTTCGTTATTTCGATAAAGCCTTCGTATTTATTTTAAGTGCATTTCCTACTTTATAAGGTCTAAATAGTAAATATAAGAAGGCTATCACTATAATAAATGCAACTGCTGTACCAATTCCAAATGTTCCTACTGTAATCATTGTTCCTATCTGATAAACACAAAGAGCTACTACATATGCTAATCCAGTCTGATATCCAATTGCAAACCAGAACCATTTTACATTATTCATCTCTCTCTTAATTGCACCCATCGCTGCAAAACAAGGTGCACACAGAAGATTAAATACGAGGAATGAATAAGCTGCAACCGCTGTCATACTGCCTGCAAGTGAGCCCCATATCTGTGAGCCATCCTCTGCGACATCTCCAAACCCGAATAACACTCCAAATGTTCCAACCACATTTTCTTTTGCTACAAGACCAGTAATTGCCGCAACCGATGATTTCCAATTTCCCCATCCCAGTGGTGCAAATATTGGAGCAATTATACTACCGATATTTGCAAGGAATCCCTTACTTAAATCATCAACCATACCAAATTTACCATCTACATACCCAAAATTAGAAGTAAACCAAACTAAGATTGTAGAAACTAAGATGATTGTTCCTGCTTTTTTTATAAATGATGATCCACGTTCCCACATGCTTCTAAGGATATTACCAACCGTTGGCATATGATATGATGGAAGCTCCATAACAAATGGTGCCGGATCTCCTGCAAACATTTTTGTTTTCTTTAAGATGATACCTGATACAACAATTGCTCCAATCCCTACAAAATATGCACTAGGTGCTACCCACCATGCTCCGTTAAATAATGCACCTGCAATCAATGCGATAATGGGAAGTTTTGCCCCACAAGGTATAAATGTTGTTGTCATGATAGTCATTTTTCTGTCACGATCATTTTCAATTGTACGAGATGCCATAATTCCAGGTACGCCGCATCCGCTACCAATTAACATAGGAATAAAGGATTTTCCTGACAAACCAAATTTTCTAAATATTCGATCCATAATAAATGCGATTCTCGCCATATAACCGCAAGCCTCTAAGAAAGCTAGGAATGCAAACAAAATCAACATCTGTGGAACAAATCCAAGCACTGCTCCAACTCCGCCTACAATTCCATCCAGGATCAGTCCTTTTAACCAAGCCGCACAACCTACTGCATCAAGTCCAGATTCTAATGCTCCAGGGATTCCTGGAATCCACACGCCAAACGCTGCTGGATCTGGTTCCTCAATTTCTAGAGCGTTTTCAAATTCAGACAGATTGACTACTACAATATCTGTAACTGCTCCTGCCTCGTCTATAATTTCAACATCTGCACTCAATTTTGATACTGTTTCATTTTGTGTAAATTGATCAATTGCACTTGCTAATTCAACTTCACTTGCATCGTCAGCTACTAATAATTCTTTTAGCAAATCAACATTAACTTCTTTTGCTTGTGCTGCATCAATGAATCCATCAATTTCTTGCTGATATGTATCATACTCGCCTACATTTTCTTCATACGCAGGTGATCCAATTCCAAATAAATGCCATCCACTTCCAAATACGCCATCATTTGCCCAATCGGTAGCAACTGCACCAACTGAAGTCACTGAGATATAATATACAATAAACATTACGATAGCAAAGATAGGCAATGCCAAAAATCTATTTGTAACAACCCTATCAATC
>Ga0302165_10000394_pt1 | contig 16175 bp, 14 predicted proteins | sample I_Fen_E3_2_FD_193499 | JGI IMG/M metagenome (GOLD analysis project Ga0302165, IMG submission 193499) | Peat permafrost microbial communities from Stordalen Mire near Abisko, Sweden - I_Fen_E3_2 | ecosystem: Environmental > Terrestrial > Soil > Wetlands > Permafrost | place: Sweden: Abisko...
CAAATATTTTTACAACTCGCCCCAAAGGGGCTCAAACAGTAAAAATGTTTGCGGGAGCTCTTGAATTGCCCTTTTAAGCTATACACAAAAAGTCTCAAAGGCGGAGGAACCCATATATTCACATACGATACATTCGAGGTCGCTGAATCATAAGAGGGGCGGGGAAAGACGGATGGGGGGATATGAATTTTTGGGGAAGAGAGGTATATGCGAGTTTGGGCGTAAGGGCGAAGTACAGTATAAATTAGACTTCAGTATAGAGATATCGATAATAATGGTTGATACTATTATTTTATGTATTATTTGCGATAGCTATTTTGAATATGTAGAAGATGAAAACTAGTAATATCTGTTAGTGGTATGATTGATAAATTTTATAGGAATCATAAAATCATTTATTAAATTCACCTTCTTCTGGAGAATAGGCTCCTGTTACTTCAATCACGTTTCCATCCGGATCTGTCAATTGAAAGTAATAATACGGACTTACATTACATACATACTTTATCTTTGTAAGATTATCAGAAATATTTAATCCTTTTACACGCATATATTCTTGTGCTAAATCTTCGTCCCAAAAGTTTAAAACAACTTTACGAGAGTTAGGCAAATTAGCAATTTGTTCTAAATCATCAAAGTATTCAAGAAAATCCCCTTTATGTACAACTTTATCAGGATTATTTAAATCAAAATATCCATTCATAAGTGCTATACATTTCCCATCAAAATTAAACATCGCAAATCTATCCATATTTTTTTTTGAAACAGGAATTTCAAGTAATTTTTCATAAAAATTTAATGACTGTTCAAAGTCTTTCACTATTAAATATATACTTCCTAAATGCATACTTTTCTCCTTCGTTAATAAATCACTCAAAGCAATATGATTTTATTGGTTACACATCAATTCCATTTAAACTAGTAAAATTGTACCATATCCATTTACATTTCGCATTATTTTTCTCTAAATACATCGTTTATGAGTTCTTCCAATAAATAAATTCCTTATTTTCCAAATAGACATGCATGTGCTTGCAAATCGTCTTAAGCTCCCATTAAAAATCACGGCTCATATAGCACAGACATAACAGATAAACAAGTAATTTTAAAAGTTTACAGTGGAAAATGTTGTGAGGGTAGAGTATAATTTTGATAGAAATAATAGTGAAATATAATGGTGAAAAAATAGCAACGAAAATTATTTGTTGGGGAAGGAGAAGATATTTATGAAAGTTATTTTTTTGGATATTGATGGAGTTTTAAATTCACAGAGGTTAGTAGAAAAAAAATCAAATGAAAAGATTGATATAAATGCAGTTAAGTTATTGAAAAACTTGATTGATAAGTCGGGAGCTGTTGTTGTTATGTCATCAGGATGGAGACTCTGGTTTGATGATAATATGGCTACTGAGGATGTTGAAGCAAAATATTTGTATGATATTTTATGTCAATATGGGATTGATATTTATGGCAAAACGCCAGATTTTAGTACAGATAAAATACGCACAAAACGAACATTTAGCGATGTAAAAGCAAAGGAGATTCTCGCTTGGCTTGAAAGACATTGTGAGGTTGATAAATATGTAATATTAGATGACTTGGACTTGAAAAATGATAGAATTAATGCAAATTTGATACAGATAGATGGTAAAATTGGAATTACGGAAGATGATGTTAAACGCGCAATGAACATTTTGAATTAAAAGTTGCAAAATAAGGGGGAGCAAAGTGAATATATACATTAATGATATACCTCAATATAAAAATTTTAGAAAGATTGAGCCTGTACATAAGGGTTGGTCGAGTGATATAAAATATTATGTAGAAACAATACAGAAAGAAAAATTATTGCTTCGCATTTCAAATGTAAAAGAATACGATAAGAAGATGGCTGAATATAATACGATCTGTACCATAGCAAAGCAGGGAATTCCGATGTCTATACCTATTGATTTTGGAATTTGTAACAATGGCGAAAGTGTGTACATGCTTTTGACTTGGATTGATGGAAAGGATGCACACGATGTTTTACCAATACTTTCATGCGAAGAACAATATGCACTTGGTATAAAAGCGGGCTGTATTTTAAAAAGGATTCATAGCATACCGGCTCCAACTAAGCAGGAAGAATGGGAAACGCGATTTAATCGAAAAGTAGATCGAAACATAGAAAACTATAAAACCTGTGACTTAAAGATTGAGGGCACCGAAAAGATGCTTACTTACATTGCCCAAAATAGGAATTTACTCAAAAATCGCCCCCAATCACTGCATCATGGTGATTATCATATAGGAAATATGATTGTGTCTGATACAGGCGTGTTATCTGTTATTGATTTTAATCGATTAAATTATGGCGACCCTTGGGAAGACTTCAACCGTATTGTATGGTGCGCTGATTGCAGTAAATACTTTGCGACAGGTCGGGTGAACGGCTATTTTGATGGTAAGCCGCCAGCCGAATTTTGGAAACTACTAGCATTATATATTTCAAGTAATACATTGTCCTCAATTCCTTGGGCAATACCGTATGGACAGGTTGAAATTAATACAATGATAAGACAAGCCAGCCAGATATTGGAATATTATGAGGATATGACAAACCCAGTGCCAAAATGGTATATCCAGGATACAAATTTCTCTTGAATTTAATTTCAACTGTAATTTGAGAAGGGATGTAATATAGAATGTGTCATAGAATTATAAAATATATTTGCTTGAATTAATAAATAAAGGCGGGATAAAAATGAATACTAAAATCACAGTAAGAAAAGCAAATACAAAGGACATAAATACTGTTTTAAATATATTCAAGGCAGTCATAAAAGAAATGGATGCAAATGGTATTTTCCAATGGGATGATCTTTATCCGGATGAAGATATCTTGCGGGAAGATATTCGAACCAATCAAATGTACCTAGGAGAGGTAGATGGTAAGATTGCTTCTGTATTTGTATTAAATCAAGAATGTGATGAAGAATATAAAAATGGTAATTGGAATCTTAAACATAGTTCATATGCGGTTATTCATAGACTTTGTGTAAATCCATTTTTTCAAAACATTGGAATCGGAGCAAAAACAATGAATATAATTGAAAAAATGGTAAAACAAGATCATATTGAAACAATAAGATTAGACGCTTTTTCTTTAAATCCATATGCATTAAAGCTGTATCAAAAACTTGGGTATATAAATGTTGGCGAGGTAACTTGGAGAAAAGGATTGTTTTATTTGTTTGAAAAGAAGTTATAAATAAGAATGGGGAGAATTATGAAAACATTATGAAAACATTATGAAAACATTATATGTTACAGATTTAGATGGAACATTGCTAAATACGCAGGATAAAATTAGTGAATATAGTCTTAATATAATCAATGATTTGGTTGATAAAGGCCTATTATTTACATATGCCACAGCAAGGTCCTTGGTATCTGCATCTATTGTGACGAAAGGTTTATCCACAAAAATCCCTGTTATTGCATATAATGGTGCATTTATTTTTAATCCTGGGTCTGGTACGGTTCTATCATCCAACTTCTTTAATAGTGAAGAGAAACAATACGTAATAGATGTATTGGGAAAGTTTGAGATTTTTCCTTTGGTATATGCTTTTATTGATGGTATAGAAAAAGTATCATGGATACAAAACAAAGAAAATGAGGGCATCAGAAGATACTTGAGTTTACGTTTAGGGGACAAAAGGATGAATCCTTTAATAGATTTTAATGATTTATATAAAGGCAATACTTTCTATTTTACTTGCATCGGCGAAAAAGAAGAGTTACTACCAATTTATAATTTGTTAAGCCAAAACGAACATTACAATTGTACAATTCAACAAGAATTATATCGTGAAGAATATTGGTGTGAGATAATGCCAAAAGCAGCCACAAAAGCAAATGCCATCAATAAGCTGAAATCATTATGGAATTGTGATAACGTAATTTCATTCGGTGATGCAATCAACGATATCCCAATGTTCAACATTTCAGACCAATGCTACGCTGTATCCAACGCCGTCCCACAATTAAAAGCAATTGCAACACAAATAATCCCCAACAACGACGCCGATGCCGTAGCAAATTGGCTCCTCAACAACACCATAATATAAAACAACAAAACAACTTTTTCCCCCTCTTTTTCTTCTAACGACGAAAATCCCCCCCATTTATTATTTTGCTATGCCATTTAACAATGCTAGTCAACGCACAGTAAAAAAGTATACATCTCCTCAACTGTCCGCATTTGCCGTTACTGCCAGACGATATTGTCTACAGGCGGTTGACACCGTTTTTTATCGGTGTCCAACCGAATGCAGATAATATTGTCTGGCTGTAGAGGCAATAGCGAACAAGAGGAGATGTATACTTTTTTACGTCCGTTCCATCAATAATCTTTCACAACCAATAAATCAAAGATTTTCCTTATAGGAGCAACAATAATCAGCATACGTCTTAATGATTATTTTAAAACTTGAATTAGCCGGAACAACAAAGCTATGTCCCTCTTTATAGAGTGTATATTCGCTTGCACCAGCTACACAAATATCCATTTCTCCATTTAAAACTTCCATTAGTTCTTCAGCGCCTGTATTAAATTCATAGTCACCTGTAAGCATGAATCCTAAAGTCTTTTTCTCGCCGTTTTCAAATAAAACGGTTCTGCTTGTAACTTTTCCATCAAAATATACGTTTGCTTTCTTTACTATAGTTACATTTTTGAATTCCATCTTAAAATACTCCTTTTGCATTAGGTTAGTTTGAGTTGATTTGTGCATATATATTATTTAGTATATTAAATTATTTTTGATATAATATCAAGCAATTTCACGTTAATATAATGAACTTTTGTTAGAAGCTTGATTAAATGGTGCAGTTGGTGAGAATATTACATATATTTTACAAAATATTGTAAATGGATTTTACAATCGTTTGATAAAATCATTTTAAACCTCTACCTTTTGAAGACGCGCATTCTGAATTGCAGAATGCGCGTTTTTTTAAATTAAAAATTGACTTGCTGAGTGGTTTCGGTGCCCCCATTTTTAAGAAATAAATACCAGTACTTCTAACCTGCCCATTCAGGTTGCTACAGTCGTTGGTAAGGGAGAAATCCATTTTTATACTTCCTAGGTAAATAGATATCTTACGTATATTTTAGTGAGAATAAGACCTTTTGAAATCATATGAAAATAGTACTAAGCATAAACTTACTTGACGTTAATCTTCATGAAGTATAATATAATATAAAAAGATAGGAACCTAACAGTTAGACTATCGTCTTTAGATTGGAAGGAGGAAAACGGAAAAATTCACATAGGAAGAACAAGTACAATCCCAATCCCTTTTATGAAGATATTATTGTGATTTGTACGATTAAACGTATTTAAATCTAAAAACGGATTCACTATGGATTTACAGTAGAAATTCATAATGGAAATAATCAGAAAGAGTGAATAGTTTGATAATTGATAAAATATTTTATAAAACATTGTTAAAGAGTATGTTTTCAGATCCCTTTGAAATGAAGTTCTGGGATGGAAGTGAAGAAAAACATGGTGATGGTGAGGCTAAATTTAAAATTATATTTAATGAGGAAATACCCAAAAGTGATATTACAAATGATCCTTCAATGGCATTAGGGGAAGGCTACATGACTAAAAAATTAGACATTGAAGGAAGTGTACAATCGGTCATTGAATCTTTATATAATAACAAGGAAAGCTTCCTAAAAAATAGTGAAAAATATAAAAAACTAATTAAAAAAATAAAAAGTAACATAAAAGTAAGTAAAGATAACATTGAATTTCATTATGACATTGGAAATGATTTCTATAAACTATGGTTAGATGAGACTATGACTTATTCTTGTGGGTATTTTAAGCATGATACAGATTCTTTAAATCAAGCACAAAAGAACAAAATTGAACATACATTAAAAAAATTAAACCTAAAGCAAGGTCAAACGCTTCTTGATATAGGTTGTGGCTGGGGAGAACTCATAATTTCGGCAGCAAAGCAGTATAAAGTTAAAGCACTTGGAGTTACATTAAGCTCAGAACAGCTAGAAAAAGTTAATGCAAGAATCAAGCTAGAAGGTTTAGAAGACTTAGTCGAGGTTAAGCTGTTAGATTATAGGGAACTAAAAGATATTACATTTGATAGAATTGTTAGCATAGGGATGTTAGAGCATGTAGGGAAAGAAAATTTGATGGAGTATTTCCAAATAGTAAATAATCTATTGAATGACAAAGGAGTTTCCCTAGTTCATTCTATAACAGGAGTAAATAGAGGCGGGACCAATACTTGGATAGACAAATATATTTTTCCAGGTGGATATGTACCTGCAATTAAAGAAATAATTACAGATATAGCAGAACTGGATTTTGAATTAATTGATGTAGAAAGTCTTAGAAGACATTATGGAAGAACATTAGAAGCGTGGATACAAAACTTTGAAAAAAATATTTCGCAAATAGAGAAGATTAAAGATGAAACGTTTATAAGAATGTGGAGATTATATTTAAATGCTTGTGCAGCATCATTTAATTGTGGGAATATCAATATTCATCAAATAGTAATTGCTAAAGGTGTAAATAATGATTTGCCATGGACAAGAGATTACATATATAAAGAAAATATATAATTAAAATATTGGATAAACAACGAGTTAGAAGAAAATTTTGCAAAAAAAGAATGACTTATTTGTTATGCAAATAAGTCATTCTTAATCGTTGCAGGTAGTTAAAGCACAAAAATATAATGCGTATAAATATAGCGCTTTAATCATAAGAATGAGGCTAAATATGGACATCATAAAAAAATATGAAGAATTTACAAAAAAACAAGCTGAAAATAATCCCACAAAAGCATATAAAATGATAAAACTGGGACTTTTTCTTGAAAAGGAGAAAGTGAAATTTTCAGATAAAGAAGTACCTAAAGCATATAAACAATTAAATGTAATTGCGATTAACTCAATTTTAAAAGCATTAAAGAATCCGGAAAATTCCGCATGGGTTAATATTTTCACACCAGTAGAAATACTACAGTGTTTTGATATTAATCCTCTATCAATAGAATGTATGTCTTGTTTTATATCAGGATTTGAATGTGAAGATTATGTAAATGAGTATGCTGAAAATATAGGAGTGGCAGAAACTTTATGTTCTTATCATAAAGGGTTTATTGGGACCGTAGAAAGTGGGATTCTGCCAGAACCTAAATTTGCATTTACAACATCTACTTGCTGTGACGGTAATGTTAATACGGTACGATATCTAGCAGAAAAACATAATATAGATTCATATATCTTAGATATTCCTTATGAATATTCCTTGGAAAATGAAGAATATGTTGTTACTCAATTAAAACAAATGATTGATCTACTTGAAAAAAAATGTAATATGAAATTTGATGAAGAGAAATTAAAGATAATATTAAAAAGAGAAAATGAATCCAAGAAATTTTTCAAGGAATATTTAAAGTACCAAAAAACAAAGTATTATCCAAGTTCTTTAACTTTGCATATGTATATGCTTTTTGCATCACATGTAGGAATAGGAACGAAGGAAATTTATGATTTTTATAAATTATTGTCTGAGGATATACAAAAGTATCCAAAGAGCCAAGGCTTAAAAGTGTTTTGGGTTCATTTATTGCCATATTATCAAGAAACAATGAAAGAATATTTTAATTTTAATCCCAAATATCAGATTCAGTCCTATGATACAAATTTTGATTATATGGAGGAACTGGATATTGAAAATCCACTAGAATCATTAGCAAAAAAACTTATTTTAAATGTATATAATGGATCCTATGAAAGAAAGATTGAAGCGATTGAAAAAGCCGTTGATACGCTTGATTCTCAAGCTGTTATTAATTTTTGCCATTGGGGATGTAAACAATCTTCCGGGGGAGTAATGCAACTTAAGCAGGCGATGAAAAAGAAAAACATACCAATGCTTATTTTAGATGGAGATTGTATGGATAGAAGAAACTGTCAGGATGGTCAGTTAAAAACCAGGTTAGAAGCATTTCTGGAAATATTGAAGAATATGGATGGTGAGAAAAATATATGATTGGATATACCTGCAAATACACACCTATAGAAGTCTTTACAAGCTTAGGCGTTGAAACAAAGAGAATAGAACCTGAGGTAACAAGTTATGACAAAGCAGAAATAATGATGCATTCAACTTTGTGCTCTTATGTGAAAGGAGTGCTAGAAGATGTGATTATAAATAATTATGAAGGGGTTGTATTAACGACCTGCTGTGATAGCACGCGAAGGCTTTATGATACATTGAAAATTAATTTTCCAAACAAATTTATTTACATATTAGATCTACCAAGAAAAGTAAATGAAGACTCTATAAAAATATATGAAAATGTTGTTAAAAAAATGATAGAAAAATATGAACAATTTAGTGAAAAAAAATTCGAAGAGAAAAAACTGAAAGATGTATGTAATTCATTAAAAAATAATTATCCGAAACAATCAAAGGGTCTAAACATTGGACTAATGGGTGCGAGATGCAATGCTGGAATCATTGAGCTAGTAAAAAAATACAATGTAAATATACTATTTAATATTTCGTGTACTGGAGATGAACGCACATATAACTTAAAAGGTGAAAAGATATTTTATCAATATATAAAAGATATTTTATGTAAACTACCTTGCCTGCATATGATAGATATTAATGAAAGAAATAATTTTATTAAGGACCAGAGGGAAAAGCTAGATGGAATTATTTATCATACAGTTAAGTTTTGTGACATTTATTCTTATGAATATGCTGCTATAAAAGAAAATCATAATATCCCTATATTAAAAGTGGAAACAGATTATACGAAACAGTGTGAAGGACAAATTAAAACAAGAGTTGAAGCTTTTGTAGAATCATTAAAGGCGAATATAGAAAGATGTGATGACAATATGGAAAAAACTATAGATGAGAATTTGAACTATGAGAATAAGAAAAGAAATAATGAAAATATAAAATATGCAATGGGAATTGACAGTGGTTCAACATCAACGAACGCTGTTATATTTAACAATAATAGGGAAATTGTGGCATATACCGTGGTAAGGACTGGAGCTAAAAGTAGTGAAAGTGCTAACAGGGCTTTAGATGAAGTGTTAAAAAATGCTAATTTATCAAGAGAAGATATTTCTATTATTGTTGCTACAGGTTATGGAAGGATAAGTATAACTTTTGCAGATAAAGAAGTGACAGAAATAAGCTGCCATGGAAAGGGCGCCCATTTCTTAAATCCTGAAATCAGAACAATCATAGATATTGGTGGTCAGGATAGCAAAGTAATCAAACTGAATGAAAAAGGCGAAGTAAATGATTTTGTGATGAATGATAAGTGTGCAGCAGGCACGGGAAGATTCTTAGAAATGATGGCTAGAACACTTGAAATAGATATAAAGGAAATGGGACCAGAATCATTAAAATGGAAAGAAGATATAAAAATAAGCAGCATGTGTTCAGTTTTTGCAGAGTCAGAAGTGATTTCGCTTATTGCACAAAATAAAGAAAAAGCAGATATTATTCATGCTTTAAATCAATCTGTATGCAGTAAGACCAATTCGCTTCTTGGAAGAATAGGAAAAGAAAGTGGATTTATGATGACTGGTGGAGTAGCACAAAACATAGGGGTCGTACAAGCATTAGAAGAAAAGATTGGAGAAAAATTATTTATTTCAGATGAGCCAGAAATAGTTGGAGCAATAGGAGCGGCATTATTTGGAATTGAGGAACTAGAATTAAGATGAATTGTTTTGAATTAAAAGATATTATAAAATTAGGTATTGACTCGAATGGAGAAAACTGAAATAATTGTTTTGTAATTAAGTTTGGTAAAAGGTGAGAATATTTGTTTTATGGACTATTTGTAGTGGAGTGACAAGGAGGATAATTATGAGCAAAGAAATGTGGGTAGCAGACCTTGAAAATGGGAACTACAAAAATCCAATATTGTATACGGATTATTCAGATCCAGATGCAATAAGAGTCGGAGCAGACTATTTTATGATAGCATCTAGTTTTTGCAATGCACCAGGGATTCCAGTGTTGCATTCAAAAGATTTGGTGAATTGGAAGGTGATTAATTATGTATTAGATCGTATTCCAGGGGAACGTTATGCTGATCCGATTCATGGTTGTGGAGTGTGGGCACCGTCGATTCGTTTTCACGATGGGTTGTTTTATGCATGCTTTCCTATGCCGGATGAAGGTATATTTATGTGTACAACTAAGGATCCTTGGGGCAAGTGGTCAGAGCCGATTAATATAAGACCAGGAGCTGGCTGGATTGATCCATGTCCGTTCTGGGATGAAGATGGCAAAGCATACTTAGTGGCAGGAGTTGCTAAGAGCAGGATTGGATACAAGAGCGTAATACAATTAGTTCAAATGGCACCTGACGGTACCAGTGTGTTTGGTGAAGCAGTTAGAATCTTTGACGGAAATTTGAATGATCAGGTTACAATTGAAGGCCCTAAAATGCATAAACGAAATGGCATGTATTATATATTTGCACCAGCTGGTGGAGTAAAACAAGGCTGGCAGACAGTCCTTCGATCAAAAGATATATGGGGACCATATGAATATAAAGTTGTTTTACGACAAGGAGATTCACCTGTGAATGGCCCTCATCAAGGAGCTTGGGTGGATACACAGACAGGACAAGATTGGTTTATACATTTTCAGGATGTGTATGCAGCAGGTAGAATTACTCATCTTCAGCCTATGTCATGGGAAAATGATTGGCCGATTATTGGTATAGCAAAGACTGGAAATGATTACGGAGAACCAGTTATGGAATATAAGAAGCCAAATGTTGGAGGCACATTTCCTATTACAGCACCGGATACAAGTGACGAATTTGATGGAGATTCACTTGGACTTCAGTGGCAGTGGAATGCGAACTATGATAAGTCTTGGTATGAATTAGACAAAATCAATCAGCATTTAAAATTATTTGCAGTGAAAATAGAATCGAGTAAAGCGCTTTCTGACATCAGTAATCTCTTGATTCAAAAATGGCCAGCGCCAGAGTTCTCTTGTGTCGCAAAAATGGATTTCTCAAAACTGGAAAATGGTGACACCTCTGGAATTGTATCTATGGGTGTGACATTTGGAGCCCTTGCAGTTACGAAAAGTAATGATATATATCAACTAGATACAATCATCGGTTCACAAAAATTTGGGAGTAATGGCTTGCATACCACGCAAGAAATTAAAAAAATAGCTAACTTAGATACAACCGCAGTTTATTTGCAATATACAGTTAAGGGAACCGGATATAAGCCAGCAGAGGAGACACCTACAGCACCATCTGAAGAAATATCCTTTGCATATAGTTTAGATGGGAAAGAATATATTACGGTCGCTTCATTTGTGGCAAATGCGGGGCGTTGGGTAGGCGTAAAGAACGGAATGTTTAGTTGCCACAATGCAGATAATGAAAAATGCGGATATGCGGTAGCCGAATATTTTAGATATTTCAAGTAAAGATTATATTATGAAATACTCTCCATCTGAAGACAATACTAACCCGCTATATTGGGGGCAATTGAAAAGAGGACGTCGCTCTAATTACTTAGTGCGACGCCCTCTTTATGATTCTAATATAATTTTATAATTGTCTGCAGCGTACTTGTAGTTGAAATGGTATTTTGTTGTGGATTACCCCCATTAATGGTATATTTCGAACGTTCTATAACTCATAACAAATGAAATGTCTTAAGTGTGACAAAAAATAGAAAATATTAAATTCCATATTTTATAAACAGTTTACTTATGTTTGTATTGTAGTTTAACGGATAGTGATATACTATATTTATTATTTAAAATTTGTAACATCCAATAATACCGAGGAGGAAAATCGTTTGACAATAAAACGTCGTTTACTTATTTCTAATTTTTTGATGCTTGTCATGCCGATGGTTATGACTATTGTTATTAGTGTTTGCGCTGTATTGGTAGTAATGGGGATTACAGGAGTCAATGATTTTAAGTCATTAAAAGATGGACGCACTTTTGATAATGCAATTAGCGAAGTTGATGTGTTATCAGGGAAATGGTCAAGCAACAGTGAACTTTCAAAAGTTCGTTCAGATATAGATAGCTTTAATAAAAAATATAATGAAAATCAAGTATTTCTTTTTATATATGATGGAAATAATTTGATATATCCATCATCAAGTACATATACTGCGCCTATTGACAAAGTATTGCTACAAGAGGAAAAATACATTGTAATCGTAAATAATACTGCAATATATAAGACAACGACAGATCAGTATACCGTTATTTTAGCGTGCGATAATTATGCGCTTAATAATCATAAAGCACTTGGAAATTATTATTATCTAGGCATTTTATTACCAATATCTCTTATCATTATTATTTGTTTTATAAATAGGGCTTTAACGAAGTTTGTTTTCAAGAGTATTATAACGCCTATCGATATATTGGTATATGGTGTGAATCAAATACGTGATGGAAATTTAGCATATCGCATTGAGTATGATAAGAAGGATGAATTTGCACAAATTTGTTCTGATTTTAATGATATGGCATATCGTTTGTCAGATATGGTAGATGCAAGACAAAAAGATGAGCTAAGTAGGCGAGAATTAATCGCAGGAATTTCACATGACTTGCGAACTCCATTAACATCAATTAAAGCGTATGTGGAGGGCATAGAAAAAGGCGTAGCATCTACACCACAAGTACAAAAACACTATTTTGAAACAATAAAGAGTAAGACGAGTGATTTGGAATATATTATAAATCAATTGTTTTTGTTTTCGAAGCTGGATGTGGGAGAATTTCCTCTATATATGGAAGAAGTTGATATTGGTGAGGATATCAGCAAACTAGTCAATGTACTGAGAAATGAATATGAACAAAAGGGACTTTCCATCCATCTAAATAGAAACATTCAAAATGTTTTCGTAAACATAGATGTTATACAATTTCATAATGTGATTCAAAATATTTTGGAAAACAGTAGTAAATATAAAATAGAAGAAGCTGGAGTAGTAGAAACCGTTTGTATTGAAGAGGCCTCCAAGGTGGTTATAACATTAACAGATAATGGGCCAGGTGTTCCGAGTGAGTCAATAGAGAAGTTATTTGATTTGTTTTATCGAAGTGATGCATCTAGAAAAAATCCAAGCAATGGAAGTGGTATAGGCCTTGCAACGGCAAAAAAAATCATAAATATGATGAATGGTGAAATTAGAGCTAAAAATGTTGTGAATGGTGGACTAGCTATCATTATCACGTTACCAATTGTAAAGAGAGGAGACAGAATTGAAAAAAATACTAATTATTGAAGATGATATATCAATTGCGGAAATAGAACGTGATTTTTTAGAAATGGATAGATTTGAGATAACGATAGCAACAGATGGAACAGAAGGTCTGAAACAGGCAACAACAAATAAGTTCAATTTAATTTTACTAGATCTGATGCTTCCCGGAATAGACGGGTATGAAATCTGTCGTAAAATAAGAACAAAGTTGGATATCCCAATTCTTATGGTGACGGCAAAAATAGAAGACATTGATAAAATCAGAGGCTTGGGTATGGGGGCTGATGATTATATTGCAAAACCTTTTTCTCCAACGGAGCTAGTTGCAAGAGTAAAATCTAATTTGGCACAGTATGAACGCTTGACAAGTGCAGGAGCTGCGAAAAAAGAGGAAGTACAAGCTGGCCATGTACGAATTAACATATTGACACATCGAGTTTATGTTGATAATTGTGAGTTTGAATTTAAAAATAAGGAATATGAACTACTTTTGTTCTTTGTATCAAATCCAGATGCCGTATTTAGTAAAGAACAACTTTATGAGAAAATTTGGGGAATGGATGCATTTGGTGATTTGAAGACAGTTGCAGTCCATATAAATAGAATTCGTGAAAAGATTGAAAAAGATGCACAAAATCCCGTATATATCCAAACTGTATGGGGAGCCGGTTACCGTTTTAAAATCTAAGGTTTCATAAACAGTTTAACAATATTTAACCAATTAATGGTATGGAGTTTAAGTGTTACTGCTATGATACAGTTAGTCTTAAATTAAGGTAGAAGAAAAGTATGAAAGATGTGCAAAAATAATGAAAAGTATGAAAGATTAAAAAGCTTTCATACACAAGATTTGTGCCTATGGCACAAACTTGGGATGCACAGAAATGTAATGTAGAAATGAGGAGAATTATGTCAAAACTTAGGCTGACGGATATTAGAAAGAGTTATAACGGTGGTGAAATCGTTCAAGTACTAAAGGGTATATCACTTGAATTTAGAGAAAATGAATTCGTATCAATTTTGGGTCCATCGGGATGTGGAAAAACAACACTTCTTAATATAATAGGAGGTCTTGATCGATATGATGCAGGAGATTTATTGCTAGGAGATTTATCGACAAAGAATTTTAAAGATTCAGATTGGGATGCATTCAGAAATTGTTCAATTGGTTTTGTATTTCAAAATTATAATTTGATTGCACATCAAACAGTATTACAAAACGTTGAAATCGCAATGACACTATCGGGCGTATCATCATCAGAAGCAAAGCAAAGAGCAAAAGATGCATTGAAATCAGTAGGCTTGGAAAGTCAGATGAAGAAGAGACCAAATCAACTTTCAGGTGGACAAATGCAACGTGTAGCAATTGCTAGAGCAATTGTTAATAATCCAGATATAATACTCGCAGATGAACCAACAGGAGCCTTAGATAGCCATACTAGTGTGCAAGTCATGGAAATATTAAAAGAAATAGCAAAAACAAAATTAGTTATTATGGTTACACATAATGCAGAATTGGCAGAAGATTATAGCAGTAGAGTAATTCATTTGTTAGATGGAGAGGTACAGTCTGACAGTAATCCTATATTTAAAGATAGTTCTATAAATAATCTAAATGCTGCAAATGCTGCAAATCAGATTACGGTAAAAAAAACGAAACTTAAAAAGACATCGATGTCTTTAATGACAGCAACATCTTTGTCATTTAAAAACCTTCTTACCAAAAGAGGGAGAACCATCATTACATCTTTTGCTGGAAGTATAGGTATTGTAGGGGTAGCATTAGTTCTTGCTCTTTCGACAGGTCTGACAAGTTATATGAATAAAATGCAATCGGATACATTGTCGGGTTATCCGATTACCATTTCCAAAGGTGCTCAGACTTTACAGATGGGAGGCGGTAAAGCTGGTTCATTACTTGGCAGTTCAAGTGAAGAAGGAAAGTTTACAAATGATAATATAATTTACAGTGTAGATAGTACGCAAGATACCCAACAGCATACAAACGTTTTAACACAAGAATATACTGATTATGTGTCAAAAATTCAATCTACGCTGCCTAACGCTATAAATGCGGTATCATTTTCCAGAGGCGTTGGCATAAATTTGTTGGCAAAAGGGGAAGACTCCGTTGTTAAATATGCAACAACAGCCGCGACAGCAACAGAAGCCCTAAGAGGTAGCAAAACATATTGGCAAGAGATGCCAAATAACGAAGATACGATTCTTTCTATGTATGATTTGATTGGTGAAGGAAGCCGCCTCCCATCAGCTAAAAATGAGGTCGCGATCGTGGTTGACGAATACAATAATATAGACGCTTCATTTTTTGAAAAACTTGGAATTTCTGCAACCAGTAGCAATTTTAAATTAACGGATTTCATAGGAAAGACCATGTTAAAGGTCATTCCAAATGATGAATTTTATACGAAAGATGCAAATGGAATATTTAGTGCTGCATCAGCTTCAGAATATGGCAATTTATATGTGAATTCAGATGGAATTGAATTAACAATTACTGGAATACTACGTATTAAGGAAGCATCTTCTCAAGCAACTGGATATTTATCAAGTGGATTAGTGTATACATCTGCCTTAACAAATTACATCTTAGACAATACACAGAAATCCAAAATTGCCATAGCACAGGCAAATTCGGATAAAGATGTGATTCTAAATGCTCCATTTGTAAATGCAACAATTAAGGAACAAAAATTAATTAGTTTAGGAATTGATACAAAACCAACTTCAATTAGTATCTATCCAAAGGATTTTGCTGGTAAGGACGCAATCAAGAAATATTTGGATGACTATAATGTAAATAAGTCAC